>Ga0123333_10002347_pt1 | contig 19335 bp, 18 predicted proteins | sample BioC12SIPDNA_3_FD_89957 | JGI IMG/M metagenome (GOLD analysis project Ga0123333, IMG submission 89957) | Anaerobic biogas reactor microbial communites from Washington, USA - Biogas_R2_B C12 SIP DNA | ecosystem: Engineered > Bioreactor > Anaerobic > Unclassified | place: Washington, USA... | reverse complement strand
CGAGCGCTCGCTCTCGCAGCTCACCACCAGGCCCGACGGCTTGTGGGTGATACGCACGGCGGTCTCGTTCTTCTGCATGTGCTGCCCGCCCGGTCCTGAGGAGCCGTAGGTATCGATCTCGAGATCGCCAGGATTGATCTTGACCTCCACCTCGTCGACCTCGGGAAGAACTGCGACGGTCACCGTCGACGTATGGATGCGGCCGGCGGACTCTGTCACAGGGACCCGCTGGACACGATGAACGCCGCTCTCGAACTTCAGCCGCGAATAAGCCCCTCTGCCCTTGATGGCGAAGATGACTTCCTTGTAGCCGCCGATCCCCGTCCGGCTCTCGCTGATCATCTCGGTCTTCCACTTGGGCTGTCGCTCGGCATAGCGCGTGTAGAGGCGGAGAAGCTCCGCCGCAAAGAGCCCAGCCTCATCTCCACCGGCCCCGGCCCGGATCTCCATAATCACGTCTCGATCGTCGCGAGGGTCCTTCGGAATCAGCATGCGGCGCAACCCGTCCTCCAGGACCTCCCGGCGCTCGACCAGACGATGGAGCTCCTCTTGCGCCATATCGCGTATCGCAGGGTCCTCGTCGTGGAGCATCTCCTCGGTCGCAGCGATCTCCTCGAGAACATCACGATACGTACGGTAGGACATCACCCGTTCCTCAAGCTCAGAGCGCTCGATGGCGTACTGGGTGATCTCTTCGTAGTCTTGGGCGAGCTCCGGATCTGCCATCAGGCGGTTGAGTTCCTCGAACCGCTCCTCCAGAGCCTCCAACCGTTCCAGCATCTGTTGCGTATCCATACGTTAGTCGCTTCCCCCACGGACATGACAAACGGCCCGCGCAGCACGGGCCGTCAATGGTCCCCTTTGTTCTGTGGGCCCACCAGGACTCGAACCTGGAACCGACCGGTTATGAGCCGGCTGCTCTAACCGTTGAGCTATGAGCCCTTGTTGAGCGGGCGACGGGAATCGAACCCGTATCTTTGGCTTGGAAGGCCAAGGCTCTACCATTAAGCAACACCCGCACACGCCGCTATTATACCATAGTCGGATGCACGGACAACCGGCGGAATTCGCCGGGGCGATTGGATCCTTTGGCTCGCCAGCCCCGGTTGTCTTCGCTCACTTCAGGCCAACTGGTCGAGGAATTCCTGGAGATTGTGCCTGACCGCATAGGCGGCAGCCTCGGCGCGATTGGTAAGCTCCAATTTGGACAGAATGCTGCTGACGTAGTTCCGCACGGTCCCTTCACCCAAGAAAAGCTCCTTGGCGATCTCTTTGTTGGTGTATCCTTGCGAGACCAGGCCGAGTACGCGCAGCTCCTGTTCTGTCAAATCTTTGAAAGCAGCAGCCTGCTCCTGACGTGTAGCTTGGCGCACGCGCGCCAGGACGCGTTGAGTGACAGCTGGATCGAGCAGGGCATCCCCCTCCGCCACACGGCGGACAGCACGCACCAGATCGTCCCCGCCGCCCTGCTTGAGAACATATCCGGCAGCGCCGGCGCTGATGGCGTCAAACAGCATTTCATCCTCGGCATACGAGGTCAGGATGATCACCTGCACCTCTGGGAGCTTGCTCTTGATCGCGCGAGTCGCCTCGATGCCATTCGTTCCCGGCATACGAATGTCCATCACCACGACATCGGGACGATGCAACACGGCCTTTTCAACCGCTTCCTCCGCCGAAGCCGCTTCATCGACGACAACGAAGTCCTGTTGACCGCTCAGAAGAGCACGCAGCCCCAACCGCACAACCTCGTGGTCGTCTACAACCAGGATCCTATATGTCATAACCTACCTCACGTGTAGGGAACTGTCAGGTGGTACGTGACGCCCGCTCCGGGCGCACTCTCGATACGCAGTGTGCCGTCAAGTAGCCGGGTCCGCTCACGGATGTTGCGCAACCCGTAGCCTTTCCCGACCAGGAGTTTCTCCATCCCAATGCCATCGTCCGAAATGGTCATGCTCAAGTTGTCGGTGTCAAAGTCCAGACGCACTTTCACCCAGCGAGCCCGAGCATGCTTGGCGGTGTTCGCCAATGCTTCGCGTACGATCTGAAAGATATGTCGCCGGCGCGTGACAGAACCGATTTCCACCGGCGCGCCCACGACCTCGAATTCGGTCTCCAAGAGCGTGTTGACGTGGAAGTCGCGCAACAAACGCTCGATGCCCGTACGCAGGTCGTCATCGCTCATATCGCTGCGCAGGTCGAATATGTACCTGCGGATGTCCTGGATGGTGTTGTTCAGGCTATCTATGACGCGGCCCAACTGCCCCTGGGCGCGCTCCGGGTTCGTCGGTATAATCGGTTGGATGCTCTCCAGCAGGAGTCCGGCAGCATAGATCGACTGGATGATCCCGTCGTGAAGCTCACGCCCGATGCGCTCACGATCGTCGACCAACGCCTGCAATCGCTCAATTCCCTCTACCCACTGCTCGATCTCGTAGTGGATCAGGGTCAGAGTGCGTCCAAGCCCCAGCGTTATACCCGCCCCAACCGCTGCCCAAATCCAGCCAGAAGCTGCACCGAGCGACAATCCCGCAGGCCGGGTCGCTGGCAGCGCTCGCTGGTACGGTACCAATACGGCGTTGAGCAAGCCAAACACCACCAACGTAAGCTCGATCAACCGCAGTTGCGGACGTATGCGGCGGCGGAGTGAGATTTCAAGCGCCTGGTAGCTCTGCCGGCGCAAGCCGACCGCCGTCAGAATCCCGCCCGGAAGCGCCAGCAGATAGCGAATCAGTAATTCGATCGGTGGCGCTAACGAAGCCAGCTCAACACGGAAAACCAGCGCCGCTACAAGATACGGTGCCAACCAGGCCGCCGTAGCCCCCAGGAAAAGTGACCAGACACGCTTCCGGTAGGTCTCTTCCGACCACAAGGTCTGGACGCCGAACACCAGAAGGGAGGCATATGCGACACCCAACAGGATTGGCCGGACGAAAGCGTCCGTGAACGCGGTGCCCGAGGGAGCCGTCTCGAGCAGCCCATACCAAGCGTAGAGTGCCTCGCCGAACGCAAACGTCCCGAGCCAACCGAGATGCCGGGCAAGGGAAATGCGGCGGCTCCGATAGCGCAGAAAGATGACCGTAAGGCCCAGGGTAAAGAACACCAGTCCATGGAAAAAGTGCCCCAACACAGCCCAGTTCGTCATCGTTTCGTTCTCGAGGCCTTGCTCCCTGGCATTCGCTGCAACGTCAGACGCTCCGGCCCACGACCCAAGTAAGATTTGTAGGCAAAGTATACCATATTCGCCCCTCCCGACTAGATCACCAGGGGCGCAGAGGACGATTGGCTCACCCCTGGGGCGCGCGAGTCGTGCGGGTTGAGACCAGCCGGAGTAAGGTGAGACGTACCTGAGTTCAGCCTTGATTGATCTGGGTACCCAGTTATACTAGGATGTTGATGGAGCTATTTGAGTTCAGCCGGCAAGATCAGATGCGTAGAGAAGCCCCCCTAGCCGCGCGTATGCGCCCACGAACACTGGATGAGTTTGTGGGACAAGAGCACATCATCGGTCCGGGGCGGCTTCTTCGGCGTGCCATTGAGGCCGACCGGCTCTTTTCATCGATCTTGTTCTGGGGGCCCCCCGGCGTAGGCAAGACCACGCTTGCAGCCGTGATCGCCAACACAACCCAAGCTCATTTCGAGACGCTCAACGCAGTGCTGGCAGGCATCGCTGACCTGCGCAAGCTGGTGGATGCCGCGAAGGAGCGCCGCGCGATGTACGGCACGCGCACGATCCTGATGGTCGATGAAATCCACCGCTGGAACAAGGCACAGCAGGACGGGCTATTGCCCGTGGTCGAGGACGGCACGGTGACGCTGATCGGGGCCACCACGGAGAATCCCTACTTCTCGATCATCTCACCACTGCTGAGCCGCTCGAGGATCTTCCGTTTTGTCGCCTTGACGCTGGAGCAGATCGAGGACTTGATCGTGCGTGCACTTCACGACAAGGAACGTGGCTATGGGGAGCGCCAGATTGTGCTGGAGGATACCGCGTTGCGCCACCTGGCGGACTACTCCGACGGCGACGTGCGCAGCGCACTGAACGCCCTCGAACTTGCTGTAGAGTCGACGCCGGTGGACGAAGACGGAATACAGCGCATCACCTTGGCCGTGGCGGAGGAGTCCATCCAGCGGCGCGCGATGCAGTACGATCGAGCCGGCGACGAGCATTACAACACCGCGAGTGCCTTCATCAAGTCGGTGCGGGGCTCAGACCCCGATGCGGCGCTCTATTACCTGGCCAAAATGGTGCTCGCGGGAGAAGACCCCCGCTTCATCTTTCGTCGCCTGATCATTCTGGCATCCGAAGATATCGGCCTGGCTTCGCCGATGGCCATCAGTGTCGTGATGGCATGCGCACAGGCGTTTGAGTGGGTCGGCATGCCGGAGGGACAGTATCATCTGGCTGAGGCAACGCTCTACCTGGCGACTTCACCGAAATCGAATAGCGTCGGCGCCTACTGGCAGGCGCGTGAGTACGTCGAGAACCACGGATATCTGCCACCCCCGGACTACATACGCGACCAAAACACGTTGCTGCGTGACGAGCGTACCAAGGGCCCGGCCTACAAGTACCCCCACGACTTTGAAGGTGGGTGGGTCGACCAGTGCTATCTGCCGGAAGGTGTTCCGGGAAACTGGTATAATCCAAAGCGAAATGGATACGAGGAGCGGATTGCAGAGTTTATGAAGCGGATCCGCGATAAAAAACGTGGTTAACGGTCGCGATGAAAACGGAACCGACCGGGGACAACCAAGTCTGGAGTTATCATAATGAGTGATCCCATCACCGATCGGGTGGCTCAGATTCTAAGCCAAGCGTCGCACATTCTCGTGCCTATTGATGAGCTGTACGATCAACTGACGGGTGAAGGTTTCATGGCGTGGATGAACCCCGACCTCTTCGTCGATCTCCTGATGTCCGACGAACGGTTTGACGTGTACGAAGGCCTCGCAGACTCAGACCTCTTCAACCCAATCGTCCAGTCAGAGCTGCAGGCGCGCGGATTGTTGAGTGGTCCGCTCGTCGTGTTGCGGGAACGGGGCGCGGCCAAAGAAGACGTCATGCTGGATATGCTTCTGCACCTCCAGGAGATGAACGAGGCTCTGGAGACCGCGTGGCAGCTACGTCCCCAGAACAATCCAGAAGTGGAGACCGAGTTACTGAACCTGCTGATGATGGGTGATATGCTGGAGCGCGAAATCAAGCGTGCGCTCGAAACCGGCAGCATCGTGGTCGAGCTAGGTCCGAAGCATGACCCAGGCGCTGGAGCTCAGAAAGACGTCGCGAAGCACTAGGATTCGCAGGCATTCGCAAATGGGACGACCATGCGGGGAGGTGCAGCCACCTCCCCGCACGCGCGTGCCGACCCGGCGTTGGTTGTGCGTATGCCTGTTCATCCTCGCCCTGGTCGCCTGTAGCCCCAATACCCACAGTCTGGAGCGCATCCAGGATGCCGGTGTGCTCCGTGTGGCAATCGACCCCTCGTTTCCCCCATTCGAGTACGTCGACTCTGAAGGCCAGATCGTAGGCTTTGACGCCGATCTGGCACAAGCCCTGGCCCGGGGACTGGGAGTGGAGTCGCACTTCGTCACGACCGGCTACGATGCGCTGTTCGACGCTCTAACCGTCGGACACGCCGACATCATTATCTCGGCGCTCTACCCCGACCCAAGCCGTTCCGGCGGCTACGCTTTCAGCCGGCCCTACTTCGACGCCGGCCATGTGCTTGTAGCGCCCGTTGGTGCGGACTTGACCTCAATCGCAGAGTTGAGTGGCAGAACGGTCGCTTGCATCTTCGGCACAGAAGGCCACATGGAGGCACTCCGGTGGCGCCAGACGCTGAAACCGCCGCCCGTCGTGCTCACCTTCGACGACCCTATCTCGATGACGACCATGCTGGTCAAGGGCAGTGCGGACACGATCGTCATCGACCGTGTCTCAGCGGAAATGATCGTGGCCGGCGACGATGCCCTGCAGATTCTCGCGGCTCCCATCACCAGTGAACCCTACGTCGCGGCAGCAAGACGCGAAGACATTGCCGTGATCGAAGCCGTCGACGCGATCCTGGACGAGCTGGATGCCGATGGCACCCTGGAGGCGCTGACGTCTCGCTGGATGCGCTCATCAACCCCGTGACCACTCACGGTCGCCATCGAAGGCGGCAGAGAAGGCAGCGCGGGCCGCAGCCCATTCGTTGACAATCAGAAGCCCATAAGTACAATGCGAGCGATGCCTCTTGGAGCTCGAGTTCCGATAGCGATTGCGCCGCAGCCTCACTGCAGCGTTGCAAGGCGGTTCAATTCAGCAAGGTTCGGTCGACGAGCGTGTGGCAGACGGACTGGAGTGTCTCCCAACTAGGACCGCACATAGCGCAAGAAGGAGAGATATGGCTGAGGTACACATTTCCAAACATCCGTTGGTTAAGCACAAGCTCACGCTCTTGCGAGACAAGAACACCGACCCCAAGAGGTTCCGTGAACTGACCCGCGAAATCTCGTTGTTGATCACCTACGAAGCGCTAGAGGATCTGGAGGTCTGTCCGAAAGAGGTCGAGACCCCCCTGACAAAGACAATGGGCTACAAGCTCGCAGAACCAATCGGCCTGATTCCTATCCTGCGCGCCGGCCTAGGTATGGTCGAGGGGATTTGGGAGATGATCCCCTCGGCGGAAGTATGGCACATCGGCCTCTTCCGCGACGAGAAAACGCTGCGTCCGGTGGCGTATTACAATCGCTTGCCCGTTCACCCGACAGTCTCGGTGTGCCTGATCCTGGACCCAATGCTAGCAACCGGCGGCTCCGCCGTGAAGACCGTCGAAATACTCAAGGCTTGGGGAGCAAACCGCATCAAGTTCGTCGGCCTGATCGGTGCACCTGAAGGGGTTGAGCGGCTCACGACTACCCACCCTGACGTGGATATCTATCTCGCGGCGCTGGATGATCACCTAAATGAGCACGCGTACATCGTCCCCGGCCTCGGCGATGCCGGTGATCGCCAGTTTGGCACGGCCTGAACTTTCGACTCCGACGCGAACACGGAGGCATACGCTGGCGTGATTTACAGTCTGCAGTATGCGATCATCCTGTTGGTGGCCATCGCCATCGCGCTCATCGCAACGCCGCTGATGGCCAGCCTCGGCCGGCGGCTCCATATCGTTGCTGAGCCGGGAGGACGGCGCCAGCACAAGGGCACAGTCTCAAAACTGGGAGGGCTGGGGCTGGTCGTCGCTTTCTTCGGAGCATTGATCCTGTCCCGCGTTTTCGACATCCCCACCTCCGATCCGAACGAGGCCCGGCGTTTCTGGGGACTCGTCGTCGGAGGGGCGTTGATGGCGCTCTTTGGGTTGATCGACGATCGCTACGAGCTACCAGCCGGCACCGAATACCTGGGCTATCTGCTAGCTGCCATCGTTGCCACTGCCAGTCTCATCATTCTCGAACGTTTCAATGACCCTTTCAACGACCAGTTGGTCGTGCTGCTGCCTCTGCTCTATATTCCGCTGACGCTGTTCTGGATGACAGGCATGATCGTGACCGTGAACTGGCTGGACGGCCTCGATGGATTGGCCGCCGGTGTCGCTGCGATCCTGGCCATCGTTCTGGGCCTCCACATGTACCGCAGTGGGCAGTACAGCGTTGTACCCCAGGCATTGGCGCTTCTCGGTGCGGCGGTGGGCTTCCTGGTCTTCAACGCTCCCCCGGCGCGGGCGTTCTTGGGAAGCAACGGGGCTTTCTTCCTGGGCTACGTGATGGGCGCCCTGGGACTGATCGCCGGCGGGCGTGTCGCGACCGTCCTTCTCGTCATGGGGATCCCCATCGTCGATGTGGCCTGGACCATCATCGACCGGTGGCGCCACGGAGTCAGCCCTTTCAAGGGCGATCGCCGCCATCTGCACTTTCGGCTGAAGGACGCCGGCCTCTCGACGCGCGTGATCGTCTACGTCTACTGGGGTTTTTGTGCGGTTGCCGGGGCGCTCGCGCTCGTGCTCTCCTCACGTTTGTACAAACTGGTCGCCCTGGCACTGCTGGGCAGCCTGACCACGCTGCTGCTGCTCTTCCTGAGCCGTAAGCGACAGGAAGGAACCGGGTAAGCGAAGGCCCGCCAACCGTGACGCCCGCCATAGCGGCCCGCCGATATGGGCCCAGGTCCAGGCCACTTCACAAATGCAGGGAGGACGTCCTGTGGATACAGACCTACGCGGTATCTATGCACCGCTCCCCACACCGTTCGGAGATGGTGACCAGGTTGACGAAGCAGAGCTTCGGCGCTTGGTCCGATACACGGCGCCTTTCCTCGACGGGATCATCGCCAATGGCTCGACCGCAGACTTTCCGGTACTGTCGCTCACTGAGCGCAGGCGTGTTGTCGAGATCGTGCGCGAGGAGGTTGGGCCGCGGAAACGCGTGATCGCTGGAGTGGGCGCCATCGCGACTCAGGAGGCAGCTGCCTTGGCCAAGAGTGTGCAAGCCCAAGGCGTGGACGCGGCACTGGTCGTGACGCCGTACTACGTCCGCCCGTCGGCCGCCGGCTTGCATAGCCACTTCCAGGCGGTCGCCGAGGCCGTCCCAGACCTCGCCATTCTGGTCTACAACTTCCCCAAGCTGATGGGACAGGAGATACCGATCGGCGTTGTAGGTGCGCTATCCCATACGTGCAGCAACATCATCGGCATGAAGGATTCGTCGGGGCAACTCCCCTACACCCTGGGCGTGATCGAGGCCACCCCTTCGACCTTCAACGTCCTCGTTGGCCATGGCGCCCTTCTCTTGCCGGGGGTTGCTATGGGCGCCGCCGGAGGTATCCTTGCTGCGGCCAACCTGGTCCCCCATGCCTATCGTGCGATGTATGAGGCAGCGCTGAGCAATGACTGGACAACAGCGCGGGCCCTCCAGAGCCGGGTCTATCCGGTAGCCGAGCTCGTTGCGCGCTACGGCAGCATCGCGGTCCGTGCCGGGTTCCGCCTGTTGGGGTTTGGCATCGGGCCCCCGCGCGCACCGCTCAGCGACAGTGGGACCTTGACCGCGATGGACACTGAGGTGTTGCAGCGTGCCCTCAAAGACCTGGAGAACGTGTGAACAGGAGCGCTTGGCCTTGAGGAAACCGGCGGGACTCCGGCGGGCTGCGTGGATCTTCATCGGCCTCCTGATCGTGGCGGGCTGCAGGGGCGAGCCCGCCGCAACGCCAACACCGCTGCCGACACCACCCCCACCGACTCCCACTCGTATCCCCACGGCAACCCCCGAACGTCTCGCGCAGCGTCTGATCCTCTGCACAACAGAGCCCGAGGCGGTGAGCCCGTTTTTTCCCACGCAGGCCAGCAGCGACCTGCTGGCTCTTATCCAGGAGCCGCCGATTGAACGGGTGAGATACGGGTGGGAACCCAGGCTCGTCGAACGCGTGCCCAGCCTGGCTGCGGGCGATGTAATCACTCGGCTCACCCGCGTCGCTACCGGGATGCGCTATGCCGATCCGCTTGGCCTGATTCACACGTATACGGGCACAGACACAATCGAACTGCCGCAGCTTGTCGTCACCTATACCCTCAAGCAAGAGCTACTATGGTCCGACAACGTGCCGATCACGGCCAAAGATGCCGTACTCGGTTACCATCTGGCCCAGACCGCTGAGGCGCAGGGATCGTGGCGCGACTTGGTCGAGCGTACAGCCCGGTTCATCGCAGTGGATGACTACACGCTGCGCTGGGAAGGGATACCTGGGTACCTCGACGCCGACTATCCGGGCTTCCTGTTTCCCCTGCAGCCCGCACACCGCTGGCAAGGCCAGGGTCTGGTCCAGATCTACGGTGACCGCACGCCGCCCGCCACCGGCCCCTTCAAGATCGTGGCCTGGGAGTCTGGGCACGAGGTGCGGCTTGCACCCAACCCGAACTACAGCGGAACACCGCCCACACTTGAGGAGGTCATCGTCAGGTTCCCGGCTTACGCTCCGGAGAGCTGGTACAGCTTGCTTCTTGACGGCACGTGCGACGTCATCCTGCCCGATCCAGCGATGCAGACCTCCTGGCAGATGTGGACGCAGCTTGGCGCAGCTGGAGAGATTGTGATTTGGGCCGACGCGGCGCCCACGATGCTCCGGCTCGATCTGAACGTGGCGCCAGAACCAGGCCCCAGTGGGACCACGATCATGCCACTCGCGGATCTCAGAGTGCGGAGGGCGCTCGACCAATGCGTTGACCGAGAACAGCTCACCCAAGCCTTCCCCGCAGAAGCGGTCGTTGCGGCAGAGGGGTTCATACCCCCAAGTCACCCGGCCGATACGTCATCCGCTCCAGCAGCCGTGAACCCGCGGGTGGAGGCTATGCAGCTCCTGGATGAGGCCGGCTGGCGGGATGAGGATGGTGACGGCATCCGCGAGGCCTATGATGTGCCCGACATCGATGACGGTATGCCGCTGAGCCTGACGCTGCAGTTCGCGCCGCAGTACTTCATCACTGCCGCCTACATTGCCGCGGACCTCGAAACGTGCGGCATCAACATTGTGCTCGAGCCGGTCGACCTTCGGCAGATGACATCACCGGGGCCCGATAGCCCTCTCTACGGGCGCTGGTTCCAGATGGCCCTGCTGGGGTGGGAGGCTGAAGTCCCTCAGGTCTGTGGCGGGTGGCTCAGCAGCAGGATTCCGACCACGGGGAACTCTTGGCAAGGGGAGAACTTCAGCGGCTTTGCCTCCGACGCTTACGACCAGGCGTGCCTAAGGGCACTTACAGCCGTCGAGTCCGAAGCGCGAGCTCTCGCCATACGACAAGCCGAGTCACTTCTTAACGCAGCGCACACCACGCTCTTCCTGGCATGGCGCCCCTTCTGGTTCGTCGCTCGCCCAAACGTACACGGCCTGCTGCCCGACGCGTCTGCCGGTGGCACGCTCTGGAATCCCGAGCAGGTCTTCATCGGGCCGGAGCCCTAGCTCGACCCGTCCTTCTGCACCCCTGACTTCTCGGAAACGCGCCGCATAAAGCGTGCTTCGTCGACAATGAAGCGCTCGTGGTGGGCCTCGCCAACCTTCTCCACCTCGTCCCATGCCTCCACGTGGAACCGAAGCCTACGACCGTCGACCTCAAGCAGTTCGGCGCGGACGCGCACACGCATCCCAACCGGCGTTGCCGCAAGATGCCGCATGTCGACGTGGACGCCCACGGACGTCTGGCCCTCGGCAAGGTAAGGCTGGACTGCAGTCTGTGAAGCGCTCTCCATCAGTGCAATCAAGTGCGGCGTGCTCAACACCGGTACCAGGCCGCTGCCATAGGTCGCAGCCGTGTCTGCTCCGGTAACGATGCGGTCGATTTCCCCTGTCAAACCCGGCTCAAGGGCCACGCTAACCCTCCCCTACCCTCAGATGTGACGACAGATGGAGCTGCCGCCGACAACACACTATCGCGAGGCGGATAGCGTGTCAACTAGGCCGAAACCGCCAACAGCGGCACAATGAAGCCGAAAAGGCACCAGAGATCGAGAGCTACCAGCCCTACCAGGAGTCCACCTGCCAGCAATCCCTGAGCGCGCTGCGGCACGAAGGCCAGCAAGGGTAGGCCAACGGCTGCGGCGCCGATGAGGGCCATGGGCCAGACGGCCAAATCGCCTATGATCAAGCCCACCGCTCCCATAACGATAACGGCGAATCCAAGGGCAAGCCCGGTACCGACCGCCAGCCGCCGTTCGACCAACCTGGCCCACCCAAATGCAGCCCCTAGAGCAAGCAATGGCAGCGCCGGGAAGAGGTAACGCCCCTGGTGTTGGACAAAGGTGATGTTGTAACCCACGAACAATGCGAATGTGATCAAAGCCGCCGTGCCCAACAATATCAAAGCGTCACGCTGGCGCGGCCTCATGCCCTGGCGCAAAGACTCGATGAGACGCCAGCATGCCCCATAGAAGGTCAGGAACGAGAACACGGCCAGCCCCAGGTAGATCCTGACGTCCACAACCACGCCCATCCAACCAAATTGCCCCCAGAAGGAGCGAAACGTGGTCCTAACCGCGTCGATCAGGAAGGCTATCGCACCCTGCTGAGCGATCCGGTCGAAAGCCCGCGGTTGCCCTGTGACCAAAGCATTGTGCTGTTGCAGACCCATAAGGTCAGGCCATCCGTAGACCGCAAGATTGCGAGTCCACCACACTGCACCCAAGGCCACCGCTGGCAGAAACAGCGCCAGAGCCTGGCTTGCGATCCAGCGCCCGGGCATGCCGGCACGCCGGTATCGCAGATAGAGCACCACTGCCGTCAGAGGCAAGACGCCATAGCCCGTCGTCTTGGTCAGCAGGAGCGCGCCCGCCACTCCTCCCAAGACCCAGGGCGACACTTTCCCCCGCAGGTAGCGCAGCGCCAACCACAGCCACAGCCACAAGAGCGCCAACAGCAGCGCGTCGTTATTGATCGAAGCCATCATAGCTACGAATTGGGGGATGAAGGCTACCAGACCGCCGCCGAGCCACGCTACTCCCGGACGATCGGGGATGAATTCCCGCAGAATCAGGAAGACCAACGCCACCGCGGCCCCTCCCAACAGCAAGGAGAATAGCCGCAACGCGCGCACCGAGCCCTGGAAGAGCCAGTAGACCGGCGTCGCGAGGAGGTAGTACAGCGGGGGTTGGTGGTCCTCGTATTCGAGCGGCGCGATCGACAGGTCGGGCGGAAACCGCTCTGCCGTCAACCGCTCGAGGTAGGCTTGATCGTAGTCACCGGGAGCCATCACGGGAAGCCCGCGACCTTCGCCGAGAGCCCGAATGTAGTTATAGTGAGCCGGTTCGTCGGGCGCCTGCCAGATCGGCGTATAGGCTACATACAACGTCCCCACGAACAGGAAGACAACCAGGATCGCGATCGCCGGCATATGAGCCAGCAGCTTGTGGGCCACTCGATTGCGGCCATCCACGACATCTCTCATTTGTACTCCAGCCGGACGCCCCGGAAGCGTTCGACGATCTTGATAGCAAGATAGATTAGCAGGAAGATCGGAAGGTCAACCAACACAGTGCTGGCGCCCAGTAGAATGACCCACCTTACCACAACTGTGAGAAAGCGCCCAACGCTATCCAGAAGCACACTCGCGCCGCCGATAAAGACAATGAAGCCAGCGATCAACGCCACCACGAAACCGAGAAACGGCCAAGCATGCACGTCAGAACGGCTGGGCAACATCGTGTTGCTAACGGCAAAGATCAGATAGACCCAGATCCAGACATCCGGAGCACGCAGCAGCGCGACGAACAATGTGAAGGCGGTTCTCAGATCGCCGGCGGACAGGGCGCCCATCAGTTCGGGGGTGGCAAACACCCCATAGCCGACCGCCACCACCACGATGCTCCCGAAAAGCAACGGGGCGCCCCCGATCAAACTCGCGCGCAGGAAATCCGTCTGCTGCACCGGCACGAATCCCAACTGGATGCGCTTTCCGGCCCGCTGCGGCAGGATGTTGATACGCCCGATCTTGACTCCAACCAACACGGCGACCAGCGCGTGGCTGAGTTCATGAAGCAATACCCCGGGCAGCAACACGATAGCGTACAGCCAGAGTGCCAATTCCTGATCTTGGGTCAAGAGGAACATCAGGCCCTGGAGATGTCGATGCAACCAGCGATCCGCCCACAACAGCAGGCCAAGGACGGCAAGCAGTTCGATCAGCAGTATAACCATTGACCCTATGACATCCATAGTGCGGGCGACTCGAAAGCAGCGAGAACCCACAAACGAGGTTTGAGCGTTTCAAGGGCTGTTATCCCCGATAGTACCACAGTTTATCCCAAATAACACCACGCTATTATCCCAAATATCCCAAGGAGTATCGCAACCGTCGAACCAGAAGGTTGCGAATTCGGCGATTTCGATTATGCTTCGGTCGCTATGATGGACATATCTACCTTGCAGGCCACGCCGGATGCCGGCTTCGAAGTCCATATCCCCATCTTTGAGGGTCCGCTCGAACTACTTCTGCGCCTGATCGAGAAGAACGAACTCGATATCACCAAGATCGCGTTGGCCCAGGTCACCGATGCCTTTCTCGAGCACGTCGACCAACTACGCGCCACCATGCAGATCGAGCGCATCGCCGACTTCCTCTCTGTTGCGGCCAAGCTCATCTGGATCAAATCGCGCGCGCTGCTACCCAAACCGCCCGTCTCTCCCAGATCCATCGACGAAGAAGACGACATCGGCGATGAGCTTATCCGCCAGCTCCGCGCCTACCGTCAGTACAAGGAGGCGGCCCAGTGGCTTCGCGAACGCGACGGGCAGGGATTACGAGCTTATGTCCGCCTCAGCACAGAACCGGGGCATAGACGCGTCACGCTGGATATCTCCAACTTGAGCACCGAGGCCTTGCGCGAGGCAGCGGAAGCCACGCTGTTCCCCTCAGAATTGCCCCGCCCGGAAGCCGCCATTCAGCGCCCGCGAATCTCCATTTCCCATCAGATTCAGCTGATCCGGGAGCGACTGCGACACTGGACGCGGATGACCTTCCATAGGCTACTGAGCCCGAGACCCTCGCGGCTGGAGGCAGCGGTGACGTTGCAGGCGGTCCTGGAACTCATGAAACAGCACGTGGTGACAGCGCATCAAGAAGAGCTGTTCGGCGAAATCACGATCGAGGCGCGCGTGCCGGCGGACCAAATCTCGCTGAGTGGCTCCCTTATGGAAGAGGCAACGCCTGCTGGATGATGGTCAGCCTTGCTGGGAGTAGATCGGCAGCAAGAACGCAAAGGTGCTTCCCTGCCCAGGGATGCTTTCGACCCACACTCGGCCCCGGTGCTTCTCGATGACCGACTTGACGATGGCCAGCCCCAGCCCGGTGCCCTTGATCCCTTCGGTCTCGGGAGTCTGGACGCGGTAGAAACGCTCGAACAGCCGGGGCTGTTCCTCTGCGGGAACACCGATTCCAGTGTCGCTCACCTGCACCACGACATGGTCGCCGTCGCGCCGGCCTGATACACGCACCCGTCCCCCCGACCGGTTGTACTTGAGCGCGTTACTGATGAGGTTATCAAGAACCTGCCGGAGCCTGCGCGTGTTTCCCCATACCCAGAGCGGCGCCTGTGGCAGCTCCAGGCTGACATCGATATCCTGCGTAGCGGCGATGACCCCCGCTGCCTCTGTCGCGAGGCGGATCAACTCGTCCATACGGAGGGGCTGCATCTCCAGATCGTAGCCGGCCTCAATGCGCCCAATATCCAACAGGTCCGAAATCAGCGCGGTGATGTGGCTAAGGCTGCTTAGGGCCTTCCCGATGAACTTGGTCTGCATGTCATTCAGTGGCCCGGCACGGTCCAACAATTCCACATACCCTTGGATCGTTGTAAGCGGCGTACGTAGGTCGTGAGAGACTGTTGAAACAAACTCCGACTTGAGGCGATCGAGCTCTTTGAGATGCGTAATCTCCTGCATCACCGCAACGCGGCCGACACCATCGATTGAGCTGAGCTGTGCATTGAAGACGCGTCCATCATCCAAGACGATCTCCGTGTGCAGAACGGCCTGATCCTGGTCGGCTTCTTCGAAAAGCTCGCAGATCTGGTCATTGGTGGTGCATTCGCACAACAGACAACCACGCGCCTCCGCGCCAATGTCGAATGCTTGAGCCGCCGTGTCGCTCCACAGCCATAGCTGATTCGACATGTCGGTCACGATAATCGCCTCAGCCGCTTGACGCAGAACCGCCCGCAGTCTGGAGTGTTCGGCGGCCTGCATGCTATACAGCCGCGCGTTCTCCAGGGCAATCGCAGTGTAGTCTGCCACGCTGGAAAGCGCGAAGAGCTGGTTTTCGTTGAAAGGCTCGTCGCGCAGGCGATTGGCCAGGCCCAAGACGCCAACCGTGCCACGCTCGGGTGTCTGCAAGGGAACGTACAACAACCCACGCACCAGAAGGCCTGTCGCCAGTCTGGTCTCACGGTGCAGCATGACGGGTCGGCCCGAACGGATGACCCGCCAGGCAACGGCGTCGGCAATCTCTTCGTGCAGTCGTTCCGCGAACCGGTCATCACGCGCCTTCCGTACGCGAACAAAGAGCCTGTCGTTCTCCCTAAGGATGATAAACCCTTCGTCGGCCTGCGTGAGGTTCACGCCGGCCACGATGACCCGCATGAGAATCTCATTGACATCCAGCGAAGAGACCAACGACTTCCCGATCGTGTAGATCATGTTGATCTCTTGAAGCCGGGCGTTCAATCTGCGGTTCGTGTCGGTGAGGGTCGCCTGCAGCGTATCGCTCGTCGGCGGGGCAGCATCGGTGAGCGCGCGCTCCAGCACGTCGCGCAAGTCTTCGCGCGCAAAGGGATGAAACACAAACGCCACGGGGCGGAGCGCCATCAAAGCGCTGAGAGACGTGGGGGAAACGTTGCCGTCGCGAGCGATGAGGATGAGGGGCAGGCGCTTGAGCGAATCCCCCACTGCGGCCATATCGAGGGCACTGGCCCCAGCACGCGTTGGCACCACGACCACGACCGCGGCATGCCCGTTGTCTTCCAGCGTGGATTGAAGGCGATGGGGGTCTGTCAGATATGCGGCGGTTACGCCCGTAGGGAGGGCAGACGCTATGCTAGGGAAGAGATCAGCTTCTTCACCGTAGACGACGATGTGCGAAGATGTCATGCTGAAGGAATCCTAACCTTTTTCAAGCAATTGTACCCCCTTCGCAGATCATAGCTAGTTTGCCCACGCGCGCAAGCCTAGATGAAACTTTCCCTAGACCGGGTTCGTATTAAGGTAGAGGCAGGAACAAAAACGAGAGGAGGTCAACCCGTGAAGCTGCTTATCCGGTGGGTCATCAGTGCTGTTTCGCTATTCGCAGCGGCGTGGCTGGTCGAGGGTATCCGTGTTGCTGACAATCGGGGCTGGGTAGCCTACGCAGCCATGGCGGTCATTCTGAGCTTGGTCAACGCGTTGATCCGTCCACTGCTTAAAGTGCTGACGTGCCCCCTGATTCTGCTGACCCTGGGGCTGTTTACGTTGGTGATCAACGCCGTGACCCTGCTCATCGCATCAGCGATCGCCAACCGTGTGTTTGGCGTAGGATTCTACGTTGACGGCTTCTGGCCTGCGCTGTGGGGGGCGCTGATTGTCAGTGTCGTGAGCGTTATTCTCAACGCTTTCGTACGTGACGATTCCGAGCGCGCCGAGCGGCGACACTAATCAAGGAATCGAAGCGAGGCGCCCACCAGACCCAAGGTCTGCAGCGGTCTTGCAACTTGGGGCCAGCGTGCTATCATAGGCCACACGTTCCCGACAGGGGCAGGCAGGCAAACCTATGGCAAGGCCCGTCAACATCAGGCGTATTACGCTCACGGCGCTAACAGCGGCGCTGGTCTTCGTACTGACCACCGTCCCACGGATACCGGTTCCGGCAACTGGGGGATACGTGCACTTGGGTGACGCCGGCATTACGTTTGCCGCCGCTGCCTTCGGCCCGTGGGTTGCTGCTGCAGCCGGCGGCTTGGGCACGGCGCTGGCCGATATGGTTGGCTTTCCACAATGGGCGGTGTTCTCGCTTATCGTTCACGGGCTGCAGGGGTTGGCCGTCGGATGGATCTTCCACCGCGGCCTGAGTTGGCCCCGGATCGCCCTGGCAGCGGTGGCTAGCATTTTGATCGTCGTCACCGGCTATTTCCTTGCCGGCGTAATCCTTGAGAGCGCAGCCGTCGCCGTATTGGAGATCGTACCCAACATCGTACAGGCCTTCAGCGGCAGCATCATCGGGTTGCCGCTTTTCTGGGCCGTGCGCCGCGCCTATCCCCCCCTGGAAAAGTATCACGAACGCTCCGCCTGAACGATATGCCGGAAAGCGGTGCGGAGGAGGTATCTGTCCCTCCTCCGCTTTTTTTGGAATCTAGCACGATGATCTCAGCTCACCACCTCTCCTTTGCATACGCGCCTCATCAGCCCGGCGACCCCCCTGTCCAGGTTCTTAGGGGCCTATCGCTCGAACTCGGGGCCGGTGAGGCGCTGGCTGTCATGGGAACTACCGGCGCCGGCAAGAGCACGTTGGGGCACGTTCTGGCCGGGTTGGCGCCCCGACACACCGGAGGCACACTCTCGGGTACGGTCAAGGTCGCCGGCTTCGACTTGGGGGGCGGCCCTCCTGCAATTGGAAGCATCGGGCTCTTGTTCCAGGACGCCGCCACGCAGCTGTTCAACACCTCCGTGGAGAACGAGGTCGCCTGGGGGCTAGAGGCAATGGGGCTGCCTTCCGGCGAGATCGAGACTCGTGTGGCCGAAGCGCTCGAGCGCTTCGATCTCGCTGCGGTCCGCCATCGGCCACCGTGGGCGCTTTCAGGAGGGCAGCAGAAGCGCCTGGCATTGGCAGCAATCTGGGCCATGCGTCCATACGTCCTGATCCTCGACGAACCACTGGCGGGACTTGATGCAGAGGGCCGGGCGGAAGTCCTGTCTACGGTCAGCACGCTGCGTCAGGCGGGGACCGCATTCCTTGTGATGACCCTGCGACCCGAGACCGCAGCCCAGGCGACCAGGATCGCGTTTCTCGATGGAGGAACTCTATCGAGATCGGCTACGGCGCGCAGTGCGCTGGAGCAGGAGGACGTCCTCACCCGTGCTGGGTTGTTGTACCCACCATCACGGTGGCCCGATCTGGGCCCCGTGGCCGATTCACAGGGGAACGCGCCCGCTGTCGAGATCCAGGATCTGCACTTCCAGTACACCGAAGGCGAAGAGGTCCTGCGGGGAATCGACCTGAGGATATCCCAAGGCCAGTTCGTTGCACTCGTCGGACCTAACGGGGCAGGCAAGAGCACCCTTGTGCGCCACTTGAATGGATTACTGCGTGCGACCCGCGGCACAGTCCGTGTGCTAGGGCAAGCTATTGGGAATCGACCTACCGGCGAGATCGCCCGGGACGTCGGTTTCCTCTTCCAACGGCCCGAGCAGCAACTGTTCGCTTCGACCGTCCGCGAGGAGATCGCGTTTGGTCTGCGGCGCCTCAAACGCAGCGACCCCGAACAACATGTCCGCAGAGCGCTATCGCGCTTCGGCCTGGAGCACCTTGCCGAACACCCACCGGCGCTATTGGGTTACGGCGCACAGCGGACAGTGACGCTCGCGAGCTTGGCGGCCCTGGAGGCCCCCATCGTTGTGTTGGACGAGCCTACTGTGGGGCTGGACGGCAGAGGCATGGCCCAGTTGCTGGACTGGTTGGCTGACCTCCGGCGCGCCAACGTGACAATCCTACTCGTCACGCACGAACTGGATCTAGCAGCCCGGGCCGACCGGATCATCACCCTGGACCGGGGCCGCATAGTCGCGGACGACAAGACTGACCGTGCGCGCCTTACGGACATCCAGTGCGCCGAGGCCCCATGACCATT
>Ga0123333_10002343_pt1 | contig 19359 bp, 16 predicted proteins | sample BioC12SIPDNA_3_FD_89957 | JGI IMG/M metagenome (GOLD analysis project Ga0123333, IMG submission 89957) | Anaerobic biogas reactor microbial communites from Washington, USA - Biogas_R2_B C12 SIP DNA | ecosystem: Engineered > Bioreactor > Anaerobic > Unclassified | place: Washington, USA... | reverse complement strand
TCCCACACCCGGCGAAGAGCCGCCCGAGAGCGCGCCGCCATCCCCAACGCCCCTCGTCACTATTGAGGTCGAGGACACCCGCGCTGCCCTCGTCAACATCTTCAGCTACCTCAACGGCCGGGACGTCGAGCTGCTCTCAGTGGAAACCCTGGAGCCGAACCTGGAAAGCGTCTTTCTACACCTGACCGGCAGGAAGCTCAGAGAATAGGCGCAACAGCAGCGCAACGATCGGCGCGAGGAACGCACCATGAACGTCCTGAATATCGCCTGGAAAGATCTCCTGCTCTACGTCAAGGATCGCAGCGCCCTGCTGGAGCTATTTGTCCTGCCCGTTGTCTTTACCTTCATCCTGGTCGGTCTCACCTCGGGCTTCTACAACGAGGACGAGAACGCGGATGAGGCCGTGCCGCTTGCTGTTGCCAATCTGGACGAGGGTGGGGCGATGGCCGGCCGCCTCCTCGACGCGCTGGCCGAAAACGCCGGCTTTCGCATAGATCAGATTGACCCAACTGAGAGTCAAATGCTCCTGGTGGAGGGAGATATTCCCCGCCTGCTGACCATTCCCGCCGGCTTCACGGCTGCTCTCGAGGCGGGCGAGCGTGTGACCCTTGACCTGCGCGTAAGCAGCGACGACATCCAGGAAAACGAGGCGGTGCGCCTCGCCGTCGAAGGCGTGGCCCGCAGCCTCTCCATGCAGCGCCAGATTGTCGCCGGCCTGGAGCAGGTGGCCGGGCTGGCGGAGGCCGATCCTGAATCTCAAGCCCCATTTCCGGCGGAGCAGACCATCGCCCAGGCCGAGAGCCAGTTCGCCCCCTCCGCCGCGCGCCCGCTCGTCGTCGTCCGCCAGGAAACGCCCAGCAGTCTGACCGAGGGTCGCGAGGACGCTTCCTTCGACTCGGTGCAGATTGGCGTGCCCGGCGTCACCGTGCTCTTTGTCTTTCTCACCGCCCAGTCCACGGCGCAGTCCATCTACCAGGAAAAGCGCACCGGCAGTTTTCGTCGCCTGCTCTCCGCCCCCATGAGCAAGGCCACGCTGCTCGCCGGTAAGATGCTGCCCACGCTGCTGATCAGCCTTGTACAGGTCGCCGTCATCTTTGCCACGGCCCGCTTCATCTTCCCCCTCATCGGCCTGGGCGCCTTTCAGTTTGGCGAGTCGCCCCTGGCCCTCGTCCTGCTCGTCCTGGTCGTTGCCCTCTGCTCCACCGGCCTCGGCGTCCTCATCGCTGCCCTGGCCCATACCCAGGCACAGATTGGCGGCATTGCTGCCCTTATCCTCTGGGTCGCCGCCCTGATCGGCGGCTCGCTGATGCCCATCTTCCTCTTCAGCCCTTTCCTTGCCAGCCTCAGCCGCCTGACCCCGCATGGCTGGGCCAACATTGCCTTCTATTACGTGCTTGTGCGTGGGCGTGACCTCGCCGACATCGCCCCTGCGCTGCTTGCCCTCCTGGGCTTTACGGCTCTCTTCGTCGCCATTGGTCTCTGGCGCTTCAAGTTTGAGTAAGGGAGCAGACCATGCGCCTTCACACCATCCTCTCCGTCGCCTGGAAAGAGCTACAGGTCCGCTCCAAAGATCGTGGCTCCCTTGCCCTCCTTTTCCTCCTGCCCTTGCTCTTCGGTTCTCTGCTCGGCAGCGTCCAGGGAGGCGCTGCTTCTGATGAGGAGGAAGGGGACCCCGACATCCATATCGGCGTCTATGTCGTCAACGACGATGCCGGCCCCTATGGCGAGCGGGTCGTCTCAATCCTGCGGGAGATGCCCGTTCTGGATCTGGACACGACCGCCGACGCGGCAACCGCCGACCGTGAAGTCGGTAACGGCAACAAGCTTGCCGCCGTGCTCATTCCCGTCGATTTCAGCCAGCGCATCGATACCTACGAACAGGCCACCGTGCGCGTCCTCGTCGATCCCGTGCAGGCCAAGTTCGGCAGCATTGTCACCGGCCTGGTCAGCTACGCCGTGTCCCCCGCCATGGTGCAGGGCGAAATCCAGTACGGCGTCCGCACCCTGCTCGCCCAGTCCGGCCTGCTGCAGGACGACCCCGCCCGCCTGGAGGCTGCCGGTGCTCAGAGCACCGGCGACATCATGACTCAGCTCCAGGCTATGCAGGCCAACCCGCCCATCGCCGTCAGAACCACGACCGTTGCCGGCAAAGAGGTCGGCGAGCTTAACGTCTTCAGCCTGATCATGCCCGGCATGAGCGTCGCCTTTGCCTTCTGGGTCACCGGGGTCGTCGGCTACACACTGCACCAGGAGAAAGACCAGGGCACGCTGCGCCGGCTGCTCAGCGCGCCGGTCTCCCGTGGGGAGATTATCGTCGGCAACATCCTCGCCTACATGGTCCTCGTCTTCCTGCAGGTCTTCGTCCTCTTCGCCGTTGGCCGCCTCATCTTTGGCATGAACCTCGGCGACGAGCTGCTGGGCCTCTTTCTCGTCACCCTTGCTCTGGCGACGACCGTCAGCGCCTTTGGCCTGATGATCGGCTCGCTCGCCCGCACGGCTCGCCAGGCCGACTCCATCAGCTTTGTGCTCGGCTTTGTCCTCGGCGGCCTCGGCGGCGCGCTGATCACAACCTGGCCCCCCTTCTATCGATCCGAGGGCGTCCTCGGCACTCTGGCGCGCCTGACTCCCCACTCCCATGCCCTGGAAGGTTACACCCTGCTCATGATCGACAACGCTCCCCTCGCAGACGCGCTTCCGCAGGTCGGCATTCTCCTGCTCTACACATTCGTCTTCGCCGCCATCGCCGCCTGGCGCATCCGCACGATGTGGCGATAGGGAAGGGATAGCCCATCAGGTATCAGCTTGCCTCCTTGCCCGGCAATCATATAATGATCCGGTCTTCAACACCCCGGTTACAGCATGGGCGGGAGGCAACGGACCAGTCTAAGCCACGCCAGGTAGATAGATGTCAGATAGAAGTGCCGTCATCAAGAGAGAGTTAGAGTGGCACGAACGCGATGCCCACCGTCGCGTGCCACTGGATGAGCTGATTTATGACCCACCGGCTTTTGATTCCGTGGTCAAGCCGGCGATCGCCTATCTGGGCGCCCGGCCCGGCGAGCGTGTGCTCGATATTGGGTGTGGAGAGGGAAAAGAGACGTACGAACTGGCGGCGCGCGGGTCATGCGTGGTGAGCATCGACCTTTCCTACCAGCAACTATCGCGCGCGCAGCAGCGCGTTCTGGAAAACGGCTACCACGCCGGCGTCAGTTTTGTGCAGGCCAACGCCGAGGCCCTCCCATTTGCGCGAGGAACTTTTCGCATCGTGTATGGCAAGGCAATTGTGCATCACTTGGACGGCGACCTCTTCTATGAAGAGCTTGATCGCGTCATGGCGGACGAAGGTCGCGCCACGTTTGCCGAGCCTATGGATCGCCACCCGCTGGTGTGGCTCTTTCGCCGGTTCACGCCGCGCTTGCGTACAGAAGACGAGCATCCCATGGGCGTGGTAGAGCTGGAGCAATTTGCGCGGCGGTTCGGCACTTACGAGATGAGCGTTCATTTTCTGCTTTCACCGCTCGCTTACGTTTTGCGGCTGTTGCCGCGCGGTGAAGGGATGTTCAGGAAAGCGCACACTTTCATGCAGGGCGTGGACAACTTTCTCTTGAAGCGGGTTTCCATGCTGCGCGGCCTGGCATGGTATGGGCTCGTGATGCTGAGGAAGGATCCATAGATCGGCAGCCGTGGTCCTTCGCCAGGACAGGCTACGTTCAACAGAGCGCCAGCACAGCCGCCTTCATCGCCTCGTTAAGCTCAAAATGGCTGTCGAGAAACGCCAGCGCCGCCCTGGCCGACTCGCGGTTGCGACTGTAACCCTGCAGCATCTCCGGCAGTATGGCTGCCATGTCGGGATAGCGCGCCTCGAAGCGGCGCTCCGGCGTAAACGGGTCTCGCCGCCCGCCCCGAGCCGGCTGCAGCCGTTCGACCAGCGCCAATATGCGGTCGGCCGCGTGACCCTGAATGAAGCGCATCGCCGTCAGCCGCTCCCCGCGATGTTCGCGCAGCAGCCCCACGTACAGGTTGGTCAGCGCTTCGCCCAGCAGCCACTCCGCCGGCGGCTCTTCCGGCGCCTCACGACGCGTATCTGGCGGCGAGCCAATCGTCTCCGGCACCCCCGGCGCCCGCCACACCACCCGGCCGGGCGCGAACGGGATTTGCGCCAGCTCGGCCTCTTCAAACACGGCAAACTCGCAGAAGATGCCGTCCTCGTAGAGCAGCTTGTAACCGTCCCGTGTATTCCGGAAACAGTAGGCGATGGGCGCGACGTCCGCCAGCCAGGAGAGGTCGTCGAGATAATCGGCTTTGTGCCCCGGCCGGACGATGGTGAAGAAGTCCAGATCCGAGTAGCTATCCAGCCGCTCCAGCTCCAGCCCCACCGAGCCCAGCCCAATCAACGCCAACGCTGACTCTCGTCGCGATAACGATTCGCCGATTGCGAACAGACGGTCGAGAAGGCGCTCTCGCTCGTTACTCATAACTCCTCAAAAGACCTGCCGCGTCCCGCTGCAGCCACAACTGCCACCCGATTTCCAACTTCCACCTCCGATTGCTGGCATCCTTCGCCGACTGTGATATACTGGTGATATATTAACGGCCATCTTGGCCTACAGGAGACCCGGACGTGTCGCAACCACTTTCACTAAGCCAGCGGGCATACCGTGATATCAAACACAAGATCGTGACCCTCAACCTGCCGCCCGGGGCCGTCATCGATGAAGCCGCTCTGCAGGAAGAGTTGCAGCTGGGCCGCACACCGATCCGCGAAGCGCTCAAGCGGCTATCCCTGGAAAAGCTGGTCACCATTGTGCCACGGCGTGGCATGTTCGTCACCGATATCGGCATTACCGACCTGAAACACCTCTACGAAGTACGCGTCGAGATGGAGGCTCTCGCGGCTCGCCTTGCTGCCCGCCGTGGCACCGAGCGCCACTGGCAGCGTATGGAAGCCGCGTTGCAGAAGGTTCCCGGGCAATCCGACTACGACGCCCTCATTGCCATCGACGGCGCCTGCCACGAGATCATGTACGAGGCCGCCGGTAACGTCTTCTTGTCCGATACGCTGAACGTTCTCTACGCACTCAGTCTGCGCCTCTGGTACTTTGTGCTTGCCGACATCAGCGATATGCACGATACCGTCCTCGAGCATCAGGCCATCCTGGATGCGCTGCGGGCCGGCGACGAAGAGCGAGCCGCGGCCCTGATCCGCCGGCATATTACCGTCTTCCAGGAAGAAATCCAGGCCGCTATGGTCGGCGGGCGACCCGCACAGCCGCAGGCCACCGGCGCCGTCGCCGAAGGTATTGAACAGTGATCCGCCTGATTACGTCTGGTTTTTCGCTTCTTCCAGCCTATACGTAGTCAGATAAGCTGTAGCTAATTCGGCGCGATTGTGTCTGCTTGCACCGGGGCACAAAGCTCCACGTAACCAGCGCAATCGGATAAATCACAGCTCAAAGCTCGTGCCAGTATAGGTGGGCCGTCTCCAGGACGGACCTTGGGAAAGGAAGGATACCATGGGAAGAGAAAGAAGGACCGGTCGGCGGCGCCGTGGGGATGTGGCACAGGCCGAGGTCGCAACGCAGCTTGCCGCCCAACCCGTGCATAACCTGCCGGTTTACGAAATCCTCGACGAGGAAGGGCTGGAGACCATCCACCGCGCCTCGATGCAGATCCTCTCCGAAATCGGCATCGACTTCTACGACGACGAGTCGCTCTCTATCCTTAAGGAGCACGGCGCCGACGTTGAGGGCGAGACGGCCCGCTTTGACGAGGCCCTTGTCCTCGAATATGTGGCCAAGGCGCCCGCCACCTTCACCCAGCTCGCCCGCAACCCGGAACGCAACGTGGTCGTCGGCGGCAACCACCTTACGTTTGCGCCCGTCTACGGCCCGCCTTTTGTCATGGATATGGAGCGCGGCCGGCGCAGCGCCACGCTCAAGGACTTCCAGAACTTCGTCCGCCTCTCCTACCTCAGCCCCTACCTGCAGCACTCCGGCGGCACCATCGTCGAGCCGACCGACCTCCCTGTTGAGACGCGCCACCTGGATATGGTCTACAGCCACATCCGCTTCAGCGACAAGCCGTTCATGGGCTCTGTCATGTCCGCGGAGAATGCCGCCGACAGTGTGGCGATGGCCGAGATCGTCTTTGGCGCGCAGGCTATCCGCGAGCAGCCGGCCCTCATCTCGCTGATCAACATCAGCAGCCCGCGCCGCCTCGACGACCGCATGTTGGGCGCGCTGAAGACCTACGCTCGCGCCCGCCAGGCGACGATTATTACCCCGTTCATCCTTTCTGGGGCCATGGCCCCCGTCACCGTTGCCGGCACCCTGGCTCAGCAGAATGCCGAGGCGCTGGCGGGCATCGTCTTCGCCCAGATGTGCGAGGCCGGCGCGCCCGTCGTCTACGGCTCCTTCCAGACCAATGTGGACTTGCAGAGCGGCGCGCCCGTCTTCGGCTCTCCCGAAAGCCAGCTTGCCCTCTTCGCCAGCGCCCAGCTTGCCCGGCGCTACAACCTGCCCTTCCGCAGCGGCGGCATGTTCACCGCCTCCAAGGTCGCCGACGCCCAGGCCGCCTATGAGTCGGTACAGGTGATGTTGCCAACCATCCTGGCCCGCGTCAACTTCGTCCTGCACGCCGCCGGCTGGCTGGAAGGCGGCCTGACGGCGGGCTACGAGAAGTTCGTGCTCGACGACGAGGTGCTGGGTATGTACCACACCTTCCTCAAGGGCATCGACACGTCCGAAGAGGCGCTGGCGATGGATTCCCAGCGCACCGTGCCGCCCGGCGGCCATCACCTGGGCACGGCGCATACGATGGCCCATTTCCGTACCGCCTTCTACCGCGCTGAGCTGTTCGACGCCAACTCCTACGAGCAGTGGGCCCAGGAAGGCGCCCAGGACGCCTACAAGCGCGCCAACGCCAAGTACAAGGCCCTCCTGAAATCCTACGAGCCTCCGCCGCTTGACCCGGCCATCGATGAGGCCCTGCAGGACTATATGGCCCGCAGGAAAGAGCAATTAGCCGTTAGCCATTAGCTGCAAGTCATAAGCCAACGGCTTATGGCTTGTAGCTTAAAGCTCAAAGCTATAAGGAGAAAGAGGTTCCCCATGAGCGATTTTCCCCAAAAAGCGCACGCCGTGATCATCGGCGCCGGCATCGTCGGCAATTCGATGGCCTACCATTTGGCCCGGAAGGGCTGGAAGGACATGGTCCTCATCGACAAGGGGCCGTTGCCCAATCCCGGCGGCTCCACCGGCCACGCCTCCAACTTCATCTTCCCTCTCGACCACTCCAAGGAGATGACCCAGCTCACGGTAGATAGCATGAACCAGTACAAGGCGCTGGGCGTCTTCACCGAGAGTGGCGGCATCGAAGTAGCCCGCACTGAGGCCCGTATGGGGGAGCTGCGCCGTCGCATCGCTTCGGCCAAAGCATGGGGGATCGACTCCCGCCTGATTACGCCCGACGAGGTGCAGGAGCTGGTCCCGTTCCTGGATAAAAATGTCATCCTCGGCGGCTTCTACACCCCCAGCGTCGGCGTCGTGGATTCCCTGCGCGCGGGCACGCTCATGCGCGAATGGGCCGTCGAACAGGGCGCGCTCTCCGTCTTCCCCAACACGGAGGTCTACGACATCTTCACCGAGAACGGCCGTGTCACCGGCGTGAGCACCGACCGCGGCGATGTGCAGGCCGAATACGTCATCATTTGCTCCGGCGTCTGGAGCCCGAAGCTGGCGGAGATGGCTGGGGCGACGATCCCCCTCACCCCTGCCGTTCATCAGATGATCAGCGTCGGCCCAATTAGCCTCTTCGAGGAGCAGACGCACATCGAGATTGAGTACCCCATCATCCGCGACATGGACACCTTCATGTACGAGCGGCAGAACGGCAACGATATGGAGGTCGGCTCCTACGCCCACCGGCCGATCCTCATGCGGCCTGCCGACATTCCCTCTATCGAGGATTCTGTGCTCTCGCCCACCGAGCTGCCCATCACCATGGACGACTTCGAGCCGCAGCTTGAGCAGGCGCTGGAGCTGATGCCCGAGCTTTTAGGCGACGAGCGCGCCGGCATCCGCCACGCTATCAACGGCCTGCTTTCGCTCACCGCCGATGGTTATCCTGTCGTCGGCGAGACGGTAGAGGTCAAAAACCTCTGGTCGGTCGCTGCGATCTGGATCAAGGAAGCGCCCGGCTTTGCCCGCGCCGTCGCCGAGTGGATGGTTAACGGCGCGCCCGAAATCGACATCCACGCCTCCGACATCGCCCGTTTTTACGACTACGCCCGCACTGAGCATCACATTCGCGCCCGCACCTCAGAGGGCTACAACAAAACGTACGGCATCGTCCACCCGCGCGAGCAGTGGCTCTCGAATCGCGAGGCCCGCGTCAGCCCGTTCTACCTGCGCGAAAAGGAGCTGGGCGCTGTCTTCTTCGAGACCGCCGGCTGGGAGCGCCCACAATGGTACGAGTCCAACGCGAAGCTGCTGGATCATTACGGCGCGCAGATCCAGACCCGCGACCACGAGTGGGACGCCCGCTGGTGGTCGCCGATCATCAACGCCGAGCATCTGGCTATGCGCGAGCGCGTCGCCATGGTGGACCTGAGCGCCTTTGCCATCTTCGACGTCATCGGCCCCGGCGCGCTCGACTACCTGCAGTGCCTGACCGTGAACCAGATGGACGTACCCGTCGGCCGGCTGGTCTACACGCCGCTGCTTAACCCGCGCGGTGGGTTCAAGGCCGACCTGACCATTACGCGCACCGGCGCAAATGCCTTCCGCATTGTCACCGGCGGCGGCGACGGCGCGCGCGACAAAAAGTGGTTCCTCGATAACCTGCCGCAGAATGGCTCCGTGACCTTCACCGACATGACTTCGGCGCTGGCGACGCTTGGCCTGTGGGGGCCGCACGCCCGTGACGTGCTGCAGAAAGTCACCCATGACGACGTCTCCAATGAGGGCTTCCCCTACGGCGAAGCGCGGAACCTGACCATTGGCGGCGTCCCGGCGTGGGCCATGCGCATCTCCTATGTCGGCGAGCTGGGCTGGGAAATCTACACGCCCACCGAACACGGGCTGAAGCTCTGGGACACAATCTGGGAGGCCGGGCAGGAGTTCGGCATCGTGCCCGTAGGCATCGGCGTCTACGGCACCACCGGCCGGCTGGAGAAGGGTTACCGGCTCATGAGTGCCGAGCTGGACGGCGACTACAACCCCGTCGAAGCGGGCCTTGCCCGCCCGCAGCTTAAGCGCGCTGAGTTCATCGGCAAGGAGGCCTACCTCAAGGCGCGCGAGGAAGGGCCCGCCGCCATCCTCTGCACGCTGACCGTGGACGACCACACTTCGGCCAGCGGCGTGAAGCGCTACATGCAGGGGCGCGAGCCGATCCTTACTGCTGCCGGGCAGCCGATTATCGACGCCCACGGCCGCCGTTCCTACGTCACCAGCGCCGGCGCTGGCCCTTCGCTCGGAAAGCATCTGCTGCTCGCCTATCTGCCGCCTGAATACGCTGTCGAGGGCCAGAAGCTACTCGTCGAGTATATGGCCGAGCACTACCCCGTCACCGTCGCCCGCGTCGGCAGCAAGCCGCTCTTCGACCCGGACGACGAGCGGATGAAGCAGTAAGCAGTAAGCAGTAAGCAATAGGCGATAAGCAATAAGCAATAAGCTGTAAGCTCTGGCTTACAGCTTACGGCTTAGAGCTCAAAGCTGGAATTCCTATGCACATTCTCGTCTGCGTCAAACGCGTCCCGGCGACCGGCGCCCGCATCACGCTGACCCCAGACGCGCAGCACATTGAGACCCGTAACCTCGGCTTCACCGTCAGCCCGCACGAGGAGTGCGCCGTGGAAGAAGCCGTGCGCATCGCCGAAGCCCACGGCGGCGAAACGGCTGTACTGACCCTCGGCCCGGCCGAGGCCGAAGAGCAGTTGCGTAGCGCCCTTGCCGTCGGCATCGACCGCGCCATCCTCCTGGAGACAGACGGCGAGGAGTGGGGGCCACGCGCCACCGCCGCCGCTATCGCCGCCGCCATTCGCCAGCAGGAAGCGACCGGCCGGCCCTTCGACCTCCTGCTCTTCGGCAACGAGTCGGCCGACAGCGGCGGCTATCAGGTCGGCGTGCGCGTCGCCCACGCCCTCGACCGGCCGGTCATCACCGGCGTCAAAGCATTGGAGATTGCGGGTGGTTTAGCCCGCGCCGGTCGCGAAGGGCCAAACGGCTGGGAGGTCTACGAGCTTCCCCTGCCCGCCGCCTTCACCGTCAAGGAAGGTATCAACCTGCCGCGCTACCCCTCCGTACCCGGCCGTCTGCGCGCCAAGAAAAAGACCATCGAGCAGCTCTCGCCACAGCGCGACGGCGCAGGCCTGCGCAAACTGCGCCTGGCGCTGCCGCCTGAAGAGCACGCCGAAGCCATTTCCCTGGGCAACGGCCCTGAAGCCGCGCCCAAAATTGTCGAAGTCCTGCGCGCGCTGGAGCTCCTATGATCCTGACCATCCTCGAACACGACCGCGGCGCTCTGGACAGCGCCGCCCCTGAAGCACTGGCTATCGCCCAGTCAATCGCCCAACAGACAGGCAGCCCTCTCGCCGCTGCCCTCGTCGGCGGAGACGAAGCTGTCGCCGCTGGCCTCGGCGCCTACGGCGTCCAGACAGTCACCCTCGTTGCCCACGATCGTCTGGGTAGCTACATCCCAGAGGCCTGGGGCTGCGCCCTTGCCCTGCTGGTCGAAAAGCTGCAGCCGGAAGCGGTCGTCGCCGCTGGCACCGACCGGGGCAACGAGTTGCTGGCCCACATCGCCGCCCGCACCGGCTTGCCGCTGGCGGCCAACGTCACGGCCGTGCAGAGCGGCAGCCCATACCGCGTGACTCGAGTGCGCTGGGGCGGCAGCCTGCTCGAAGAGGCGGAGCTGGATGGCAGCCCCGCCCTTATGACCGTCGCCCTGCATACTGTCGAACCCGCTGCAGCGGGCGCTTCCTTATCCCCGGCCATCGAGAGTTTCACACCGGAGCTCGATGAGCGCGCCTTCCGCGTGCGCTTGGTCGAGCAGGCTGCCGCCCGCGAGCAGGGCGTCTCCCTTGCCAGCGCGCCGGTTGTCGTCGGCGGCGGGCGCGGCGTGGGTAGCGCCGAGGGTTTCACCCTACTCGAAGAGCTGGCGGCCCTGCTCGGCGGCGCGGTCGGCGGCTCTCGCGTCGTCACCAACCTCGGCTGGCGCCCCCATGCTGACCAGATCGGGCAAACCGGCACGCGCATCGCGCCGGAGCTTTACATCGCCTGCGGCATTAGCGGCGCCATCCAGCACATGGTCGGCGCGCGTGGCTCCAAACAAATACTGGCGATAAACTCCGATCCCGACGCGCCGATCATGGCCAAGGCCAACTACACCGTCGCGGGCGACCTGCACGAAGTTCTGCCGGCGCTGATTGCCGAAATCAAGAAGGCGAAAGGACTGTAGCACCGTGATTTAGCTGATAGCCTATGATTGAGCAGCGGCCAAATCATAGTCAATCACAGCAATCAGACGAATCGCAGTTCAGATTTTCCTGACAGCCTCTGATTCAGAAGCGGCGAAACCATAATGCTGGAGGGACCGCCATGCAGGAATTGCTAGTAGACTTCATTACCTCACTGGACGGTTACGGCGCCGCGGAAGGCTGGCCCGGGTTTTGGGGGCTTCATGTGCCCGAGTATCTCGGCTGGCTCGATCAGCAACCTGAGCAGGACTACACGATCTTGATGGGAGCGAACACCTACCGCCTGATGTACGGATTCGCCGCCGGTGTCGAAGGGTCAGAGTCGGGCGAGGCCCCAACCGACGAAGAGGCCTCGTTCATCGAGCTGACCAACGCATCCAAGGTAGTGTTCTCCTCGACGCTGCAGCCCCCGTTGCCATGGGCCAATACCCGGCTGATCAGTAGTGACGCGGTCGAGGCCGTGAGAGAGATGAAGCAGGAAGGCGACAGCCCGATGCGTACGCTTGGCAGCGTCAGCTTGTGCCGGTCGCTCCTCAAGGCTGGCCTCGTGGACCGTTTCCGCGTGGTCATCTTCCCTTTCATTACCGGCAGCACCGGCACCGACCCGATCTACGACGGTATTCCCGATGTCGCTCTCGACATGATTGCCAGCCGGACATTCGACGGTCGGCTTCAACTGCTGGAGTATGTTCCCACGGTGCTGGCCGGTGCGCCCGGCGCAACACACGGTTCCTGACCGTCTGGGCATGTAGAGGGCCTGAATCGTGATTCGTCTGATTTTCTGATAGGCTATGATTTCGACCGCTGTCGGGGGAATCATAGTGAATCATAGAATCAGACGAATCACAGTTCAGAAGCGACCAAATCATGGCTCATCATAGCACTCAGGCGAATGACAATTCAGGCTTTCATGGTTGAGAACGCCCGCGACCCCCTCGTCATCTTCATGCCTTCCGGCCGGCGCGGTCGCATCCCCCGCGGTCAGACAGTGCTCGCGGCGGCCCGAGAGCTGGGCGTTGCCATCGAGTCCGTCTGTGGCGGGCGCCTCACCTGCAATAAGTGCCGCGTGCGCGTCGAGCAGGGCCAGTTCGCCAAACACGGCATCACCTCTCGGGATGATCACCTCTCGCCCGCCAGCGTCGAGGAAATCGCCCTGCTCGAAGCGCTCGGCAGCCCGGAGATGCGCCTCTCCTGCGTTGCTCAGGTGCAGGGCGACCTCCTCCTCTTCGTCCCCCCGGAAAGCCGGGGCCAGCAGCAGGTCATCCGCAAGGCAGCCGGCGATCAGACGATTGCGCTGGACCCCGCCGTGCGCCGGGTAACGGCCCTCGTCGACCGCGCCGAGCTGGGTGAGCATCGCGGCGACTGGGGCCGGCTTCGCGATGCTCTGGCCGAGCAGTGGCAGCTCGACGCTCGCCGTATTGACCTGCACGCCCTGCGGCAGCTCCAGCCGGCCCTGCGCGAGGGAAACTGGCGGGTGACGGCTACCCTCTGGCACGACGAGGTCATTGACGTCAGCCCCGGCTACGAGCGGGCCAGCTATGGCCTCGCCGTGGATGTGGGCAGCACGACTGTTGCCGCCTACCTCTGCGACCTGTACACCGGCGAGCTACTGGCGACCGAGGCGGCGATGAACCCGCAGGTCAGTTATGGCGAGGACCTGATGAGCCGGATCTCCTACGCGATGACCGAGCGCAGCGGTCTCGACAAGATGCACAGGGCCATTATTGACACACTCAACCGGCTGGCGGCTGCGGCAGCGCGCAAGGCCGGCATCCCCCCGCGCCAGATTCACGAGGTCGTCTTCGCCGGCAACACGACCATGATTCACATTCTGCTCGGCCTCAGCCCTGTCGAGTTGGGCGCCGCTCCCTTCGCCCTCGCCAGCCGCGACCCGTTGGACGTGAAGGCGCGCGACCTCGGCCTTCACCTGCACCCCGCCGCTAACGCCCACGTCCTCCCCTCCCAGGCCGGCCACGTTGGCGCCGACAACGTCGGCGTGCTGCTCGCCGTCGAGCCTTACCGCGGCGACGAGGTCACGCTGACTGTGGACGTGGGCACCAACGCCGAAATCCTGCTTGGCTGTCGCGACTGGCACTTCAGCGCCTCCAGCCCGACCGGCCCGGCGCTGGAAGGGGCGCAGATTACCTTTGGTATGCGGGCCGCCCCCGGAGCTATCGAGCGCGTGCGCATTAATCCGGAGACGCTGGAGGCCCGCTTCCGCGTCATCGGCGAGCCGCGCTGGTCGGACGAATGGCAAATCGGGCCTGAAGTGCCCGCGGAGGAGCAGCCGAGCTATCTCGCCGCCGGCATTTGCGGCTCCGGCATTGTCGAGGTCGTTGCCGAGATGTTCCTGGCGGGGGTCATCTCCGCCGATGGGCGTTTCGACACGAGCCGCCAGCATCGCCGCCTGCGCCGTGTGGGCGGGCGCCCCGCCTATATCCTCGCCACCGCCGAGCAGACCGCGATGGGCAAGCCAATCGTCATTACCCAGGACGACGTGCGCAACGTGCAGCTCGCCAAGGCGGCGCTCTATGCCGGCGCCCGCCTCCTGATGAACCGCTCCGGCGCCGAACGCATCGACCATGTCGTCCTTGCCGGCGCCTTTGGCAGCTACATCGACCCGCACTACGCGCTCGTGCTCGGCCTCATACCCGACGTGGCGCCCGAGCAGATCAGCGCCGTGGGCAACGCCGCGGGTGACGGCGCGCGCATCGCCCTGCTCAACCGCCAGAAGCGCGCCGAGGCCGCCGAAGTTGCCCGCTGGGTGCGCTACGTCGAGACTGCCGTGGACCCCGACTTCCAGGAGGAGTTTGTCGCTGCCCTGCACCTGCCGCACGCCCGCGACCCGTTCCCCCACCTGGAAGGTGTCCTGCCGGAGAGCGCCGCCATCGGCCCGCCTCGCGCTCGCCGCCGCCGGCACCCGCGGCAGAAGGGGGGCTGATGGATAATTCGCGCAATCTGGGCCCTGATCTGTGGTTCGTCTGCTTGTTATCAATGATGCTGCCAGTGGCAGACCAAATCGATAGAGAGGAAGGTACATCATGACCGACGAGTCCGAAAACGAAGAAATCAATATCCAGGAAATGACCACGCCCGAGCTGCTGGAGCTGATGCAGGAAGACCTTTACGATGGTTACGCCGACGAGGTAGTCGAAGAGGTCAACGAGGCGCTCGCCCGTGGCATGTCTCCCTACGACGTGCTCACGCAGGGCCTCGTCGCCGGCATGGAGGTAGTCGGCGTGGACTTCCGCGACGGCATCCTCTTCGTGCCCGAAGTGCTCATGGCCGCCAAGGCGATGAAAGCCGGCATGGAGGTCTTGCGCCCGCTTCTGGCCGAGACCGGCGCGCCGACTATCGGCAAGATGGTCATCGGCACCGTCAAGGGGGACATCCACGACATTGGCAAGAATCTCGTGGTGATGATGATGGAAGGCGCCGGCTTCGAAGTCTTCAACCTCGGCATCAACAACTCCGTGGACGACTTCCTGGGGGCCATCGCCGAGCACCAGCCCGATATCCTTGGCATGAGCGCCCTGCTGACCACAACCATGCCCTACATGCGCGAGGTCATCAACGCGCTCAAGGCAAAAGGCATCCGCAATGATATCATCGTGCTCGTCGGCGGCGCGCCCCTCAACGAAGCGTTCGCCGAGGACATCGAGGCCGACGCCTACTGCCGCGACGCCGCCGTCGCCGTGGAAACAGCCAAAAAACTGATTCAGATCAAGCGCAGCAAATCGCGCGCGTGATTCAGGTAGGGGCGGGTTTCTAACCCGCCCTCTTGTCTGAACGGAAGAATCCCATGACCCAACCCAACCCCCTTCAAGACCTCGTCGCCGAGCAAGGCGTCCTCCTGCTCGACGGCGCGATGGGCACGCTGCTCATGGAGATGGGCCTCACCTCCGGCGACCCACCCGAAGATTGGAACGTCCGCTACCCGGAGCGTATCGAGGAAGTCCACCGGCGCTACGTCGACGCCGGCTCCCGCCTCATCCTGACCAACTCCTTCGGCGGCAGCCGCTTCCGCCTCAAGCTGCACCGGCTCGACAACCGCGTGACCGAGCTGAACCGCGCCGCCGCCGGGATCGCCAGGCGCGCTGCCGACGCTGCCCCGCACAAAGTCCTCGTCGCCGGCTCCATCGGCCCCACCGGCGAGCTGCTGGAGCCGCTCGGCGCGATGAGCTTCGACGAGGCGAAGGCCGCCTTCGCTGAGCAGGCCGCCGCCCTCGCCGAGGGTGGGGTGGACCTGCTTTGGGTAGAGACGATGAGTGACCTGGAGGAAGTGCGCGCCGCCGTCGAGGGCGCCCGCGAGGCGACCGACCTGCCCGTCGCCGCGACGATGACCTTCGACACCAACCGCCACACGATGATGGGCGTCAGCCCTGAGCAGGCCGTGCAGGCGCTCGGCAAGATGGGGCTTGTTGCCCTGGGCGCCAACTGCGGCAACGGGCCCGACGAAATTGAAGAGGTCATCGCCCGCATGCGCGCGCAGAACCCCGACGTTCTGCTCATCGCCAAGGCCAACGCCGGCATCCCGCACTTCACCGGCGACGAGCTGGTCTACGACGGCACGCCGGCCCTTATGGGCGAGTACGCGCGCCACGTCCGCGACCTCGGCGCCAATCTCGTCGGCGGCTGCTGCGGCAACACCCCCGACCATATCGCCCGCATGGCCGAGGCCCTGGCCCAACCTGCGGGCTCTGCAGGGGCGGGTCCTGTACGGGCAGGTTTCAAACCTGCCCCTACCGGCACGGCATCAAGCACCGCCTCCCGCCAGCGCCGCCACCGCCGCAGGGAGGGCTAGCCGCACGTGTCTCTCGGCGCCTGGCTGCGCGACCGGCCGGTCTGGCTGGAACGGGCCTACCGGGCCACCAGCGCCCTGTTCGTGCGCCTGCACCCGCTTATCCGCCGCCTTGGCTACGTTCGCAGCGAGCGGCTGATTCTCCCCGTCGAAGAGCTGGGCAAGCGGATCCTGTTCGACTGCCGCATGTGCGGCCAATGTATCCTGCATTCCACGGGCATGACCTGCCCCATGACCTGCCCTAAAAACCTGCGCAACGGCCCCTGCGGCGGCGTGCGCGCCAACGGTCATTGCGAGGTCCTGCCGGAGATGCGCTGTGTCTGGGTCGAGGCGTTCGAGCGTTCCCTGCGCATGGAAACATACGGGCGCGAAATCATCCTGATCCAGCCGCCGGTAGATCGCCGGCTCGAAGGCAGCTCCGCCTGGATCAATATGCTTACGGGCAGCGACCGCCATCCGCCGCCCGGCTGGATCAGCGCCAGCGCCGTATTAGTGAGGGATCATGCAGACCTGTAGGGGCGGGTTTCAAACCCGCTCGTATCAACCCATCGCCAACACGCACCTATGACCACGCCCCGTCCCCCCGTCAGCCGCCTCGAGCGCGTCCTCCGCGCCGGCCTTTTCGCCGTCACCGCCGAGCTGGACCCGCCTGACAGCGCCGACCCGCAGGAAGTCTACGACAAAGCGCTTGTCCTCTCTCAGGTCTGCGACGCGATCAACGCCACCGACGCTTCCGGCGCCCACTGCCACATGTCCAGCGTCGCCATCTGTGCCCTGCTCACCCGCGCCGGCTACGAGCCCGTCTACCAGGTCTCCTGCCGCGACCGCAACCGCATCGCCATCCAGGGCGACTTGCTCGGCGCGGCGGCTCTCGGCGTGCGCAACGTGCTCTGCCTGACCGGCGACGACACCAGCGTGGGCGATCAGCCGGAGGCCAAACGTGTTTTCGACCTCGATTCCATCCATCTGCTGCAGACCGCCCGCATCATGCGCGACGAGGGCGTTTTTCTCAGCGGGCGCAAGCTCACTGTGCCGCCGCCCCTCTTTCTCGGCGCTGCCAGCAACCCATTCGCCATGCCCTACGAGTGGCGCCCGCTCCGCCTCGCCAAGAAAGTCGCCGCCGGCGCCCAGTTCATCCAGACGCAGTACTGCTTCGACGTGCCGCGCTTCCGCCAGTTCATGACCGAAGTGCGGGACCTCGGCCTGAATAATCACGTCTACATCCTCGTCGGCGTCGGCCCTCTGCGCTCCGAAAAAGCGGCTGAGTACATGCGCACCAGAGTGCCCGGCGTGCGCATCCCCGACGCCATTATGGACCGGCTGCGCAAGACGCCCAGGGCCCGGCAGCGTGAAGAAGGCAAGCGCATCTGCATCGAGATCATCCAGCAGGTGCGCGAAATCGACGGCGTCTGCGGCATCCACGTCATGGCCTACCGACAGGAGGAGCTGGTAGCCGAAATTATCGAGGAGGCCGGCCTCCTGCCGCGCCCCTTCCGCTCCAGCGCCAGGCCCGCCCGCCCGCGCGAGCGACGCTATCCGCGGAGGCGTTCTGAACCATGATTTAACTGATTTCCGTGATGGCCTATGATTCCCCGCTGCCGCTCCGCCTGTCGTTCCGGGTACGGCGAGGAATCCCAGACCCGTTGATGCCACAGGCGCTCCTTCGCCTCACCAGGGACGACGGCGATAAGGTAAAATCATAGCCCATCAATAAATCAGACGAATCACAGTTCAAAAGCGTAGAAATCATACTACCAAATCACCGCCAAAAAGGAGTAGACCCCATGCACACCGAAATCAGCTCCCGCACCCAGACCGTCATTATCGGCCCCGACCGCCCCTTCACCATTATCGGCGAGCGCATCAACCCTACCGGCCGCAAAGCCCTCGCCCGCGAGATGGCCGCCGGCAACTACGACCGCGTCGTCTCTGACGCCATAGCCCAGGTGCAGGCCGGCGCCCACATGCTCGACGTTAACGCCGGCATCCCCCTCGCCGACGAGCCGGCCATCATGGCGACGGCTGTGCAGCTCGTCCAGTCCGTCACCGACGTGCCGCTCTCCATTGATTCCTCCGTCGTCGCCGCCCTGGAGCGCGGCCTGGAGGTCTACCAGGGCAAGGCGCTGCTCAATTCTGTCACCGGTGAAGAGGAGCGGCTGGAGTCCGTCCTGCCCCTCGTCAAGAAGTACGGCGCCGCCGTCATCGGCATCTCCAACGACGAGACAGGCATCTCCGAGGACCCCGACGTGCGCTTTGCGGTGGCTAAGAAGATTGTCGAGCGCGCGCAAGACTACGGCATCCCCAAGAGCGACGTGCTCATCGACCCGCTGGTTATGCCCGTCGGCGCGCTCTCCGGGGCAGGGCGGGCCGTCTTTCACCTGCTTCGCCGCCTGCGCGACGAGCTGGGCGTGAACACCGTCTGCGGCGCCAGCAACGTCTCCTTCGGCCTGCCCAACCGCCCGCCGCTCAACGCCGCTTTCCTGACGATGGCGATTGCCAGCGGCCTCACCGCCGCCATCACCAATCCCATCGAGCCGGAGATCCGCCAGGCCATCCTCGCCGCCGACGTGATGATGGGCAACGACGAAAACTGCCGCACCTGGATCCGCGCCAACCGCCCCGACGACGAAGAACAGCCCGCACGCACGCGTAGGCGCAGTCGCCGAGGTTAAGTAACGGAGGCAAACATGGACGCGACGACCCGGACTCTTCTGCTGTCGCCCGCCGCTCAGATGAGCGTTGGCGACATGGGTATCTGGTTCCTCCTGCTGGGCCTTCTCCTATTGCCCCTCGTCGCGACCGACTTCTTTCTCCGGCGGCGAAAGCCACTGCTCGGTTTTGCGCTCGGCGCCCTACCGCTGTTTCTCCTGTGGTTGGCTTTGGTCCTCAGAACTGAGCTGACCCTATACCAGTGCAGCCGAGATGTTACCCTCATGTGTGAGCTTACGGGGTTAGGCATCTATATTCCTACTCTTGTGGTCATCGGCATCCTAACCCTGGACGGGCTGGTCCTGGCCTTAATCGATTTCGCAGATCAGCGATCAAAGCGACAGAAACCGGACGTAACTCAATACCAGGGAAT
>Ga0123333_10002340_pt1 | contig 19370 bp, 10 predicted proteins | sample BioC12SIPDNA_3_FD_89957 | JGI IMG/M metagenome (GOLD analysis project Ga0123333, IMG submission 89957) | Anaerobic biogas reactor microbial communites from Washington, USA - Biogas_R2_B C12 SIP DNA | ecosystem: Engineered > Bioreactor > Anaerobic > Unclassified | place: Washington, USA... | reverse complement strand
TCGGGCGCGGCGCGCGACACGTGGATCGAGGGGCCGCGGGGCGACAGCTCGACCTTCTGCACGTAGACCTTGAGGCGCATGCCGACCATGTAGCGCTCGCCGTGGATCTGCTCCTTGGAGGGCATGATGGCCTCGCCTCTCCCGAGGTCGACGAACACGTTGCGCTTGTTGTCGGTGCGCGACACGACGCCGGTCATGATGTCGCCGGCGCGGTCCTTGTACTCCTCGAAGACGTAAGCGCGCTCCGCCTCGCGGATCTTCTGGGTGATGACCTGCTTGGTGGTCTGCACCGCGATGCGGGTGAACTTCTCGGGGTCGACCGGGAACTCCATCTCCATGCCGACCTCGACCTCGTCGTCGAGCTCGAGCGCCTCGGCGAGCGAGATCTCCTTGTCGGGGTCCTCGACGGCCTCCACGACGCGGCGGATGACCATGATGTCCATCTCGCCAGAGTCGGGGTCCAGCTCGACCTCGATCTGCTTGCCCGGCATGACGTTCCGCTCGAACGCCTGCTCCAACGCCTCCTCGAGGCTGGCTAGCAACTGGTCCTTGTCGAGGTTGCGCTCGGCCGCCAGCATGTTGAGCGCGTCGACGAACTCTTTGTTCATTACCTACTCCCGTCTATTCGGTTGTGAACGGCCGCGGACCTGCCCGCGACCGGCTTGCCCAGGTCGTCAGCGCGGCTCGCTCGGCCACTCGGCCAGGCGCGCGCTGTCGATGCGCGCGACGTCGAGGCGGCGCGGCTCGCCGCTCACCTCGAACGTCACGGTGCTGCCCTCCACGGTGACGATGCGGCCCCGGAACGTCTCGCCACCCGCGCGCACCTTGGCCAGCAGGCCGTGGAAGCGCTCGAAGTGGCGCGGCGTGACCAGCGGCCGCTGCGAGCCGGGCGACTCGACCTCGAGGCGGTAGGGCTCGTCGAACGGGTCGAGGCGGTCGAGCTCGAGGCCGAACACCTCGGAGGCGCGCTCGACGTCGTCCATGGACACGACCCCCTCGTCGAGGCGGTCGATGCGCAGCAGCACGCGGCGCGACCTGCCGGCGGAGCCGACGTCGAGCTCGAGCACCTCGTAGCCGAGGGGCGTCAACACCTCGGCGGCTGCCTGCGCTAGGTCCATGCTACCTCCCTCGCCCCAACGAAAATGGGTGGGTTCCCGAACCCACCCGCGTGACCCGTGTCGGGACGTTTGCCGTCCACCAGTGTAGCGCTCCCCAGGGGTCATCCGCAACTTCACGGGCTACCCCATGAGCCACGTGAGGCGCGCCGGCTCGCGCGCGGCTGACCCGGCGCTCGGCCAGGGGCTATGCTCCGAGCCGAGATGAGCGCCGCACGCGACGACGACCGCCACGACCCCGGCCCGCCGGGCGCGGGCGAGCTGCCCCCCGACGCCGTCGAGGCGGAGCTCGGAACGCCCCTCGCCGAGCGGCCGTTCGCCGAGGCGCTGCGCGCCACGCCCGAGCTCGCCGACATCGCGGTGTCGCTGCTGCTGGTGGCGTTCCCCGAGAAGCGCCTGGCGCGCGAGGCCGAGGGCCAGCGCACGGTCCTCTACACCGAGCCGCCCCTCGCCAAGCCCGAGCGCCGGCGCCTGCTCGACCTGCTGTTCGAGCTGGTGGAGCGCCCCGAGTGGCGCGAGCGCTGCGCGGTGGCGCGCGAGGTGCGCGACGTGCGCGGCACGCGCCTCGAGCTGCTCGTGCCCCTGGCGCCCGACGCCTACGACGGCGGCGAGGCGCTGGTGGGCCCGTTCGAAGGCGAGGAGGAGGCGCAGGCGTGGGCCGCCGGCATCGCCGAGCCGAGCCTGGCCTTCGACACCGTGCCGTGCCACGGCCGGCACCTGGTCGACCTGTTCCCGCTCGGCGAGCTGCTCGACGAGTGAGCGGCCGGCCGCCGGCGCGTTGACAGCGCGTCGGGAACGGCCTTACACTCACCGCCATGAGAAGCCCGGCGGCTTCGCGCTTCTTTACCTGCTGAGCGTAGGGCTGGCCTCTACGCTGCGTTAGCCACTGCCCGGTCGGGGCGGTGGTTTTTTCGTGAAGGCAGCGGCCGTCCGCCACGCCGCTGCGGCCCGCGGCGCCGCCCCGGGCGAGAGGACGGGAGTCATGCACGACGGTTCGGAGAACGGCCGCCCCACCGAGGCGGCGAAGGCTGGGCCGCAGGCGCCCGCCGAGGCCGGCCCCTGGCTGGCGGCGATCGCCGAGGCCCAGGACGCCGCCGCGCTGCAGGAGCTGCGCGTGCGGCTGCTCGGCAAGAAGGGCGAGATCACCCAGCGGCTCAAGGCGCTGGGGCAGCTCGACCCCGAGGCGCGCCGCGAGGCGGGCCGCCAGGTCAACCTGCTCAAGCGCAGCGTCGAGGAGGCTCTGGAGGCGCGCCGGGCGGAGCTCGAGCGCCAGCGCCTCGAGGCGCAGCTGGCCAGCGAGCGCGTCGACGTCACCCTGCCGGGCACGCGCCCCCCGCAGGGCGGCCTGCACCTGCTGACGCTGGTCACCAACCGCCTGCTCGACGTGTTCCAGAGCCTCGGCTACGAGGTGGTGACCGGCCCCGAGCTCGAGACCGACTACTACAACTTCGAGGCGCTGAACTTCCCGCCCGACCACCCCGCGCGCGACACCCAGGACACCTTCTGGACCACCGACGGGCGCCTGCTGCGCACCCACACCAGCCCCATGCAGGTGCGCTACATGGAGACGCACCGGCCGCCGTTCAAGGTCGTGGTGCCGGGCAAGGTGTTCCGCAACGAGGCCGTCGACGTGACCCACGAGGCGCAGTTCAACCAGCTCGAGGCGCTGGTGGTGGGCGAGCGCATCACCATGGCCGACCTTCGGGGCGCCATCAACGAGATGGCCCAGGCGCTGATCGGCCCCGGCACCAAGACGCGCCTGCAGCCCACCTACTTCCCGTTCGTGGAGCCGGGCGCCGAGTTCGCCATCTGGTGGACCAACCCGCGCACCGGCCGCGAGGAGTGGCTCGAGCTGGGCGGCTGCGGCATGGTGCACCCCAAGGTGTTCGAGGCCGCCGGCTACGAGGGCGTCACCGGCTTCGCCTTCGGCTTCGGCATCGAGCGCCTGGCGCTGGTGCCCTACGCCATCCCCGACATCCGCTACTTCTACCAGGGCGACATGCGCGTGCTGGAGCAGTTCAGGGGCGTGCTGTGAGGGTCCCGCTCTCCTGGCTGCAGGCCTTCTTCGAGGCGCCGCTGCCCGAGGTCGAGCGCCTCGTCGACCTGCTCGACGGCCTCGGGCTGGCGGTGGAGGAGGTGACCGAGCTGCCGGGGGCGCCGGCCGGCGTGCGCGTGGCCGAGGTGGTGTCGGTGGCGCCGGTGCCGGGCTCCGAGAGCCTGAAGCGCGTGGTGGTGAACGACGGCGCCACCGAGCGCCAGGTGGTGTGCGGCGCCCCCAACGTCGTCGCCGGCATGCGCAGCGCGCTGGCGCTGCCCGGCGCCGTGCTGCCGGGCCTCGACGGCCCCGTCGCCGAGCGCGAGGTCATGGGCGTCGCCAGCCAGGGCGTGCTGGCCAGCCCGCGCGAGCTCGGCCTCTACGACCACGCAGGCGGGCTCATCGCCTTCGGCCCCGACGCGGAGGTGGGCGCCGAGCTCGCCAGCCTGTGGGGCCCCGAGACGGTCGTCGAGCTCGAGCTGACCCCCAACCGCGCCGACGCCTTCTCGCTGCTGGGCGTGGCGCGCGACCTGGCCGCCAAGCTGGGCGTCGCCTACCGCCACCCTGCGCAGGGCCTCGACCAGGGCGACCCGGCGCTCGACGACGGCCTCGAGCTCGACGTGGAGGACCCCGCCGCCGCGCCGCGCTTCTCGCTGCGCGCCGTGCGCGGCGTGAGCGTGCGCCCGAGCCCCGTGTGGCTGCAGCGCGCGCTGGCGTCGCTGGGGCTGCGGCCGCGCAACAACCTGATCGACGTCACCAACTACGTCACCTTCGAGCTCGGCCAGCCCTCGCACGCCTACGACCTCGCGCAGCTGGGCGGCGGCGTGATGCAGGTGCGGCGCGCGCGGGCGGGGGAGAGCCTCGAGCTGCTCACGGAGGAGCGCATCGAGCTCGACCCCGCCGACCTGGTGATCGCCACGCCCGGCGCGGACGGTAGCTCCGTGGCCATCGGCCTGGCCGGGGTGATGGGCGGGAGCACCCACAGCGTCAGCGACGCCACCACCGACGTGGCGCTGGAGGTGGCGCACTTCGACCCCGTCACGGTGCGGCGCGCCGCGCAGCGCCACAAGCTGATCACCGACGCGCGCACGCGCTTCGAGCGTGGCGTCGACCCGAACCTGCCGGAGCTCGCCTCGGCGCGCGCCGTGGCTCTGATCGCCGAGGTGGCGGGCGGGCGCGTCGACCCCGGCGTGAGCCTGGTGGGGGCGCGCGTGGAGCGCCCCGAGATCGCCTTCCGCCCCTCGCGCGTGCGCTTCCTGATGGACTTCGAGGTGGCGCGCCCCGACCAGCGCCGCTACCTGGAGGCGCTCGGCTGCGAGGTCAGCGAGGACGCGCCCGACGCCTGGCGCGTGCGGCCGCCCAGCTGGCGCTTCGACATGAGCATCGAGGAGGACGTGGTCGAGGAGGTGGCGCGCCTGCACGGCTACGAGCACATCGGCGAGACCGTGCCCAACATGCACTTCGTGCCGCCCGCCGGCGACGCCACCCACCGCGAGCTGAAGCTGAAGCTCGCCGCCAGCGGCCTGCAGGAGACCATCTCGTACGTGTTCACCGGCGAGGCCGAGCTGGCGCGCGCCAACGCCCCCGCGGCCGTGGTGCACCTCAGCGACCCGCAGGGCGTCGAGCGCGGCGTGCTGCGCACCGCCCTCTACCCGGGCCTGCTGGCGGCGGCGGTCGCCAACCGGCGCCTGCCCGCCCTGGGCCTGTTCGAGGTGGGGCGCGTGTTCGGGCACGAGGAGGAGGAGCGCCTGGCGCTGCTCACCCGCGGCCCGCGCGCCGCCAACGGCTGGGGCGCCGAGCTCGCCGGCGACTTCTTCACCCTCAAGGGCGTGCTCGAGAGCCTGGCGGGCCTGCTGGGCGCCGAGCTGGGGACCACCCCCACGACCGAGGCGCCCTACCTGCACCCGGGCGTGGCCGCCGCCGTGACGTGGAACGGCGAGCCCGTGGGCTACGCCGGCCGCCTGCACCCCGAGGTGGCGGCGCGGTACGAGCTCGGCGAGGTCTACGTGGCGGAGCTGAGGCTGCCGCTGGCGGGCCGCGTGATCCGCTTCGGCGAGATCAACCGCCAGCCGTTCGCCGAGCGCGACCTGGCGGTGATCGCGCCCGTCGAGGACACCTTCGCGCAGGTGGCGCGCCTCTGCCGCGAGGCGGCGGGGCCGCTGCTCGTGAGCCTGGAGCCGTTCGACGTCTACCAGGGCGGGCAGCTGCCCACGGGCCAGCGCAGCCTGGCGCTGCGCTTCCGCTTCCGGGCCGAGAGCCGCGCCCTGACCGACGGCGAGGTCGACGGGCTTATGCAGAATGTCATCCGGGCGGTGAGGGACGCGGGCTACGATGTCCGCGCATGATCGGGGTCACGTGGGTCGACGTCCTGCTGGTGGCGCTGGTGGCGGTCTACACCGCCCTCGGCGCCAAGCGCGGCTGGGGCGGCCTGGTGGTGGGCGTCGGCGGCGTGCTGCTGCTACGCCCGCTGCTCGTGGTGGGCGCCCGCGGCCCGGCGGTAGCGCTGGTGGCGGCGCTGCTGGGCGGGCTGCTGCTCGCGGTCATCGGGCGGCGCCTCGGTAGCCCCGCCCTGCGGCAGCGCTGGCCCGGCATGGTGGGCGGCGGCCTGGGCGGCTTGGCGCTCGGGCTGGCGATGACGGTGGCGCTGGTCACCTCGCTGCCCATCGAGCGCAACGTGCTGAACCCGCGCGAGATCTACTACCCGCCGCGCAACGCCCCCTGGGGCGTGTCGGCGGCGCTGCAACGCTCACCACTCGTGACCATGGGGCGCAGTATCCTGCTGTATCCGCTGCTTCCGGAGCCGGAACAGGAGTTGGAGCGGCGCGCCTACCAGGGGCTACGGTCCTGGTTCGTGGTCGGCGAGCCCTGGAACTGACCCTGGCCCGGTCCTGGCGCTCAGGCGCCGTCCGAGCAGCGGCGGGCCACGCGCCCGTGGCGGAGGAGGTGATTCCGGAGCCTGAGCAGAAGCGGAACAGGACGCCGAGGTAGCGCAAGCCCGAGCCGGCGCGCAGCACGTTCACGCGCCGCTCGGTGACGAGGTGGAGGGCCTCCGGGTCGCGCCCGTACGGGCGCCGAGGCCGGAGGATAGGCAGGGCGGCGCGAGCCCCCGAGCCGAAAGCGCGAACGAGGCGGTGGCCAGCCCACCCCTCACGAGTCTGCGGGCCCCTCCTGAGCCGTACCCCCCTCACTCGAGCCCGTCCGGGGTGTAACCACACGAGCAGGTGTTCGCCGAACCGGGTCGCTCCGCCCGCTCGGCCGACGTAGAGCTACGTCTTGAACCCTTCTTCCGGAAAGGCATCGACGACATGTGTGGAATCGTTGGATACGTGGGCGGCCGCGAGGCGGCCGGGGTGATCCTCGACGGCCTGTCGCGCCTCGAGTACCGCGGCTACGACTCGGCCGGCCTGGTGGTGAGCGACCTCGACCCGAGCCGGCGCGCCTCTCGGAGCGCGCACGCGCTGCAGGTGGTGAAGCGCGCCGGCAAGCTGGCGGCGCTGCGCGCGGCGATGGCCGAGACGACGTTCGTGGGCGGGCTCGGCCTGGGGCACACCCGCTGGGCCACGCACGGCCGCCCGAACGACGTGAACGCCCACCCGCACCTCTCGGAGGACGGCCGCCTGGCGGTCATCCACAACGGCATCATCGAGAACTACGTGGAGCTGCGCGAGCGCCTCGCCGCCGCCGGCCACACGTTCCTGTCGGAGACCGACACCGAGGTGCTGGTGCACCTGGTGGAGGAGAGCTACGCCGCGCAGGCGGCCGCCGGCGCCGAGCCCGACCTGGCGCGCGCCGTGCGCGAGGCGCTCGGCCACGTCGACGGCGCCTACGCCCTGGTGGTGGCGCACGCCGACCACGAGGTGCTGGTGGCGGCGCGCCACACCAGCCCCCTGGTGATCGGGCTGGGCCAGGGCGAGAACTACCTGGCCAGCGACGTGCCGGCGCTGCTGCCCTACACGCGCGAGGTGATCTACCTGCTCGACGGCGACGTGGCCGAGCTGCGGCGCGACGGCGTGCGCGTCACGGGCCTCGACGGCGCCCAGCGCGCGCGGCCGGTCGACACCGTGGAGTGGGACGCGGAGGCCGCCGAGAAGGGCGGCTACGAGCACTACATGCTCAAGGAGATCTACGAGCAGCCCACCGTGCTGCAGAACACCCTGGGCGGGCGCCTGGCGCGCAGCGGCACCGACGTCGAGCTCGACCTGGGCCTCGACCCGAGGAGCGTCGAGCGCGTGGTGATCACCGCCGCCGGCACCGCCGCCTACGCCGGCGAGGTGGGCGCGGCGCTGCTAACGCGCCTGGCGCGGCTGCCGGCGCACGTGGAGGTGGCGTCGGAGTTCCGCTACGGCGAGCCGGTGGTCGACGAGCGCACGCTGTGCGTGGTGGTGTCGCAGTCGGGCGAGACGATCGACACGCTCGAGGCCCTGCGCGAGGCCAAGCGCCGCGGCGCGCGCACGCTGGCGGTGCTCAACGTCAAGGGCTCGAGCATCAGCCGCGAGGCCGACGACGTGCTCTACATCCACGCCGGGCCCGAGATCGGCGTGGCCAGCACGAAGGCCTACACGGGCATGCTGGCGGCGTTCGCGCTGCTGGCGGTGTGGTTCGGCCGCGCCCGCGGCACGCTGGCCGACGACGAGGCCGCCGCCCTGGTGCACGGCCTGCGCGAGCTGCCCAACCAGGTGGCCAGCGCCCTCAAGCGCCGCGACGAGGTGGCGGCGGTGGCCGAGGCCATCAAGGGCGCGCGCAGCGCGCTCTACCTGGGGCGCGGCGTCAACCTGCCCACGGCGCTGGAGGGGGCGCTGAAGCTCAAGGAGATCAGCTACGTCCACGCCGAGGCCTACCCCACCGGCGAGATGAAGCACGGCCCCATCGCGCTCATCGACGCCGCCATGCCGGTGGTGGTCGTGGCCACCGCCTCGACGCTGCTCGACAAGACCCTCTCGAACGTGCAGGAGGTGCGCGCCCGCGACGGGCTGGTGGTGGCGGTGGCCGACGAGGACGACGCGCGCGTGGCGGCGGTCGCGCAGCACGTGCTGCGCGTGCCGCGCACCCTCGAGGCGCTGTCGCCCATCGTGGCGGTGGTGCCGCTGCAGCTCCTGGCCTACGAGGTGGCGAACCGCCTGGGGCGCGACGTGGACCAGCCGCGCAACCTCGCCAAGAGCGTGACCGTGGAGTGAGGCCGGGGGCCGGCTAGCGCCTCGGGCGCCGAGCGTGACGCCTGCGTGCGCGTCGCGCTCGGCGCCGCGCCGGGTGGGTCAGAGGTAGCCCGCCATGCGCAGCAGCACGTAGGCGCCCACCGCGATCAGGGCGTAGACGATCCAGCGGAAGTACTTCGCCACGTTCGGCCCCGCCCACTTGCCGATGCTCTCGCGCGCCTCGGCCACCTCCTGGCGGTGCTGGGTGCGCTGCGCGCGGCGCAGCGAGCGCACGCTCTTGGCGAGCTGGCCCTTCTTGCGGTACGCCACCCCCAGGTTGTGGTGGGCGTTGGGGAACTCCTCGTCGATCTTCAGCGCGCGCTGGTAGAGCTCGATGGCGTCGTCGACGCGGTCCTGCTCGAGCGCGACGTTGCCCAGGTTGGTGAGGGCGCGGTAGTGCTGCGGGTCGAGCTCGATCGCGCGCTCGAAGAGGCGCGCGGCCTCCTCGAGGTCGGAGTCGTAGACGTAGGTGGTGCCCAGCTGCGTGAGCGTCTCGGCCTCGAACCAGGTGCCCTCGAGCGCCAGCAGCAGGCCGCGGGCGCGGTCGGGGTCGCGCACGTCGAGGGCCGCCGCCGACTCTCTCAGAACGCCGAGGTCCTCCTCCAGCTCGGCCCACGGCACGAACGCGGCGCGCTCCTCGAGGCGCTCGATGCGCTCCAGCGCTCGCCCGAACGCGCGCTCGCGCACCAGGTCGAAGACGTCGATGAGGGCGTTCAGCGCGGCCCGCACGTCGGGGTCCTGCTCGCCCGTGACGAGGTAGGCGTTGCGGGCCGCCACGAAGCGGCGCTCGGCCACCAGCTGGCGCCAGTCGAGGGCGGCCTCGGGGCTGGCCGGGGCGCCGGCGGGGGCCGGCTCGCGCCCGTCGTCGGCCGGCGCGTCGTTGGGTACGGCGTCGTTCACGGCTAAGACGGTAGCACGCTGCCGTACAGGGCGGCATAGCGCCGCGCCGAGGCGTCCCACGACAGGTCCTGGCGCATGGCCGCCAGCTGCATCTCGCGCCAGGCGGGGGTGCCGTAGGCGCGCGCCGCCTCGCCGGCCGCCCACAGCAGCCCCTCGGGCGTGGCGTGCTCGAACACGAAGCCGGTGCGCCCGTGCGCCACGGTGTCCTTGAGGCCGCCGGTGGCGCGCACGACCGGCAGCGTGCCGTAGCGCATGGCGATCATCTGGCTGAGGCCGCACGGCTCGAAGCGGCTCGGCACCGCCAGCGCGTCGGCGCCGGCGTAGACGCGGTGGGCCAGCGCCTCGTCGAAGCCGACCACGGCGCCCACCGCCCCCGGCCGCTCCGTCGCCAGCGCCCGCACGGCCGCCTCCAGCCGCGGGTCGCCGGTGCCCAGGAGCGCCAGCCCCCAGCCCGCCGCCAGCAGGCGCTCTGCCGCGGCCACCAGCAGGTCGATGCCCTTCTGCTCGGCGAAGCGCGACACCACCCCGAGCAGCGGCCGCTCGGGGTCGAGGCCGAGCTCGCGCGCCAGCGCCCGCTTGTTCGCGGCCTTGCCGGCCAGGTCGCCGGCCGAGTAGCGCGCCGCCAGGTGCGGGTCGGTGGCCGGGTCCCACTCGTTCACGTCGAGGCCGTTGAGGATGCCGACCAGCTTGCCGGCCACGGCGCGGAAGGCGCCGTCGAGGCCGAAGCCGTACTCCGGCTGCTGCAGCTCCTGGGCGTAGGTGGGGCTGACGGTCGTGACGCGCTCGGCGGCGCCCACCCCGGCCAGCAGGGCGTTGGCGGCGCCGAAGCGGTCGAGGTAGCCGTGGGCCGCCTCGCGGCCCAGGCGCAGCCAGTGGAGCGTGGCCGCCATCTCCGACTCGCCCTGGTGCTGGGCGTTGTGCACCGTGAAGACCGACGGCAGGTGCGGGAAGCCGGGCGGCAGGTGCCAGCCGCGCGCCAGCAGCAGCGGCAGGTAGCCGGTGTGCCAGTCGTTGGCGTGCAGCAGGTCAGGGGCGAAGCCCACCCGCGCCGCCACCTGCGGCACGGCGCGCGAGAAGCGCGCGAAGCGCCGGGCGTCGTCGGGGTAGCCGTAGAGGCGCGGGCGCGAGAGGTCGGGGTGGCCCACGAAGGCGTAGCGCACCCCGTCGCGCTCGAGCGTGCCCACGCCGACGGGCTCGAAGCCGCCGTCGAACGGCACCTCCACGTCGCCGATCCAGTACGGCGCGGGGTCGGTGGGCACCGAGCGGTACCAGGGGGTCACGACCAGCACCTCGAGGCCCAGCCGGGCCAGGGCGCGCGGCAGGGCGCCCGCCACGTCGCCGAGCCCGCCCGTCTTGCTGAAGGGCGCCACCTCGGCGCTGGCGAAGAGCACGCGCATGCCCGACAGGTTAGCCGGCGGAGGTGCGTGGCGTAACCGGTAGCCGCCCGCGCGGAGGTACGGTTAGGGTATCGCGGTCGCGACGACGCCCGATGACGACGAACCGAGCCGTGGGCACATATACTCGTACAGCAGTAAGCGCCCACCAAGCGCCTTTGGGAGGCTCAATGAAGCGCAGATGGTACATCACCGGCCTGGCGGCCCTCGTGGCCTTCACCATGGTCGTCTACGCACAGCTCGGCAGGGACTACACCAACGAGTTCCTCGGGAGCTCCACGGGGCGGGCGCTGATGCAGGCGTACGGCGCCATCAAGAGCGGCTACCTCACCGAGGTCGACGACGACATCCTGATCCGCGGCGCCATCACCGGCATGGTGGAGGCGCTCGACGACCAGTTCAGCACCTACGTCGAGCCGAAGGCGGCCGCCCGCGACCGCCAGGACAGCACCGGCTCGTTCGGCGGCATCGGCGCGGTGCTCACCGCGCACGACCGCAACACCGGCAAGGGCGTCGAGATCCTGACGGTCTACCAGGGCAGCCCCGCCTTCGAGGCGGGCCTCCAGCGCGGCGACGTGTTCCTGGAGGTCGATGGCGTGGACGTGGCCGAGATGACCGCCAGCGACGTCGCCGACCTGGTGCGCGGCCCCGAGGGCACCACGGTGAACCTGCTGATGAACCGCCCCGGCGCCGACGAGCCCCTCAGCTTCACCATCACGCGCGGCGTGATCCAGATCGTCGACGTGAGCAGCACCATGCTGCCCGACAACGTGGGCTACGTGTCGCTCAGCTCCTTCAACAACCGCCTGCTCACCGATCAGATGGTCGAGCAGATCGACCAGCTGATCCTGCAGGGCGCCACCTCGCTGGTGCTCGACCTGCGCGACAACCCCGGCGGCCTGCTGCCGCAGGCGGTCTACGTGGCCGACGAGTTCCTCGACGAGGGCCCGATCGTCTACCAGCGCTCGCGCGGCGTCACGCAGCTGTACGCGGCGGCGCAGCGCGGCTCCTACGACCTGCCGCTGGTGGTGCTTGTCAACCAGAACTCCGCCTCCGCCTCCGAGATCGTGGCGGGCGCGCTGCAGCAGTCGGGCCGCGCGATCGTGATCGGCGAGCAGACGTTCGGCAAGGGCGTCGGCCAGACGGTCATCTCGCTCTCCGACGGCAGCCAGCTGCAGTACGTGTCGTTCGAGTGGCTCACCCCCGACCGCAGCAGCATCGCCGAGAAGGGCGTGACGCCCGACATCATCGTCGCCGACACGCGCTTCCCGAACACCGTGGTGGCCGACGGCCGCGGGCTGCGCCCGGGCCAGACGGTCCAGCTGTCGGTCGACGGCGAGGTGATCGGCGAGGCCACGGCCAACGAGGACGGCACCTTCACCATCATGGCCCTGGGCGAGGTGCGCGAGGCGAGCGCCGTGCAGGGCGAGGCGCTCGTGGACCTGGAGCGCGACCCGGTGCTGCAGGCCGCCCTCGAGGTGCTGGTGAACGGCGAGGCGGCGTCGAACTGACGCTAGGGTGGTGGTCCGCGCCGCTGTCGCGCTGCGCGGGCCGCGAAGCCTGAAGCCACGAAGCCTGAAGCTACGAAGCCCTGGACGACCGCCACGAGCGGCGTCCAGGGCTTACGTCGTGCTGGACCCCCTGCGCCGTCGTGGCGGGGGTCGGAGCAGGCTAGGTCTCGTTTCGCGTGGGTTCCGAACCGCTCCACGCAAGCTCCTCGTGTGGTGCGGTTCGTAGGACGCGCGTTTCCCGTCTACGACGTACTTCCCGCCACCTGGCTCGGTCCCGCCTGAGGCCGGAGGTGCCGATCGCGCGGGCGGCTAGCGCCTGCCGGGAACCGGGCGTGTACGCATCAGTTGCGTTCGCGACGGGCCCCCGGGTCGCTACGGCGACGGCGGTACGCGTTACGTAACGCTGCACGCTGGGCGTTCCTGTATCGCAGTTCGGAAACATAGGTTAGGGGGGACATCCCTACCCTCTAGGCAGTTCCCCCCAGGGCATCACCGTGCGCGCCCGCGAACGCAGCGTCAGGCGCGCGGGCCCGCGGCCGTCACCTCGGGCCCGGCGCTCGCTTCGAAGCGGCGGAAGTTGTCGCGGAACATGCCCGCCAGCTTGGCCGCGGCGGCGTCGTAGGCCGCGCCGTCGGCCCAGGTGTCGCGGGGGCGCAGCAGCTCGGCGGGCACGCCCGGGGCGCGCACCGGCACCGCCAGGCCGAACACCGGGTCGGTGTAGGTCTCGATGTCGTCGAGCACGCCGTGCAGCGCCGCGCGCACCAACGCGCGGCTGTAGGCGAGCTGGATGCGCGAGCCCACGCCGTAGCCGCCGCCGGTCCAGCCGGTGTTCAGCAGCCAAACGCGCGTGCCGTGCGCCTCCAGGCGCTCCTCGAGCATGCGGGCGTACTCCACCGGCGGGCGCGACATGAACGGCGCGCCGAAGCAGGCGCTGAAGGTGGCGCTGGGCTCGGTGACGCCGCGCTCGGTGCCCGCCACCTTGGCGGTGTAGCCGCTGAGGAAGTGGTACATCGCCTGCTCGGTGGTGAGGCGCGCGATGGGCGGCAGCACCCCGAAGGCGTCGGCGCTCAGGAACACGATGTCCTGCGGGTGCCCGCCAAGGCCCTCGCGCGAGGCGTTGGGCACGAAGCCGATGGGGTAGGCGGAGCGCGTGTTCTCGGTCTTGGAGACGTCGCTGAAGTCGGGGACGCGCGTGACCGGGTCGAGGCGCACGTTCTCGAGCACCGCCCCGAAGCGCTGGCTGGCCGCGTAGATCTGCGGCTCGGCCGCCTCCGAGAGGTTCACGACCTTGGCGTAGCAGCCGCCCTCGAAGTTGAAGACGCCGTCCGCCGACCAGCCGTGCTCGTCGTCGCCGATGAGGTGACGGTGGCCGTCGGCCGACAGCGTGGTCTTGCCGGTGCCGGACAGGCCGAAGAACAGCGCCGTGCGGCCGTCGGGCGACTGGTTCGCGGAGCAGTGCATGGGGAACACGCCCGCGTCGGGCAGCACCATGTTGAGGGCGCTGAAGATGCTCTTCTTGATCTCGCCGGCGTACTCGGTGTTGCCGATGAGCACCAGGCGCTTCTCGAAGTCGAGCGCCACCACGGTGCTGCTGGTCGTGCCGTGGCGCTCGGGGTCGGCGCGGAAGCTCGGCAGGTCCACCACCAGCCAGTCGGGGTCGGGGTGCGGCGCGGCGGCGTCGACGAACAGGTTGCGCGCGAACAGCGAGTGCCAGGCGTACTCGGTGACCACGCGCACGTCGAGGCGGTGGCGCGGGTCGGTGCCGGCGTGGACGTCCTGCACGTAGAGGCGGCGGCCCGCCAGGTGCGCCTCCATGTCGGCGCGCAGGCGCTCGAAGGCCGCGGCCTCCATGGGCTGGTTGACGGCGCCCCAGTCGACCTTGGCCTCGGTGGCGGCGTTGCGCACGATGAACTTGTCCTTCGGCGAGCGGCCGGTGAACTGGCCGGTGTCGACCACGAGGGCGCCGGCGGCGTCGAGCTCCGCCTCGCCGTTGGCGAGCGCGTGCTCCACGAGCCGCGGCGCGACCAGGTTGACCTCCACCTGGGCGGTGGAGAGCCTCACGGCGTGCCCGTCGAGCCCCGTGACCACTTCCGTTCGCTCCTGGCTACTCGCACTGTTCATCAGAGACCCGCTCCCAGCGCCACGCGCGGCGCACCGCCCACATATACCAGCCGGCGACGCGTTCGCCGCGCCCCGTCCGGGCGTTGCCGTACACCTGGGGAACCGTCCTCACCAGCGCAGCGTGACCCCGAACTCGAGGCGGCTGCGCTGCGTGCCGAGCGTGACCCCACCGTCGATGCCGAGGTAGGGCGTGAACTGGTAGCCCAGCAGCACGCCGATCTCGGGGCGCGGCGCGGCCAGGGTGCCGGCGGTGGGGAAGTCGAGGCGGCCGATGAGGTCGAGGTCGAGCGGGCCCAGGGCGTAGCGCAGCAGCACCTCGTTGGTGAGCCCGAAGCTGGGGTCGCCGCCGTCGTAGGTGCCGATGCGGTAGGAAGCGAACAGCTCGGGGTTGAGGTAGCCGCCCACGCGCACCGACACCCCGAACGGTTGGCCGCCCTCCTCGAGCAGCGACGACACCGCCGAGGTGCGGATCTCGACCACGTCGAGGCCGAGCGCCTCGCGCAGGGCGCTCTCGAGGCCCGACACCACCAGCAGGTCGACGGCGGTGTCGAGCGCGCCCTGCGCCACCGCCTCGCCCAGGCCGCCGGCGCCGATCAGGTCGGCGTTCAGCTCGAAGCGCCCCAGGGTGATGAGCGACATCAGCTCGGCCTCGGTGAACGGCCTGACGGCGCCGCCCATGGCCTCGCCCGGCACCTCGAGCAGCGCGTCGGAGGTGAGCAGCGGCCGCACGTCGAAGCGGAAGCCGCCCGTCTGGGCGGGCTCGACCGGGCCGGTGAACGCCAGCACCACCTCGAAGGTGCCGCCCTCGCGCGGGGCGGCGAAGCTCACCGACGGCGCGGCCGCCAGCACGCGCGCCTTGTCGAACTCGGTGCGCGCCACGACGTCGAGCTCGGGGAACACCCCGCGGTTGGGGGAGAAGGTGGCCACCGCGCGGTCGACGGTGAACTCGCGGCCCGAGAAGCGCAGGCTGCCGCGCAGGGCGGTGGCGCTGCCGGCCAGGCGCGGATCGGCGCCGGTGCCGCTGAGGGTGAGGTCGAGGGCAGCCTCGAAGGAGCCCACGTTGGTGGCGAGCACCACGCGCCCCGGCGCCTGGATCGCGAGGTCGTCGAAGCGCAGCGCCGCGAGCCCGCCGCGCGACGGCGCGGCCGCGGGCGTCGGGGCGGCCTCGACGCCCGCCAGCGCCTCCTCCTCCGGCGCCGCCTCGTCGCCACCGGCGGGCGCGGGCGCGACCGGCGTGCGCACGGCCGGGTCGAGCGTGACCTCGTCGGCCACCACGCTGCCGCCCAGCACGACGCCGCCCGCCTCGGTGGTGAGGCGCAGGTCGGCGTCGACCACCGCTTCGGCCACCAGCAGGCTCGGCAGCGCCATCGTCACGCCGCGGCCGCTGGCGCGCAGCTCCAGCGGGTCAAGCGAGCCCTCGACCGTGAGCGGCTGGCTGCCCATCAGGCCGGTCAGCTGGACCGTGGGCGGACCGTCGCGTTCCTGGCGCAGGGCGCCGGTGACGTTCGTGAGGCGCCCGAAGCCGCTCAGCTGGGCGGCGCCGCTGACGGCCACGTCGGTGTCGCGCAGCGCGAAGGGGAACAGCGACAGGTGGGCGCCGCCCGCCAGGTCGAGCGTGCCGGTCACGGGGCTGAGGCCGTGCAGCCGCGAGCTCAGCGCCAGGTCGACGCCCTCGAGGCTCGCCTCGGTGCCCTCCAGGCGGTAGCGCGTGCCGGCCACCTCCACCTCGAGCTCGGGGCTGGCGAGGCGCGCGCTGGGGTGGGCGGCGTCGCCGCCGATGGTCACGTCGAAGCTGCCGGCGGCGCCGACGCCCAGGCGCGCCAGGCCCGGCACCAGGCCCAGCAGCGGCGTGAAGTCGGCGTCCTGCGCCTCGAGGCGGAAGTCGAACAGGTCGGGGCGCAGCACCCCGCCGGCCGCCCAGCTGCCGCGCCCCTCGAACTCGGCGCGCTCGACGAGCAGGGCGCGCTCCTCGAAGGTGACGGTCACGTTGCCCACCGTGGGCACGCCCATGCGCTCGAGGCGCACCTCCTCGGTGGCCACGCGCAGGTAGCCCGCCAGCGGGTCGGCGAGCGGCACGTCGACGCGCATCACCCCGGTGAGGTCGGCGGTGTAGTCGCTGGGGCCGACCACGGCGGTGGCCAGCAGGTTCAGCGGGAAGCGCTCGAAGCGGACGGTGCCGCCCAGGCGCCCGCCCGCGAGGCGCGCGTTGCCGAGCGCGCCGCGCAGCTGGAGGCTGACCTCGACCTCGGCGGGGGTGCCGTTGAAGGTGAGCTGCATGGGCGAGGTGAGGCCGCCGGCGTCGAGCTCGGGGGCCACGAACTGGCCCAGCAGGAAGCCGTCGCGCAGCTGCGCCACGCCGCTGACCTCGCCGCTCAGGTGCGGCACCAGGCGCGCCACCGCCGGCACCTGGGAGAGCTCCAGGGTGCGCAGCCGCGCCTCCAGGCGCCCGCCGGTGGGGGCGCCCGGCACGATGGCCGTGGGCAGGAGGCCGCCCAGGCCCCAGCTGCCGCTGAGGGTCAGGCGGCCGGCGTCGCTCTCGAGGGTGCCGCTGCCGCCCACGCGGCCGTCGGCGATCGCGGCCTCGACGTCGATCGTCACGCCGCCCAGCTCGGGCGACAGCAGCCGCACGCCGTCGACGTCGAGGGTGCCCGACAGGCCGGCGGCGGTGAGGCCCAGCTGGCCGACCACGCGCCCCTCGCTGAAGGCCAGGTCGGCGCTGACCGCCAGGTCGCCGGCCTGGTCGTAGCGCGCCTCCAGGCGGCCCTGGGGGCCGTCGGACACGAGCAGCCAGGCGCCGGCGTCGTTGGTGAGGCGCCACGGCAGGCGGTAGCCGGTCTCGCGCTCGGCCACCGGCAGGTCGGTGGCGAAGGTCAGCGCGCCGTTCACGTCGGCGTGGTCCAGGCCCAGCCGCCCGGCGGTGGCGAGGTCGAGGCCGGCGAACGCGAGGCCGAAGCCGTCGAGCGTGGCGCTGAGGCTGGCGGGGTCGAGGTGCACGCGCCCCTGCAGCGCCTCCTGGCCCTCCAGCTGCAGGCCGTGGCTCACGACCTGCGTCACGAGCGCCGGCAGGTCGGCGGCGGCCAGGCGGGTGGCGAGCCGCCAGCCCGGCAGCCCGAACAGCTCGACGCCCAGCTCGGGCGGCTCGTTGGCGCCGGCCACGCGCAGCGTGACCGGGCCCACCGCCACGGCCAGGTCGCCATCGGCACGCAGGCTGGTGGCGGCCGGCGCCTCCGGGTCGGGGGCGCTGGCGAGGCGCACGCTCGAGGTGGTCGCCTCCGCCAAGGCGCTGGGGGAGAGGCTGGCGCCGGGCGCCACCTCGAGGCTGCTGAGCGTCACCTCGGTGGTCGGCAGCAGCCGCCCCTGCACGCGCAGCGCCTGCGTGAAGGGGCCGCCCTGCACCAGCTGGTCGACGCTCACGCCCGCGGGCCCGAGCGCGGCGCTGCCCTCGACCACGAAGCCGTCGGCGGCGCGCGTGCGCAGCACCAGCTGCGGGAGCAGGTCGTCGCCCAGCAGGTCGGCGCTGGCGGAGAGCTCGAGGCCGCCCAGGCGCCCGCCGTCGTAGTAGCCGCCCCCCTCCCAGGCGCCGCCGGCGGCGCGGTCGCCGACCAGCAGCACCTCGCCACCGTAGGCGCGCCCCTCGAGCGTCAGGCTGGTGGCGTCCTCGTGGCGCAGGCTGAGCCTCAGGTCGAGCTCCTCGCCGCTGAGCCCAGCCGTCAGGCTGCCGCTGGCGCCCACCCCCGAGCCGCTCAGCTGCAGGCGCGGCGCGCCGGGGGCGGCGCCGAGCGCCAGGCCCGCCACCTCCGCCTGCCAGGCGAGGCCCAGCGGCTCGACGGTCACGCGCACCCCGTCGCCGATCAGGCGCACGGGCGCGGTGGGCGCGGCCGCCACCGCCGTGAGGGTGCCCAGCTCGACGCCGGCCAGCGCCACGTCCGCGAGCGTGCCGCTCAGCCAGCCCTCGGCGCCGCCCAGCACCAGGTGGAGGTCGCCGCGCAGCCCGGCGCCCAGCCCGCCCAGGCTGCCGCTGACCTCGGCGCGGCCCAGGTCGGCGGCCACCCGCGCCGCCAGGCCCGTGAGGCGGCCGGCGCCGGTGATCACCAGCTCGCGCGCGGCGGTGGCGTCGGCGCCCGCGGGCGCGGCGTCGAGCAGCGCGATGGCCTCGCCGTAGCGCAGCGAGCCGCGGGCGTTCACCTGGCGGTCGCTGAGGCCCACCCGCAGGTCGGTGGCGAGCGCGCCGACCTCCAGGTCGCTGCGCACCATGATCTCGCCGCTCACGGGGCGCGCGTCGACGAGGAGCGAGCCGCGCACCGCGCCGTCGCCCACCAGCTGCAGGTTCAGGGACGGGTCCGCCAGCCGGCCGCCCAGCGTCAGGTTGCCGCTCACGCTGCCGGCCACGCCGGCCACGCCCAGGCGCAGGGCCGCCAGGTTGGCGATCACGGCGGCGTCGCCGGGCCGGCCCAGGTCGGAGGCGCTGACGATCACCGGGCCGCGCAGCTGGCCGGTGAGCTCGAGGTCACCCAAGGCCAGCGACGCGAGGTCGACGTTCGCCTCGAGCGTCGAGCGCAGCGTGGGGCCGCCGCTGGCGGGCGCCAGGTCGACGGTGGCGGCCCCCGTCAGGCGCGAGCCTGGCGCGGTGAGCGCCAGGTCGGTGAGGCTCACGCGGCTGCCCGTCAGGCGCGCGTCGAACGCCAGGCGTCCGCCGGGAAGCTGCGGCAGCCAGCCGTCGAGCGCCAGGCCGCGCACCGCCGCCTGGGCGGTCACGTCGCCGCCGGCCAGCGTGGCGAGCAGGTCGAGCTCGGGTCCGCTGAGGCGCAGCTGGCCGGCGCCCGCGCGGTAGGCGAGGTCGCCGGTAGCGGCGAGCGCGCCGTCGAGCGTCACGCTGCCGTCGACGGTGGGGTCGGCGACGCTGCCGCCCAGGCCGGCGTCCACCAGCAGGCGCTGCTCGAGCGGGGCGCCGGGCGCGAGGGCGGTCAGCGGGAGGTCGAGCCGCACGCGCCCGGCGAGCGGCCCGCCGGCCCACGGGTCGCGCGGCAGGAGCGCCTCCGCCGCGAGCCAGGGCGCGCCCCCCGCGGCGGGCGTGGCCGCGAGGCTGGCGCCGAGCCGGCCGT
>Ga0123333_10002339_pt1 | contig 19373 bp, 9 predicted proteins | sample BioC12SIPDNA_3_FD_89957 | JGI IMG/M metagenome (GOLD analysis project Ga0123333, IMG submission 89957) | Anaerobic biogas reactor microbial communites from Washington, USA - Biogas_R2_B C12 SIP DNA | ecosystem: Engineered > Bioreactor > Anaerobic > Unclassified | place: Washington, USA... | reverse complement strand
GCGAATAGGTCACGAAACGTGACTTCTATCGACACACGAACAAAACGTGATTGCTGCCACGATACGAGTTGCTTTTCACATGCATGTGGCGCAAGTATTGCAACCGGAGGGTAAAGTACCGACTCGCTATGGACACTGCGGCCTAAAATGTCCGTTCCTGCACCCCCTTCGGCAGGCTCCGCCAGGCCAGCTTCACGGCTGCACCCGTCAACCATGTCAGGCCGGGGCATGCGCGGATCGCTCCAGCAGGTACGGATAGGCAAGGCCGTAAATGGTCGTGGCGATAAAACCGATCAGCGGTACGATGAAGCAGATCGCCATGCTGTGATACTTATCGGCGAGGAAACCCATCAGGGGCGGGGCCACAGCACCGCCGACGATCGACATGATCAGGAACGAGGCGGCGAGCTTCGTGTGCCGGCCCAAGTTGTGCAGACTCATGGCGAAAATGAACGGGAACATGATCGACATGAACAGCCAGCAGAAGGGGAGCACCAACCAGGAGACATGCTTGATGTCGGCCATGACCACGGCAATGACCAGCGTATTGGCGATACCGTAGAGGGCCAGCAGCACATTGGGTTTGACGACTCGGGTGATCGCCGCACCGGTGAAGCGGCCGGTGGCATAGAGGATCATGGCGATGGTGATCACATACGCCGCTGTCGCCTCGAAACTGGCAGCTTTGGTGACGTTGCCGTACCACGCAAAGAGCGGGGCGATCGTCGTCTGGCCGGCCGCATCCTTGGTGATCGCGTTCTCGAGAATGTAGTTCACTGCGAACGCATTGACGCCGACCTGGGCGGCAATGTACAGGAACTGCGTGATAATGCCGCAGGTGAAATGCGGCTGGCGGATGAGCGGGGCCTGGTGAGCATTCGTCTCGTCGGCGCCACCGGCATCCTGTTCGTCAATCGGCGGCAGCTTGATGAACGAGAAGATGACAAACACCAGCAACACCACGCCGCCGAGGACCACATACGGGATCAGCAGCGATTTGAAGTCGACCGGTTCCCCGGCTTCCAGTTGCCGGCCGAAGATCAGCGCCCCGCCCACGGTCGGTGCGATGATGTAGGCCACCGAGTTGAACGCTTGAGCGACCGAGAGGCGTGCGGCCGCCCCTTCCGGTGGTCCCAGCACGGTCACGTAAGGATTGGCGGCGGTTTCCACGCAGGTCAGGCCGCTCGAGAGCACGAACAAGGCGAACAGGAATGCCGGGAAGGTCTTCCACCACAAGCCGGCCGGCACGAACAGGAAGGCGCCCGCGGCCACCACCAGCAGGCCCAGCAGAATGCCACGCTGGTAGCCGATGCGGCGAATCAGCAGGGCCGACGGCAGGGCCAGCAAAAAGTAGGCGCCGAACACCGCCGTCTGAATGAAGCCGGACTGCGTCTTGCTCACGTGCAATGTGTTCTGGAAGTGCTTGTTCAACACATCCAGCATCGCGTGGCAGAAGCCCCAGATGAAAAACAGCATCGACACCATGATCAGAGCGAACAGGAGCTTCTGCTGACTGTTCGATCCGGACGCGAGTGCTGGTTGCGCGGCAATCTGATTATCCGCCCGACTGCTGGAGGAAGGCTTGGGGTCGCTCATCGTGCGTTTCACATTCCTGACTTAGAAGTATGGTTACGGTTACGAATCCGGATCGGAGTGGTCGCTGCTGGCCCAGACGCGCTGTCAGCGAGGGTCCAGAACCTGAGTCGACCCTGGCGCGCCGGCGATGTCAAGGACCCCTGCAGCGGCACACGGGGCAATTCCCGGCCGGCAGTCGCCATCCCGTGCGGGCGACGACACGACGGCTAGTCGAGCGACGCGAGCCACGGCGTGACGACCGCCGCCCATAGCGCGTAGCCTTGTTCGCTCAGGTGCAGCCCGTCGGCGAGAAACAGCTCCGGCGGCGGTGGCGCGTGGGACTCGAGCATGGGGCCCGCAATGTCAAGATAGTCGACAAGGTCAGCGCCGTCGGCAAAGTCCCTGACCAGGGCGTTGGCCCGTTGCATCTCCGGCCAGACCTGCCAGCGCTGGATGCTCGGCTTGATCGTCAGGTAGGCGATCCGCGTCTGGGGCAGCGCCCGGTGGATCGTCTCCACGAACAGCTGGAAGTCGGCCAGCAGGTCCTCGGCGCTCCGGCCCGCGGTAATGTCGTTGTCTCCGGCGTACACCACGACTGCGCGCGGCCGGTAAGGAGTGACGATCTGATGCGCATACAACACGCTGTCGATCATCTGCGAACCGCCGAAGCCGCGGCCGATCACGTTGTATGCAGGGAAGTCGGCTGCCAGCGTCTTCCAGCCGACGATGCTCGAGCTGCCGACAAAGACAATCCCCTCCGGCTTGGGCGGCTCCTGCCGGTCCTGGTCCACATAGGCCTGGATCGGATCCGCCCAGCGTGTATAAGGGGAGGTGTGGATGTGCGTAATCTGCCAGGCATCGTCCCGCTGGACGCAGACAAGTGTCCGTCGCAGCGGGTTGATCGCGACGCCGGGTGGGACCTCCGGGCTGGCGCCGAGCAGCTCCATCACCACGGCACACGGCCCCTCTGCGGCGACCTCGCGACTGACCACCCACACCGGCTCCGCGGACGTCTGGCCCGCGTGACGCCGCCGGGCGGCAGCGGCCGCCAGCTCGCGCACCAACAGGCCGCGGGCATTACCGCGCGCGTCAAACGACGTCGCTCCGTCAGCCAACAGCGGGCGAAGCGCTGCTTCATCCCCCGCGCTGCGCGCCGCTTCGAAAGCGGTCGACAGCGCCACGATCTCCGCCGGCTCCTGCGCAGCGACGGGTGCCGCCAGCACGACTACAGGTAGTGCCGCAGCAACTAAGACTGATAACCTCTGGAACAGATACATGCTTCCCTCATCAATCTCTGCTGATTCACCGCGCTGATTCACCGAGCGCAGCGGACGGACAGAAACCGAAAACAGAAACCGAAACACGACCGGATGGGCCGGGCCCAGGCTGCCCGGCCGCGTCTGCCGACACCACGTCGAGTATGGCATGGTCGCGGTGCGTTGCCCAGTCCACTCCCACCGCGCCGAGCCGCAGGCCGTGACCGAATCCGCCTGCCCATCCGCCTGCCCGGCGGTCCAATGACGCGGTTCGCACGCCGGCAGGGTGCGGCACCGGGGGGCGCCCAAGATGCAGTATCCCAGCCTACTTGTTGGCCGTGCGACGTGTCACTCGTCCGGTCTCTTCCGTTTCCGAGCGGGCGCGACTGTTGGGCTAACCGGTTCGCTCCTTCAGCACGGCTAACAAGTAAGCCACGCGGTCAGTAGGGCGCGGCGGCTACTGCGGACGCTGTTCGCGGAACTGATAGTCCGGCCACAGGGGGCAGTTCAGGTCAATCCATGCCTTCAGTGCGCGGCGCTGGTCGCTCGTGAGCGCGACTTCCCGGTGCTGGTCGTCGGCCAGCACGGCGAAGAGGCGGCTTTGCAGCGTGCCGAACGACAGGGGCTCCGCCTTGAAATGCCGGGCACCCCAGTACCAGTCGAAGTAGTGCACCCAGCCACCGGTGATCAGCGACCGGTAGGAAGCCGGAACGCGCTGCGCGTCGCGGACGCCGCGCAGGTCGAGTTGTGCATCGGCCGTGGCGCCATGGCAGCGGACGCACTGGGCGTCCAGCACCGGTTGGACGATCTGCTCGTAGTCGAACGGGACGGCGCCCCACGGGGGCGGCGTGAGCGACTCGGCGGTCCGCGCCAGCGGCTGAGCGACAGCGCGGGGCGGCGCTGCGGAACGCGGTTCATGGCAGCCGACGCAGCTGCGCTGCTCGCCGGGCTGCAACTGCACGACACTCCGCATCCGCTGCAACTCGTTGAAGTCCTTGTCCAGCAGGTGGAAGTAAAGCACCTTGCCAGCCGGGGCCGTGAAGTTGGCTGAGCCATCGTCAGCGACAGGAACCACGCCCAGGACGGCTTTGGCCACAAAACTCGGCCAGCCGTGGTACTCCGTCACCGTCGCGACACCCTCCCCGGCCGCCGCCGCCTCGCCGGCGCGGAACGCGTGCGGTTCGAGCGCGTTGGTGCTCCGGGTGAGGTAGCTGTTCCGCGGGCCGGTCACCAGGTGGGTGGGACTGGCATAATACTCCTCGAAACGCTGGTGCGAACTGCGATACTCGCCGTTGGCCAGCATCTGGAGCCGCGAGGGGACCTCCTGCGAAACCTGCAGGTACTTCACCTCGCCGCGCGCGATGGCCGAGCCGAGCCCTTCGTACACGTCCTGGACGGTGAACTGCCCCAGACCCAGTTGGGCCAGGTACGGGTTGCGCGCCACGGGCAGGACGGGCGGGCGCGGACGCGGACGCAGCGGCGAGGGACGCTTGCTGCTGATGGTCGGGTCAAGGTACAGCAGCTCACGGTTCCCGTACCGATCAATGACATACAAACCCCAGTGCGACCGCTGGCTCGGACTGTGACTGACCAGAAAATGGTCGCGCGAGACCGGTTCCGGATCGCGGAACGTCTCGTGGTGCGCGCGATCCATCTGGTACTGTGGCCGCGTGTCGGGCGTGATACTGGTGATGGCCGCGGTGTTGTAGAGCCCCTGGCTGGGGTCGAGCAGCGCGATGGGGCCCTGGTGGTCGCCATGCGAAAACAGTGTGCAGACAATCTCCTGGCTGCCCGGCACCTCGCGCGCATGCCCGTAACAGTACGGTGTATCGTTACCGAAGATCAGCTCGGGATGTCCGCCGTCGGGACGGATCGCCCACAACGTGTGGCCGAAGTCCGCCCCCTTGTCCAGGTATTCGGAACGCGTCCAGAGCAGACGCCCGTCGCGCATCACGTACGGTTCCCACTCGCTGAGGTTGGCGAACGACAGACGCTGTACATTCGAGCCGTCCAGATCCATGCGATGCAGCACATAGGCCTGCGGTTCCCAGCAGAGATACCGGATCCGGCAACGGGTGGACATGAATGCCAGGCCGCCATCGGGGAGGACGGCCGGGTCGAAGTCGTGGAAGGGACCATCGGTCAACTGCCGCACCTCGCTCCCGTCGCTGCGCATCGTCAGCAGATGCCAGTACGATTGCCAGCCGCTGACTGCTGGCTGGTCCGGACGGTAGGCGAAGTAGATATGCTGTGCGTCGAAGTCGGAGACGGGATCGCGCGCAATGCCAGCGCTGCCGTCGAAAAGCACTTCGACTTCCCCTCGCGCGGGATCGAGACGCCCGCCGGCATCGCGCGGGACGTGCAGCACGCAGACGCCGCCGCCCGGCACAAACAGCGAATCCAGGTGCTCGCTGTAATTGTGGGAAGGTTCGAGCGGATGACGCTTGACAAACAGTACGCGTTCCAGAGGGGCGAGCTGCGGGTCGCGGAAGAACAGCCGGCGTTTGGCCTGCCGCGCGGCCAGATACAACGTATCCGACGCGGCAGCGGTCTCGTCTGCCGCCTGCCGCCGCAACGCGGCCAGCTCGGCCCGTTCGCCGGTGACGTCCACGCCCTGTCCTGCCAGTCGCTCCATCAGTTCCTCGAACTGCACCAGCACGCGCTCCAGCGGCGCCAGACGCGCCAGACGCGACCAGTAGGGCGTACCACCGGGCACCGCCGGCCGGTCGTGCACCAGGGGGGACAGGAAATCCTGCGCATCCATCCGGCTCCACGTTTCCCGTTCGCACAGAAACGCATAGTCGACGGCGCCGGCCCAGGTGGGCTCCGGCAAATCGGCCACTGCCAGGGTGAGGGTCGGCATGGCCCGCGGCAACTGATTGGCCGTTCGGTTGAGCGCCGCGACCGGCTGCCAGTTCTGGCCGTCCAGCGACACATGCACTTCCGCCTCCAGAATCTGGCGGTCGGTGAACTGTCCATTGCGATCGCGCGAGATGACCACACGTGCGACTTGGGTCGGCGCAGGCAGTTCGATCTCGGCCCACTCCTGATCGGCGGTGGCCGCGATCCAGCTGTGGTCGTTGCCGTAGAGCCCGTCGTTGAGGTGTGCGACCGCGTGGATGGCATAGCCGGCAAGCAGCGACGAGGCGCGCGCGACCGCTCCGCGACTGGACTGCGCCAGGTTCGTCGTTGAGTCCGGACCGTAGACTTCCAGTTCGTCCAGGCAGGGCTGCCCGCCGAGCGACTGGCGGATGATCAGCCGCACGAAGCGCGCCTCGCACGCCGCGAACTCGATCGGCGTGTAGAGCCCTCCAGGATCCCCGTCCGATGTCAGCTTCGCCACCTGGCGCGGAAAAGCGTCTGCAGTGACGAGACGCGCCGCCGGCACCTGCCCGGAGACGGACACCACGCCGCCCGGCTGCTGGCCGAACATCGGCTGCGGTCCTGCCAGCAGCAGTGCCGTGAGCAGAGAACCCGCGAGACAGGAGGTAAGAGCGCGTATCGCGGCAGTCCTGGCGTCGACCTTCATGAGCACCTCGGGTAAACCGAGCAGGGGTGCTGGATTGGCGGCAACAAGCAGTGTTCGTACAGTGTACTCCAGCGTTGCATACGATTTCAACCGGCGCTGTCCGAGCCGGCCAGGAGCACACCGCCGGCCTAGCCTCCGGAAGCCCGGCCGCGGCTGCTTTCGGTCTCGGTCTCGGAGACCGCCGGTTCAGTGCGGCGTCCGCGGCTCGCCCAACATGTTCTCGGGCATGTGAACCCGGGGTGGCGCCGCGAGGCGCGGCTTCCCCCGGGCTGTGGAGTGGCCATCGTCTGCGAAGCAGGTTCAGGAGAACGTGGAGAGACGGTCAATTCTGCTCTGCGTCAGCCGGTTTGGGCCAGCGGAGATGCCGATGCAGGAAATCGAATGTCCCTTGCGCGCGCATGGAGTGCCCGCCCTGGAAGAACTCGATCTCCGTGCGGTCAGCCAGTCCGAGCTGGGTGTACAGCCAGCGGACCTTGGCATACTCGTGGGCCACCCAGTGATCGCGCCCCACCAGGTCGAGGTGTCCGCGTTCGACCATGAACGGCCGTGGGATCATCAGATACGCCATCTCGGCGTAGTCGAAGGTGTGCCCGAGGTTCCAGTAGGGCATTTCCCATTCGATCGTGCGCATGAAGCTGAACGGCTCAGAAGTGGATGCGACCTTCCGCGTCCACTGGTTGAAGTCGCCGGAGCAGATAGAGAGACAGTACTTATCCAGCAGGGGTGGCACTCGCACGGCCGTCTCACCTCCGTAGCTGAGCCCGTAGAAACCGATCCGGCTCCCGTCCACAAAAGGCTGGGCGTCCAGCCAGCGGAGGATCTGGTCGTGCGAAGAGATGATGAACGAAAACAGGGTGGCCTTCACGCAGTTGGCTTTGCGATCCAGCCAGCGGTACCGGTCTTCACCGCGGTAGAGATTGTGGGGCGCAAAGGTGACGAAGCCGCGCTCGGCGAGCACCGCTGCCACATTGCGGTAGCCGGTCGTATTGGCGTCCAGGAGGTTGCGCGGAATTCCATCGCGCCCATGCTGGCAGACGACGACCGGTCGCCGCTCGCCCGGCTGGATGTCTTTGGGCAGGACGAGCAGTCCCCACGCGAAGAGTTCCGGATAGACGTCCAGTACGACGTCATACGCCGTCCACTGCGGGGTATCCTTCACGACGCGCGTGCGTGGCCGACACGCGAGCAGCGGCTCGTCAAAGCATCCCATCGCCTCCTCGCGGAACCGCTGCCGAAAAGGCTCGACGCCGGCGAGAAACGTGTCCAACGCATGGGTCGGGTGACTCGGAGCGGTGCTCCACTTCCACTGCGCGAGCTCGGGCATCACGGTGAGCAGGAATGTCTGTTCCCGCACCTGCGCCGAGCGCTGCACTAATCGCTGTACGTGATCCTCCATCTCCTGGAACAGCCGCTGGTGCCGCGCGGCGGGGTCGAACGACTGCCGCCGCTCGGCCGGCCGTTCCTCCGACAGGGGATCCAAGGTGTCCAGGCCGAGCGCTGCGGCGAACGCCTCCACAGCCTGATCGGAAAGCGGGCCGGCGTCGCTCCGGACGAGCGTCGGCTGCGGCAGGAGACCGCCCGTCTCAATCCGCTGCACTTCCGCGGCCACGCGGGCGTAGTCCGGCGTGTGCCATTCTCCTTTGTGGCCGGTCACGTCCGGTACCGGTGCGTGCTCGATGATCAGCGCGCGCGGGATGACGAGCCCCGCAATTTCGGCGTCGCCGAACTCGCGCAGCAGTCCCCACACGTTGCGATAGATCGGTTCGCTCCAGACCGCCTGCCGCGCATCGAAATAGCCGCTCACCAGCGCGGCGTTGATCCGGGTGTCGACCGCGGCCGCGTAGAACGCGGTCAAACCCCCTTCGGCATAGCCGCACACGCCAATCCGAGCTGACTGGCCGTGGCGCGCGCGAAGCCAATCCACTGCCGCCAGCACCACCTGGGTCTCATAGCCGATCACGTGCCGCCCCATGTGGAACGCCTGACGATAGATCCACTCGCGGTACGTCTGGTCCGAGGCCTTGATCTGCGGATCGTCCGTGGCGAGCGGCGCACGACTGATCGTCACCGGCAGCAGGATCGCAAGTCCGTTTTCAGCGAGCCGCAGCGCGGCGGGCGCTGCCTGGGAATCACCCGCCGCGAGCCCCAGTACTTGTTCGGGTGTAGTGCCGGCGTCTGGTACCCAGACGATATGCCCGCGGGGCGTGGCGGCCGGTTCCACCAGCAGGCCGCAGCCCCAGAGGCCTTCAAGCACGGGCCAACGCACCTGATACACGCGGTACGCGGCCGTCTCCGCCACCAGGGCCGGGTTGGCCTCGTCCCCATACCGTTCCAGCGCCGGCGGCTGACGCTCGTCCACCACACCGATGATCGCACGCAGGTGAGCGCGGTTCTCAGCGACGGAGGCCAGGTACGCGTCGAGAGAGGTAAGGTCCCGATGCCAGTGCGCCGCACGGTGCGCTGGTGCCTCCGCAATCTTGCGTTCCACAAACCGGTGCGCTCCGTCCATCAGCCGCCCCGATAGATCGGCCTCCTCCCACTCCAGCAACTCGGTGCCCGGCAGGATGCTGTCCGCCTGCGCCGGCCCGGTCGGTTGAGCGCAGGCCGGCGGCGCGCCGGCGAATGCTGTGAAGGCGGCCAACAACCAGCCCAACTGCACGGTGCGTGTCATCGGACGATGCATGAGGATCAGCCTCCTTTCGTGGCGGAACGTTTTTTTTATGGAGTCAATTTGCGGGATTCAACGCAGGTCAGCAATATGCCGAGTAGTCTGCCCGGAACGACCGGATGCGCTTCGATGTCATGGCTGACTCCCCTTAGCAGGACAACGACCAGTATGCGGCACGCACCGGCACGGTTGCAATGGCCACCGAGCAGCGCTACGTTGACGCTGGTCATTTGCCCGGCTGTCGCACGTGCGGCGAAGAGCCGAGGGCAGGCACGCGCGGAGCGGGTGTGGAACGTGATCGTGTCAAGGCCGTGATCGTGTCAAGGTCCATGAGGAGCAAGAGCATGCGGATGTTGCCGCGCCGCGCTCAGGCGTCCGGGTGGCGGTGTGTGTCGCGCGCTGTCTCGAGCTGCCGGATCCAGGGGCCGATGAAGTGCCCGTGATCGTGGTATGTGCGGCCGCTCACCAGGTTGCCATCGATGACGCACGCTTCGTTAACGAACGTCCCGCCGCAGACCTCCAGATCGAAACGGCACTTCGCCACGGTGGCCATCCGCCGGCCGCGGACGCAGCCGGCGTACGCCGGTATCTCGACGCCGTGGCAGACGCAGGCCACCGGCTTGTTCGCGGCGAAGAAATGACGCGTCACACGCACGAGGTCTTCATCATAGCGGATATACTCCGGCGCTCGGCCGCCGGAGAAGAAGATCCCGAGGTAGTCTTCCGGGCGGATGTCCGCGAAGGCGATGTCGGCGTCGATCGTGTACCCCTCCCACTCCCGCGTGATGGTCCAGCCCGGCCGGATCTCGTGCAGGACCATCTGGTAGCGGCGTTTCTCGGGCCCTGCGACCACGGGCTCGAATCCCGCCTCGATCAGGCGGTAGTAGGGATACAGCGTATCGACCGTTTCGGTCGCGTCACCGACGATGATCAGCACCTTGTGCATGGTGGCCGTCCCGCTCGGGTTCACTCCGTACCGGCTGCCCAGAGTGCGCCGCGGACGAGCAGCAGCTGGAACATCTCCTGCTGGCAGGCCTGCGGGTCGTGTCCCAGCGCGTTGTAGTACACGCGTCCTTTGCCCCAGTCCTGGGTCCACAGCACCGGCATGGTGCGCCCTTGGTACAGGCCGTTGGCCAGCACCTGGACGCGTGGATCGAAGTCCGTGATGTACTGCTCGTCCGTGATCATGAACTCCTCGATGCCGCGCGTGATGGGACTGTCCGTCTTCGTCACGCTGACCTGATATGTGCGGTATTGCGGATGGGTGATGAAGTAACCGCCGACCAGCGCCCGGTATTCGGGATCGCCCCGGAACGAATCGGCTCCGGAATGGCAGGTCACGAACCCGTTGCCGCTGGCGATGTGGTTGAGCAGCCCCCGTTTTTGCGCGTCGGTGATTTCCCCAAGTGTCCAGTAGAACACGACCAGCTTGAACGGCGCGATGCGATCGGGCAGCAGCGCATCGAGATCGTCCTGCACGCGCGTCACATCAAACCGGCCCGATTTCTCCAGCACGGACTGCATGATGTCCCCGACCGCCTTGCCATCGTGGACCGGGCCGCCCGTCAGGAGCAACGTCGGAATCCGCTCCGCCTGTGCCGCTGGGGCCGCGGCCGGCTCCAGTGCGACGAGCGTCGCAGACGCCATCATCCAGAACGCAACACCGGCGGCAATCATCCACGCGGTAGAGGCATAGCATCTCTTCATCATGACCGTCCCCTTCTCGACTGTGAATAAACATGTGCTGGTGCGGAACCCATCGGCCCCATCTTGTCCGGCCGGGACCCGGCGGGCGAGGATCCTCGTCGCGTCGGTGCCGAGTAATCCAGCCTACTGCGAGCGGTAGGCGCGATCAAGTTGCCTCCCGCGGCGAACCGGCCGGCGTGGTGCGCAGCAGCGCTCGCCGCGGTTTCAGCCGCGGTTACAATCGTAGCGTGGCGGGCAAGACTCGCCCCGCGATGGCTGTGTGAAGCTGGAAGGCATGCCGCACCCGATCGCATGGCAGGCAAGCCGCAACTGGCTGAGTTGGGCTGAGTTGATTGCACTCGAGCGATCAAACGATTGCACGATCGGGCGGTGGGCGTTAGGCTGTCGGCGTCCACCTGCTGGGACATTCGTTCAGTTGCCGAAACGCGGCGCCACCGCCGGAGTTCCGGGAAAGCCCGGCCCGGGCGAGGTGCTTTGCGTTCGAAGTCATACGACAAGAAGAAAACCATACCACAAGACGAGGAAGGTCATGCCATGTTGAACTTCACCTACCACAATCCCACCGCGATCGTGTTCGGCCGCGGGACGATCGCGAAGTTGCCGGAACTGATTCCTGCTGCGGACCGCGTGCTGCTGATCTATGGTGGCGGATCGATCAAGCGGAACGGTGTGTACGAGCAGGTGCGCGAGGCGCTCCAGGACCGGACGATGGTCGAGTTCGGTGGCATCGAACCGAACCCCCGTTATGAGACCTGCCTGCGCGCCGTGGAGTTGTGCCGGCGCGAGCAGATCGACTTCCTGCTGGCGGTCGGGGGCGGGTCGGTCATCGACGGCACCAAGTTCATTGCGGCCGCACTGAAGTACGCAGGTGACGAACCCTGGGACCTGGTGAAGGACCAGGCGCCGATTCACGCCGCCGCTCCGTTTGGTGCCGTACTGACGTTGCCCGGCACCGCCTCGGAAATGAACGGCACCGCGGTCATCTCGCGCGAGTCCAACCAGCAGAAGCTGTTCTTCAGCAGCCCGCACACGTTCCCGAAATTCTCGATCCTCGATCCCGAGGTCACCTACTCGCTGCCGCCGCGGCAGAGCGCCAACGGGACGATCGATACGTTCGTGCACGTCCTGGAACAGTACCTGACCTATCCGGTCGATGCGCCGCTGCAGGATCGCTTTGCCGAGGGCATTCTCCTGACGCTGCTGGAGGAGGCGCCCAAGATCCAGGCCGATCCGCACAACTACGATGCACGGGCGAACCTGATGTGGTGCGCCACACATGGGCTCAACGGGTTGATCGCCTGTGGTGTGCCGGAGGACTGGGCGTCGCACATGATCGGACACGAATTGACCGCGCTTTACGGCGTGGATCACGGCCGGACGCTCGCGCTGGTCATGCCCCGGATCATGCGGCACCAGCGCGCCCGCAAGCGCGGCAAGCTGCTGCAGTACGCCGCCCGCGTGTGGGGGCTGCGGGACGGCGACGAAGACGCGCGGATTGACGAGGCGATCCAGCGGACCGAGTCGTTCTTCCACTCGCTGGGTGTCAGCACGGCGATGAGCGACCATGGCGTGCCGCCCGAGGCGGCCCGTCTGGTGGCCGAACGTCTGGCGGCACGCGACATGCGACTGGGCGAACACGCGGACCTCGGGCCGGACCAGGTGGAAGAGATCCTGCGGCTGTGACTCCAGACCGCGGATGGCGGACTGCCGTGGGGTGGATCCCGCGCACTTGGCGCCGCCCGCCGCGGTACCAAGTGCAGCCAGTCAAGTGCAGCCAGTGTAGATCAAGTGCAGCCAGTGTAGAACTGTACCCTGGGACGGCGCGCGCAGTATTGGATGGGCCGTTGGAATCGCGTATGTTGGGGGGATTCTCCCAGGTACCCGTTGATCCGGATATTGATGGAAGGGGACTGATCATGAAGCGGCAACGCGCGATGTGGGCGGGTCTTTGCGGCCTGTTGTTGTGTGTATGTGGACAGTCCAGCAGCAGCGGCGAACGGCCGTTCAACGGCCCGTACGTGGGAGCCCAGCTGAATCGGGTGGCGTTTCCGATTGGCGGTATTGGCGCCGGCATGTTCTGTCTGGAGGGCACTGGCGCGATCTCGCACGTGTCCGTACGGCACCGCATGGAGTTCTTCCATGAACCGACAGTGTTTGCGGCCCTCTGTGTACTGGATGCCGAGGGCGGCGCGCCGGTCGCGCGGGTGCTGGAAGGTCCGATCCCGGACTGGAAATACTTCGGGGCCGCCGGCACTGGCAATGGCGGGACGGGCACGACGTATGGTTTCCCCCGGTTCCGGCAGGCTGAGTTCGTGGCCCGGTTCCCCTTCGCCACGGTGCAGCTCGCCGACCAGGCTCTGCCCGTCGCGGTGACGATCACCGGTTGGAGCCCGTTCACGCCGCCCGATCCGGATCCTTCGAGCCTGCCGGTGGGGGCCTTGGAGTATCAGTTCCGCAACACATCCGACCGGAGTGTGCGCGCCGTCTTCTCGTTCAACGCGCGCAACTTCATGTGTGCCGATGGCAACTGGGGCAACAGCTCGATCGGGAGTGTCGAGGGAGGGTTCGTCCTGTATGCGGGCAAGGGCCCGCAGCGGGATCGCTCGGGTGCGTTCGCGGTTTTCGTGCCGGATGAGCCGACCGTGGTCGACCACTGCTGGTTCCGGGGCGGCTGGTGGGACGCGCTGACCATCGCCTGGAACAACGTGGCGCAGGGGACGCCGGTCGACAATCCGCCGGTCGACTCCAACGCGCCGGGGGCGTCCTTGGCCGTGCCCTTGCAGCTGGCTCCCGGCCAGGAGAAGACCATCCGGCTGCTGGCCAGCTGGTACGTGCCAGCTTCGTCGCTGCGGTTCGGCAATCGGGCGTCAGGGCCAGCCTTCCGCCAGGCCCCCTCGCGGGGCACGGCTCAGAACGGGCAGCAGCCGGTGGCAGGTTTCCTGGGTCGCGGCCTGGTCAATACGTTCGATCCCGATGGGGACGCGTCGCAAGGTTCGTTGACCTCGCCGGCGTTCCGGATCGACAAGCGGTATCTCCATTTCCTGGTGGGTGGCGGCAGCGATCTCCAGACGCGCGTCGAGCTGCGCGTGGGCGATGAGGATGAGGTTGTGCAGAGTGTTGCCGGTCGGGATCGCGAGCAGTTGGAATGGACTTCGTTTGATCTGGCACGCTGGCAGGGGCAGGAGGCGCGGATTGGAATCGTGGATCGCAGTTCCAGTGGCTGGGGACACATCCTGGCCGACCATTTCGTGCTGAGCGACGAACCGCTCGCGGCGCTGCGGACCGGCTCCGGCAATGCGATCACGGCGGAGCCGCAGCGGGTCGTGTTGCTGCAGGACTTCGAGGGCGACGACTACGGAGATTGGGTGGCGGAACCGCAGCCGGCCGCCTGCTGTTGCGCGACGGGCGCTTGTGAGATTCCCGAGTCGTATACTCCGTGGTACTCGACGCAGTACCAGACCGTGGCGGAGGTCGCGCGGCACTGGCGCAACAGCTACGCCGAGCTCCGACAACGCAGCGAGGTGTTCCGTGACGCGTTCTTTGACTCGACGCTGCCTCCCGAAGTGCTTGAGGCGGTCGCTGCCAACCTGACGATCATCAAGTCGCCCACCGTGCTGCGGCAGCAGGACGGGCGGCTGTGGTGCTTCGAAGGCTGCGGCGACGACAGCGGCTGCTGCCCAGGCTCGTGCACGCACGTCTGGAACTACGCGCAGGCCCTGTGCCACTTGTTCCCGTCGCTCGAGCGGTCGCTGCGGCAGACGGAATACCATGAATCGCAGGACGAGCAGGGTCGGCAGGCGTTCCGCGCCAACCTGCCGATCGCGAAGGGAGGGGGCGCCTTTGACGCCGCCGACGGGCAGCTGGGCGGGATCATGAAGGCCTACCGGGAATGGCGCATCTCGGGCGATGACCAATGGCTCTCAGCCTACTGGCCGCTCATCAAGAAGAGCCTGAACTACATGATTGCGAAGTTCGATCCGCGTCACACCGGCCTGTTGGAGGAAGACCACCACAACACGTATGACATCAACTATTTCGGGCCCGATGGGCACTGTGGCAGTTTCTACCTCGGAGCGTTGCAGGCAGCGGTCGCCATGGGGACCGCGACAGGTGACGACGTGACCACTTACCAGCAGCTGCTCGACAAAGGCAAGCAGCGGATGCTGAGCGAGTTGTTCAACGGGGAATACTTCATCCAGATCGTCCAGAAAGAGGGGCTCGACCGCAACTTCGTCCCGACGAATCCGGCCTACCAGAGCGACGCGTACCGCCGCACGGCCGAGCTGGTCAACGAGCAGGGACCGAAGTATCAGTACGGGACTGGTTGCCTGTCGGACGGCGTGCTCGGGCTCTGGATGGCTGCCGTGTGCGGGATCGACGAACCGATTCTGCCCGTGCCGGAAGTGCGGAGTCACCTGTTGGCCGTGCACCGGTACAACCTGAAGCGTGATCTGTCGGCGCACGCGAATCCGCAACGTCCCACGTTTGCCATGGGGGACGACGGCGGACTGCTGCTGTGTTCCTGGCCGCGTGGCGGCAAGCCGCTGCTGCCGTTTGTCTACAGCGACGAGGTCTGGACCGGCATCGAGTACCAGGTGGCTGCCCACCTGTGCATGCTGGGGTGCGTCGAGGAGGGGCTGGACATCGTGCGCACCTGCCGGCTGCGATACGACGGCGTCCGGCGCAATCCGTTCAACGAGTACGAATGCGGGCACTGGTACGCGCGGGCGATGTCCAGCTATGCCTTGCTGCAGGGACTCACCGGCGCGCGCTACGACGCCGTGACGAAGACGCTGCATGTCCGCTCCCAGGTGGGCGATTTCCGCAGCTTCCTCTGCACCGAGACCGGGTTCGGGACGGTGGAGCTGCGCGGCGGTGAAGTGTTGCTGCAGGTCCGCTCAGGCACCATACCGGTGGAGAAGTGGGAAGTCGTCGCAGCGCCATGAAGTGCTGTTGCAGGGACGGATGTCAGGGCACGGACTGGGAAGTGAGGAACCGCCATGAGGGGGCGTAATGCAGGGCCGAGGCTGTCCCGGATTGACGCGGCGGTTGGCAGCCGGGTGCTCCGCCGCCTGGGCAGCGGCATGGTGAGAAAGCCGGTGGCCCTGCTGCTCGTGATGCTGGCCACCTGCAGTTCGGCTGCGGCCCAGCTGCCGGCTGAGAAGCCAGTGCCGGCCGAGAATCCTGTATCGGCTGAGAATGCGGTACCGCAGGCGCCCGCCGAAACGCAGACAGTCGAGTCGGCGGAGCGGCGGTTGAAGAATGTCGATCAGCTGACCGAGCTGGACGACGCCGCGCGGGCGGAGATTCGGAGCATCTGGCAGGAGGTGCTCCAGGAACTGACCGCCGCGCGCGATTTCGCGGCGCAGGAGGCGGTGTGGGCCAAGCGGATTGAACAGGCCGACGAGAACCAGGAGCGGGCCCGCGCTCAGCTGTCGGCGGCGCCCGCGCCTGCCAAGATCGACATTCCGCCGAACGCCACGCTGACCAAGCTGGAGGAACTGCTTCACGAGGAAGAGAAGAAGCTGGATGAAGCCCGGCGGCACAAGGAGCAGCTGGACCAGGAACAGGCGCGCCGGCAGAGCCGCCGCGCGGAGATTCCCGAACGCCAGGGCGCGCTCAAGGAGTTGCAGGGGGCGCTGGAGAACGAACTGAACGCGGCGTTGCCCGGCACCGGGCCGAAGGCCGAGGCGGTGCTGGCGCGCGTGCGGGCGCGGATCACCGCGGCGCAGCAGGAGAAGCGGACCGCTGAACGGGAGCTGGCCGCCTATTCCGCGACGACCGATCTGCTGCCGCTCGAACTCGATCTGGCCAACCGCGAAGTGTCGCTGGCCGAGAAGCGGATCGCCGCCTGGCGCCAGGCGGTGGAGGAACGCCGGGCAGTCGAGGTGCAGCGGCAGGCGGAAGTGGCGCGCCTGGAGGCGGCCACAACCACCGGACCGTTGCAGGCGCTGGCCGTGCGCAGTGCCGAAATGGCCAAGCGCAGCGGCGAATTGCTCGACAAAATCCAGGCTGTGAACCGCGACCTCGACAACGCGAAGACGCTGCTGGAACGTACGCGGCAACAGGCGAAGTCGATGCGTGGCAAGGTCGAGCAGGTCGGCTTGAACTATGCGATCGGCCTGCTGTTGCGGCAGGAGGACGCCAACCTGCCCGATGTGCGCGACTTCCGCCGGAACAGCCGCGAGCGGGAACGCCGGACCCGGGATGTGCAGCTGCAGATCATCGATCTGGCCGAAGAACGAGCGAAGCTGACCAACGTGGACTTCGTGGAGACGTTCCTGAACGATCTCGAGTCGCGACCCACGTGGCTCACCGACAGCGACCTGGAACGCGCCGTGCGCGGTCTGGTCGATACGCAGCTGCAGGCGCTCTCCACGCTCCAGCAGAATCTCGACGCGTATTTCCAGCGGCTGGTGGAGTTGGAGAGCACGGAGCGGCAGCTGGTGTCGGTCGTCTCGGACTACGAGCAGTACATCGATGAGCATGTCCTGTGGATTCAGAGCAGCGATCCGCTGTCGTGGCGCGATTTCCAGCGTTGTCTCCCCGCCGTGCAGGTGTTGGGCGACGCGACCCGCTGGTGGAATCTGGTGCGGCTGTTGGGTCGCGATCTCGCGCAGTGGCTGTTCCCCGCCGTGCTGTTCGGCCTTGTCTGGCTGGCGTGGCTGCTGGCGCAGCCGCGATTGCGGCGCGCGATCACGCGGCTGGGACACCAGGCCGCCAGCGGTAGCTGCCGCCGGTTCTCCGTGACGCTCGTGACGCTGCTCTGGACGGTACTGATCGCCGCCCTGTGGCCGACCCTGATTCAGGCGGTCTCCTGGCGCCTCGGACAGCTTTTGGACAGCACCGGTTTCGCCAAGATGGTGTCGGCCGGACTCCAGTCGGCGGCCATCCTGTACATTGTCCTGGAGTTGCTGCGGCAGGTCTGCCGGCCGCACGGCCTGGCAGATGCGCATTTCCATTGGCCGGCGGGGGTGCGGCAGGCGCTGCGTCACAACCTGCGGTGGCTGATGATAGTGACGCTGCCGCTCGTCTTCTTCGCTGCGCTGTTGAACGCCGACGTCAGCCGCCAGTCGCCCCACGTGCTGGCGCTCGGACGCACCGAGGAATCGCTGTCCCGGCTATGTACGATCGGCGCTCTGATCGTGGCGCTCGTCTTCGTGCAACGCGTCCTTCGCCCCGAAGGACTGCTGTTCCGGTCGCTCCAGGCGGCGGCCCCCGATACGCGGCTGTACCGCTTCCGCGTCGTCTGGTATGGGTTGGCTTTCGCCGGCCTGAGCAGTCTGCTGATGTTGTCCGTGATCGGCTATCACTACACCGTCTGGCAACTGGTGTCGTGCCTGCTGCGGACGGTGTTGTTGATCGAATTCCTGTTTGTCGCCGGGGCCATAGTTAATCGGTGGCTGCTGATTGTCCGGCGGCGGCTGGCAATCGAGCTGGCGCAGCAGCGGCGCACTCAGGCCGGCCTGCAGAGTGACGCGACTGAGGTCGCCTCGCTGGCCGTCGAAGTGCCGACGACCGATTTGGAGACGATCGGTGAGCAGAGCCGTCGCCTGTGCCACGCGTTGCTGGTGCTCGGCGGCATCGTCGGGCTCTGGTTCATCTGGATCGACGTCCTGCCGGCCCTGAAATTCCTGGACCGCTTCCGCCTGTGGACGGTCACCGCCGACGGCCAGACCACGCACATCACGCTGATCCATCTGATCGTGGCGCTGGCGATTGTCCTGGTGACCGTCCTGGCCACCCGGAACATCCCCGGCCTGTTGGAACTCTCGCTGTTGACCCGGCTACCGGTCAACGCCGGCACCCGCTACGCATTTACCACCATCTGCCGTTACGTGGTGATTATTGTCGGCATGATTGCCGCCTTTAAGTGGCTGGGCATCTCGTGGGGAAGTTACCAGTGGCTGGTGGCCGCCGTGACCGTGGGACTGGGCTTCGGCCTGCAGGAGATCTTTGCCAACTTTGTGTCCGGGTTGATCCTGTTGTTCGAGCAGCCGGTACGCGTTGGCGATGTGGTCACGATCGGCGATGTGACGGGCGTGGTGTCCAAGATCCACATGCGCGCCACGACGGTTATGAACTGGGACCGTCACGAGTTCATCGTGCCCAACAAGGACTTCATCACGGGCCGGCTGCTGAACTGGACACTCAGCAACGCCATCAACCGTGTGGTGGTCCGAGTCGGTGTGGCCTACGGCAGCGATCCTGAACTGGTGCAGCGCATCCTGCTGGATGTCGCGCGTGACCATCCCCTGATCATGAAGGATCCGGCACCGAGGGTAGTGTTCTCGGAGTTTAGCGAGAGCTCGCTCAGTTTCGTTCTCAACTGCTTTCTGCCGGACCTGGAAAACCGCCAGGCGGTGGTCCACGAGCTGCATGCGGCCGCCTATCGCGAGCTGAAGGCCGCCGGAATTGAGTTCCCATTTCCGAGGCGGGAGTTGCACATTCGATCGTTCCCCACGTAACCCCCCCCGTGCCGCGAACCTGGCGACCTCCCAGGCTGTCCAGCGTGCGTGCCGGTACCGCCCATCGGGCGGGCCAGCACTGGCGTGGTGAAAGGCCCGAAGAAACGGCCCTGGTGCCGGTTTTGACATTTGTTGCACCGGTGAGCCACTTCGCATTAACGGTTTACTTC
>Ga0123333_10002338_pt1 | contig 19377 bp, 15 predicted proteins | sample BioC12SIPDNA_3_FD_89957 | JGI IMG/M metagenome (GOLD analysis project Ga0123333, IMG submission 89957) | Anaerobic biogas reactor microbial communites from Washington, USA - Biogas_R2_B C12 SIP DNA | ecosystem: Engineered > Bioreactor > Anaerobic > Unclassified | place: Washington, USA... | reverse complement strand
CCGAATGACGCGTTCGCGGGTATAAGAGGGTCAGCCAATCAAGCTCGAGAGGAGCAATATGCGCATCAGCGAAATCACCGCGACTAAAGACGAGATCATTTTTACCTGCGATAAAGCCTGTGCATGCGGAGACGCCAGCGTGGCAGCCTATGTGCCAGTCGTGTGCGGCGATCCGCAGGCCGAGTTCAAACCAGCGCGCATGGTGGCGAAATACGAGCGAGAAGTCGCTGGCGGACGCATTGCCATCCCGCGCTTTGCCGGCGATTACGACCAGCTGATCTGCCGCTTTGTAGTAAGCTGCAGCGACGGAGCTGCCGAAGGCGTGTGCTATGTCACCGAAGTCGACCCGAGTGTCGCCACATATAATTATCCCTACCCAAAGCGCATCATAAAAGCCGTCAACGTGCCCAACAACACGCAGGAGGATATCGACATCCTGGGGCTGGGGCAGACCAGCTGCGGTCCCAACCAGGCCGAGCTGATGGCGATGCATCCCTCGGACAAGACCATCACCCACATTTATAACGGCAAGCCCTATTACTTGAAAAAGGACGTTGTAGAGGCGCTGGACGCTTACCTGGCGCCCTATGCCGCGCGTGAGATCCCCTGCTTGATGCGCTACATCAATGGTGCTTTCCTGATCGGCGAGCGCGCCGATGCCGAGGTGGTCGAGATAATCCAGCATCCCAAATACGACTATGACTTTCCGGCTGCCTATATGAGCGCCTTTAACGTGCGCACCGAAGAGGGTCTTGATCACTTTTGCGCCTGCACCGATTTCCTGGTGGAGCGCTACTCGCGAGAGGATCGCCGGTATGGCTGGTGCCTGAGCTTTGAGATGGGCAACGAAGTCACCAGCCAGTATATCTGGAACAACGCCGGCGAAATGAGCTGCGAGCAGTTCATGGAAGAATATACCACCATCATGCGCCTGGCGTGGCTGCTTTCGCGCAAGCACTATGCCAATTTCCGCATTCACACCTCCTTTGACCAGTATTTCAGCGGACGCCACGTGCCGGCTGAGCCACGGCGCTACTATGGCATGCGCGAATGCATCGACAACATTGCCAAATATTGCGCGCGCGACGGCGATTTTCCATGGAATATTGCCACACATCCCTACCCGGAGAACCTCTCGTTCCCCGATTTCTATCACGACCGCGAGCCGACCTTTGCCTTTACCACCCGCAGGGTGACGTTCAAGAACCTCGAGGTCATGCCGGCGTATATGGCCCAGGAGCACCTGCTCTACCGCGGCCAGCCGCGCCGCATTCTCTTCCCCGAGCAGGGCTTTAACTCGCGTGATAACGAGACCTATACCGAGCTGGAGGGTGCACACGGGTACTGTCTGGCGTACCTGAAAATCCGCCAGCAGCCTACCATCGACCTCTTTTTGCACCACAGCTATATGGATAACCCCTGGGAATTTGGCCTCAACCTGGGCATCCGCCGCTTTGGCGGACAGGATGCCAACGGCAAGTACATCGCCGGCGAACCCAAGCCGATCTACTATGTGATGCGCGACATGGATACCCCTGCTGAAACGCAGAGGGTGGCCGAGGCGCGCGCCTTTATCGGCGAGGAGCTCTTTGATGCGCTGCTCAGCCCGCCGAAAGTGACGGAGGATATCGACCGCTCGCGCGAAGGACTTTCGATTCCGGGGCAGGGCAATGTCAACCGCGAGCGGGACGCCGACGCCTCGCAGGAGGGAATCGTCTCTAACTTTGACCACTGATCGCAAGAGGCTGCTATGTCTGGTGCAGAGACCCTTTCACATCCGCGACTGCTGGCGACGCCCGCGCTGATCGAGCAGGCCAGGGCGCGCATCACAGCCGGTTTTTCGCCGGCAATGGAGGGCGCCAGGCAGGTGCGAGCCCTGGCGGAAAAGGCAGCTGATATCGAGCTGCCCGTATTTGACCACAGCTGGTATGCCGGCAAGACGTTTGAGGACTGGCCGGCACTATATCCGCTCGTTGCGCAGCATTGCACCTATATCCCAGAGCCGCCAGCCACGGCGGCACTGGGAGCAGCGTTGGATTTCGCCCTGACTGGCCGGTCCGAGAGCCTGGCAGCCGTACGCAGGGTGCTCACGCATTATGCCGACACGTTCCAGTTTGATGTTCAGCATTATGATGTGGGCATGAATTACTCGGTATGGGGGCTGCCGCTGTTGTATGCCTATGACCTAGTGTATGACGCCCTCGACGAGCATGCTGCGATAGACGCCTTTTTCGGCGAATACGTGCGCGCCGTGCAGACCAACGACCGCGAATGGATCGCCAATGGCTGGGGCGGGCTCTATAACAACCACTACGCCTGGCATCACCAGGGTATCGCCACCTATGGGCTGATGTTCAATCGGCCCGAGCTGCTCGACTATGCTTTTAATAACCCGATGGGCATCCGCGCGTGCCTGATCAACAGCCTGACAGATGAAGGCCTCTGGTTCGAGAGCGCTACGGGTTACAACTTTGTGGGGTCGGCAGCTTATGCGGTGCTGGCGTGGTGCCTGCGCAATAGCGGTGCCGAGATCGACCTCTTTAGCGTGCAATACGGCCCTTACAAGAGCCTGCGGGCGATCTATGATGCCGCCTTGGCTCTTTTATTGCCGGATGGCATACTGCCTAACGTGGGTGATTGTTACGGCCGGCGCGCTGCCTTGCCGACAGTACAGTATGAGCTGGCCTATGCCGTCTATGGCGATCCGCGTTACGCCTGGGTGCTGGCACGCCAGCGCGAGGGCGCGCAAGTGCCGGCTTGGATTCAGATATTTGCCGAGCAGGAGCTGGGTCTGCAGCTCAAGCCCAGGGTGGTCACGCGGCTGTGGCCCGAGCACGGCTATACCCTGCTGACACAGGCTCCCGGCGGCGACTATTTTGGCGACCAGTCGTCCGCCTGCTTTGTCAACTGGGCGTACAGCGGCATTCATCATCATCAGGATCGCCTGTCGATCGAGCTGTATGCCCAAGGGAAGCGCTGGTTGGTAGATGCTGAATCCCTGTCCAGCGGGCACGGCTTTTCGGCGCCGGTGCAGCGCCAGCTCAACCGCAGTACACTGTGCCATAACCTGGTGATGGTAGATGGCCGCGACCAGCGCAGTGTACGGCGCAATCTTAGGCTGGTCGAGTTCTCTGCCGAAAACCGCCGTATCAGTGTCTGCGATGGCGGTATGCTGGTGGAGGGCGTTATCCAGCATCGCACTTTACAGCTGGATGCGCGCGCCCTCCACGACGAGTATCTGCTGGATTCCGCGGCCCCGCACCAGTACGACTATCAGCTGCACTTTGAGCCAGGCTGTGAGGTCTCTAGCGACCTGGCCTTGAACCCCATCGACACGATAGGCGAGGGTGAGGCGTATACCTGGGCACGTGGGCTGCAGCAGGCCGATGTACAGGGTGATCAAGTCAGCCTGATCGTCACACAAGCCGGGCGCGAGATGCATGTACGCATCGATGTGCCGGCGGGCTCCAAAGTACTATGCGGATACCTGCCGCGTACCCATGACTATGTCGCTCCGCACCGGCCTTTTGTAATCGTGCGCAGTCAGGGTAAAAGCTGTGTGCGCTTTAACACTGAATTCACCTGGTAGAGGTAACGAGAGGAGCACTATGCGTTATCGCATGCTCGGACGCACCGGGCAGTTGGTCAGTGAGATCGGCATGGGAACCTGGTCGATCGGCGGCGGTTGGGGCCCTAACAACGACGCCGAAGCGATAGCCGCGCTGGAGACCGCCCTCGAGCAGGGCATCACCTTTATCGATACTGCACTCGGTTATGGCAGCGGCCATGCCGAGGAGCTGGTCGGCCGCGTGCTCAAGGGCAAGCGCGAGCGGGCAGTGGTGGCCACCAAGATCCCGCCGCAGACCGGCCGCTGGCCAGTTATGCCGGGCGAGCCGCTCGAGAGCGCCTTTTCGGCGGAGTGGGTAATCCGCTGCACCGAGGAAAGTCTGCGCAACCTGCAGATGGATTATATCGACGTGCAGCAGCTGCACGCCTGGACGCCCGACTATGTGCAGCAGACTGCCTGGCTTGAGGCGTTGTACAAACTCCGTGAGCAGGGCAAGGTACGCTTTTTCGGCGTCTCAGCCAACGACTGGGATCCGTTCGGAGTTGTCAGCCTGGTAGAATCGGGTCTGATCGATACCATCCAGGTGATCTATAATATCTTTGAGCAACGCCCCCAGCACTCGCTGCTGCCGGCCGCCCTGCGCCACAATGTTGGCATTATCGTCAGGGTGCCCTTTGAAGAGGGACTGCTGACCGGCACGCTCAAGCCGGGGCATCAGTTCGCCGAGGGCGACTGGCGTTCTGGCTGGGCTACCCCCGAGCGCCTAACGCAGGCTTTGCCGCGCGTGGAAGCACTCGAGCGCATCGCGGCGCGCGAGGGCATGTCGCTCTCTGAGCTGGCCTTGCGCTGGATCCTCAGCCACCCGGCCGTCTCGACGGTCATCCCTGGCATGCGCACGCGCAGGTATGTGGCCGTCAACGCTGCCGCATCGGATGGCGTGCTGCTTTCGGCGGCGACTCTCGAAGAGCTGCGCGCGCACGCTTTTACACACGGCTGGAAATACCCCTGGGCGGCAGATTTGTAGTAAAAGAGGCCGGTCACATCGACCGGCCTCTTGAATAATACCTGTGAGCGCTTATTCGGCGGTAATTGCCGGCACTTCAGGTTCGTCGACGGAGACAACCACATCCGGCCCGATGACGACACCAGCCAGCTCAGCCCCCTCGCGGTAGGCTTTGCCGTTGATCGCAGCCGTCACGGCTGAAGTGTAAAAAGAGACTGCCGGGATCACAATCGGCGCCAGGCAGATCAGGCAGCAGGTATAGATCATTCCCGTCGAGATAAGGCCAGCGATCTGGCCGATGCCCAGCACGATGACAAAGACCAAAACAAAGCCGGCCAGGTTGGCTTTCAAGATGCTCCACCAGGTTTTGAACTCAAAAGCAGCACCCAATTTGCGGCTTGCTACCACATGGGCACTCATCGGCGCTACGAACAGTTCAAGCAGAGACCCCAGGAACACCATAATGCCGATGCTGACAAAATACGAAAGCATCATAAACATTGCCGCGCCGCCATCAAAGTTGGGGTCGTCCATTGCACCCATCATCATCGTGGGCACAAAGATAAAGCCCATGGACACAATCAACAGCAGGATCACGGGCAACGAATAGATAAAGCGCGCCACGCTCAGGCGCAGACCATCCATAAACATATCGCCCCAGTTGTCCCACTCAGGCAGGGCGGCCACGCCGTCGCCGTTGGTGATGCGCCGTGTGATGCGTGCGGCATAACCCACCAGCAGGAAGCCCGGCAGGATCGGGACGATAAAGCCAGCCAGCATCACCAGGAGAGCGATCAGAAATTTGGTCAGCCAGCGCGGGTCTTTGAACGGGAATGCAAGTACCTCTTTGACGTTCGAAAGTGACCATGTGTTCATGGCATGCTCCTCTTTATTGTCTAGTCAAACTCTTTACGCAGCGTCCCGAGTGGGGTTGCGAGCGTTTCCTATAACGTTATCCAATAACGGCGGAACCACTGGTTGGGTATAACCCATGAGAGTACTTTGTTTTCCAGCACGCCGCCGTTGGCTTCAATCACGTGCGCCGAGGCGACATTCTCGTGCTTGCAGGTGATCAGCATGTGTCCGAGCCCCAGCTCGCGCGCGATCGGCAACACGAGTTGCAGCTGCAGCTTGCCGAACCCCAGCCCGCGCTCAGCCGGATGGATGGCATAGCCGATATGCCCGCCCTCGTGCGCCAAATGCGACGTCAGCAGGTGGCGCAGCCGAATAGTGCCCAGCAGCCGTCCGTCGGGACCTTGCAGGTGGAACGAGTGATATGCTACCATTCCTGCTGGCAGGTTGCGGCCAGCCTCGCGATCGGTCATGATCGCTCGGTAGGCTGCCAAATCCTCTCGCGCTAAGGCAACATCCTTACTAAACGTGCTGACGCCATCATCTGCCAGAGCCTGCAGGAGCGCGATGAGCTGCTCTGCCGGTGCCTCGCTGGTGCGCACCAGCCGGAACCCGCTGGCATCACGCATCAGCTCACTCATGCGCGGCTGGCCTGTGCCAGAGCCTGTGCGCCGCTCAGCCCATCGTGGATCACGGCGTTAAAGGCGCGCATCGCCAGAGCCGGATCAGCATGTCCCCAGATATTGCGCCCAATGGTCGCCCCGCGCATTCCGCTGGCAACTACGCCCTCCAGGCTTTCGAGGGCATCCTGGAGCGTTTTCGTCGTGGCACCACCGGCTGAAACGAGCGGCACAGGGCAATCCGCCACGATCTGCGCCTGAGCCTTGACATCGCCGCAAAAGGGGACCTTGATCACGTCGGCGCCCATCTCCAGCGCGCAGCGCACCGCCCAGGCCACATCGTCGGGGTCGTAAGAGATCTCCGGCTCACCCTCATTAAAGGCCCTTGGGTAAATGTGGCAGATCACGGGCAGATCGTAATGGGCGGCCTGGCGCACAAAATCGGCAATGGCGCGCAGAAAAGCGCTCTCGGTGGCGCCGTTGACAAAGGCGGCCACCGCAAAGGCGTCCGCTCCCAGTCGTACGGCATCCTCAGGGGTGGCGGCATATTCGCGCGCGCTGTCGTCGATGCGCATCAGCGTTGATTGCAGGATCATTGGCACTCGCCCGGCGTAGGGCTCCCAGACACTGGTCGCCAGACCCTTGTGCATCGTAACGGCATCGGGGGTTTCGGGGATCACAGCCGCCAGGGTGGCCTGGATGTGGCGCAAACCGGGCGGTAACCCGCGCCCATACGCCACCAGGTGGTCGATCGCCAGCGAACATAGCCGCCCAGAAGGATGCGCAAACAAGCGGTTCAGGCGGATACGCTTGCCAATGTTCATTCGTCACCTCGAACAAGCAGAATATGCAATAGCTACTTGTTATTGTACCTCAACGCCGTTAAAAACTAAACCGAGAGTGCGATCAGCGTTTGGGCAGCATAATAGGTGACGAGGATCCCCAGCGACTGGTTGCCTGCCATCCCTACAAAGCGGTCATAGGCTAGAATACTATCCGAGGCGATAAAGAGGAGCGATCCGATTCCGGCCAGCAACGCTGCTTGGCTGGGCAGCGCCACATAGCGTGACCACGCCAGCCATGACATGAGACTGATAATCACCGCATAGCCCAACACGGCACCCGTCAGGACGCCGATGCGGCGCCACAGTGAGCGCATCAGCACCACCACGTAAAGCGCATAGACTGGCAACGCCCACAACGCCTGTAGCGGTAAGCGCCAAAAGGCCGCGATGTAACACAGATGTGCGATAAAAAAGGCCGCTAACCCAGCCGTAAAGAGACCGCGAGGCAACATCAAAAATATGTCGCCGGCCAGCGAAAACACCAGGCCGGCTAGGATCAGGGCGCGATAGGGGGCGGGTTGGGTAGCGGGCAAACTGGCGGCCAGTACGATGATCAGAATCGTGGTGAGGGGTTTGGTGAGCAGATGCAAGCGCAGCATGCCTTGCATAGAGCTATAGATCGCCGGGGCTGCGCATAGCGCAATACAAATCAGCAGGGCGGCTGCCATCGCTATCCTCCTTGATCTCGGGCAGTGTGGCATCGTATGTGGTACCTCGAGCGGTCCAAGGTGATACCCTTTCCCCAGCTCGGCGGGTGGCGGTCTGCCATCCGCCGAGCTTGACGTAACGTTACTAGAAAGCCATACGCAGGGTACAGATCTCAAAGGGGCGCAGGTCGAGCGCGATCGTACCATCTTGGACGGCGATCTCGGCTTGCTTTTCCTCGAGCATGTTGGTAACCCACGCCATCTTGACGGGCAGGTCGAGGTTCAGTTTGGTGCGCGTGGCGGTGCGCTGCGCTTCGTAGAGGCGCAGGATCACATCGCCGCTGCCATCCTCGGCCGGCTTGACCCATTCGAGCACCACATTCTCGGCATCTAGCGACATCAAGCTGCGCTCGCCCGACCCGCCATTCGCCACCGTCACGGGCAGGTTGAGGGCATAGCCTTCGCGCACTAGCCCGCTATCGCTAAAGGGGCCGTTCCAGGCGTAAAAGGCATAGGTAAACACTTGCTCACCTCGATCAGCCGTCATATCGGGTGCCAGCGCCGACTTGAGCAGGGTCAGCGCGATGGTGTTATCGATCACGTTCACGCCGTACTTGCAGTCGTTGAGCACCGAGCAGCCGCGCAGCTGCTCGGTCAGCGCCGTCCACTTGTGGTTAACCACCTCAAAGCGGTCGGCATCAAAGGGGCGTGAGGCGTGCGTGGGGCGCGCGATGTGCCCGAACTGGATCTCGTGCAGCGCCTCGGTATTGAAAATCGTCACCGGGAAGGCTACTTTGAGCAGCTTGTGGCGTTCCTGCCAGTCGATAGTGGTGGCAAAGTCGATGCGCCGGCTGCCGGCTCGCAGACTGATCTCTTGCGTCATCCACGAGTTGTTCAGCTTGCGGCGTACGCGCAATTTGGCTACCAACGGACCTTTAGCCAGAACGCTGATCTCGGCTGGCTCCTCAAGCGGTACCGGTGAGTGCATGTAGGTAGAATCCAGGTCCCAGGCATCCCAGTTGGTGGGCACATCCTTGTACATGTGCATCTGGTTACCCACACCCGCCAGCAGCTCGCGGCCTGATTCTTTGTCATAGACGCTGGTGAGCTCGCCGCGCGCGTTGAACTCGGCCTTGATCATGCTGTTTTCGAGGCAGCGCTCGCAGGCATTGACAGGAGCCTCGACAGCGGCGCTATGATCTGAGACGGTGATGGTGGTCCAGCCCATCGGCACGGCTTTCACAGCCGTATAACGGCGCCCGTCGATCTCCTGTGACGGGAGCGGCTGGTCGTGCGCGTCGATCGCGCCGTTGGCGCCCTCCGGCAGCGCCACCAGCTCACAGCGTGCCCATGGGGTGGGGTTGAACACCGTCAGGTTGTGCGGCGAAAGCATGGTCGTGTTGCAGTTGAGGATGACGGCTTCAGCTTCCTGACGCACCGCCTGCGCATCGGCAATTATCTCTGCATACAGTGCCTCGGCCTCTTTGTAGACGCGATGGATCGACGAACCGGGGATAATATCGTGGAATTGGTTGAGCAGCACGCCCTTCCAGGCGGTGTCGATGCGCTCCGCCGGATAATTGTAGCCGCCCAGCACACTGGCGACCGCGCCCCAAAGCTCGGCGTCATGCAGGGCAAACTCGCTTTTGCGGTTGCCGCGCTTGGTGCGTGCCTGCGAGGTATAGGTGCCGCGGTGCGCCTGAAAGTACAGCTCGCCAACATAGCGCTCTTTGGGCGGATTGTTGGCCTCCAGGTCGTGGAAATAATCGATCGGCGACTGCATCGTGGTGCGCGGCACGCCTTCCAGGTTGCGCATGCGCCGCAGGAATTCCAGATGGTCGCGCGTGGGGCCGCCGCCGCCATCGCCATAGCCAAAAGGCACCAGGCGCGCGTTGATGCCATCCTTTTGCACGCGCCCGTTCCAGCGCTCGATCAGGCTGGCGGGGTCGGTATGCGAGTTATAGTCGTTCATCAAGTGCACGAGCACGCCCGTGCCGTCAATGCCTTCCCAGCAAAAGGTATTGTAGGGGAAGGGATCGCCGCCGTTGTATGCCCAAAAGATCTTGGCCGTCGAAAAGTATTTGATCCCCGAGCCCTGCAGGATCTGCGGAAGGGCGCCCGAGTAGCCGAACACATCCGGCAGCCACAGCATCTCGCAGCGTACACCAAACTCTTCGCCATAGTAGCGCTGGCCGTGCACAAACTGGCGGATGAGCGCCTCACCGCCGGATATGTTGGTATCCGCCTCGACCCACATGCCGCCTTCGGGGATGAACTGGCCGCGCGCGGCGGCTTCCTGCACGCGCTGGTAGAGTTCAGACACATTGTTCTTGACCCAGCGAAAGATGTGCGGCTCGCTGGCAATGAACTTGAACTCGGGGTACTCGTCCATCAGCGCCAGCTGGGTGCCAAAGGTACGCGCGGTCTTGCGCTCGGTTTCGGCCAATGGCCACAGCCAGGCCACGTCAATATGCGAATGTCCAAAGGTATAAAGGAGCGGTGCGGTGGAGCCATTAACAGCATCCAGGAGCGGCTTTAAGCGGGCGCGCGCTGCCGCGGCACCGGCCAGCTTGGTGTCATAGTCAGCTTCCAGGTCAACCAGCAGGGTGAAATCGCGCAGGCCTGCGTCGATCTCTACCACGCGCAGCGAGTTGGCATCGATATTATCGCGCACGCCCAGGAGGGTACGCACGTCCATCCATAGCTGATAGAGCTCTTCTTCCCAGATGCCAAAGGTCGAGTGACCGACTGTCACCTGCGTCTCGGGAGGTTCGGGCACGGTCTCCCTCCCCAGGCCGACCGGTCCGGCTGAGACCACGCGGGGGCCGTGTCCGGCATAGGTCTCACAAAGCATCGCATAGTTGGTGCCGGGGATGCCAGCGCGCGTGAGGGTAATCTCGGTGTGCTGGTTATCGACCGCGCCGACCGCGATGCCATCCACGAACACGGCGCTTTCGCCGCCGGGATCGAGACGCATCACAATGCGCTTGCCCCGCGCTTCGGGCGGCAGTACAACCTGGGCCTTGAACCAGGCGTATTCCCATTTGGCGCCCCATTGGGTGCCAACCGGGAAGGCGCTAAACTCGCGCCCGAGAGCCTGCAGCGGGGAGAGCTGCTCGAGGGTGATAAAGCCTTCCAACTCAATGCTGCCCAACGGGGTATACAGATGCGCGGGCATTTCCTTGAGCCAGTTTTCAATGCGTCGGCGCCATTCGAGTGTCAGTGCCATACCATCTCCTCCTGGTGAGCTATACCTCGGTATTGTAACACATGCGTGCACAATGCGCACCTCGGTTGCATTCGCCCGATGGCGCGTTATAATGCTTCCAGTAGAGCCTCAGGAGTAGCGCATGTACGACGCAGTTGTAGCTGGGCACCTGTGCGTGGATATTACGCCCGCCATCGATGAGGCGACCGCGCTCTCACCCGCCTTTATGGCGCCCGGGCGCCTGACGGAAGTGGGCGGCGTGGTGCTTTCAACGGGCGGGGCTGTCTCGAACACCGGCCAGGCGCTCTACAAGCTCGGTATGGATGTGCGCCTGATCGCGCGCGTGGGCGACGACCTGATGGCTGAGCTGATCCGCGGCATCCTGTGGCGTACTAACCCCGAGTTCTCCACCATGCCGGTGGCAGCCAAGGGCGAGTCCAGCTCCTATACGCTGGTGATCGCCCCGCCCGGCACGGACCGCTTTTTCCTACATTGCCCCGGCACCAATGATACCTTTGGTTCGGCAGATATAAGCGACCTCTTTCTGCGTGATACGCGCCTCTTTCACCTCGGGTATCCGCCGCTCTTGAGGCGCATGTACGCGGATGGTGGTAAAGAACTGGCCAGCATCTTTCAGCGTGCGCGCGAGGCAGGTGCGACCACTTCGCTGGATATGTCGCTGCCGGATATCTCGCGCCCCTCAGGCCAGGCCGACTGGGAAGCGATCCTCACGCTCACTCTGCCGTATGTGGACGTCTTTCTGCCCAGCGTGGAAGAGCTCTTGCTGATGCTGGACCGCGCTCGCTATATGGAACTTGTCAGCACAGTGGGGCAGGGCGGCATGCTGACAGCTCTTTCGGGGAGTGAGATCGTGGCCCTGGCCGACCGCGCCATGGAACTCGGGGCGCACATCGTAGTGCTCAAGGCTGGCGACCGCGGCCTGATGGTGCGAACTTGCGGCGACCTGGCTGATATCGGGCGTGCCACGCCTCAGGATGCTGCTAACTGGCAGAACCGCGAACTGTGGGCGCCGTCCTTCAAGGCGATCGTCGTCAGTACCGCGGGCTCGGGCGATGCAGCCATCGCCGGCTTCCTGGCTGCTATGCTGCATGGCCAGAGCATCGAACAGGCTGCCAACACCGCCGCAGCGGTGGGGGCCTTTAATGTCGAGGCACTCGATACCCTCAGCGGAATCCGCTCGTGGGATGAAACCCAACGCCGCATCCGGGCCGGCTGGGAGACACAGACCGTACCGCAGCCCGCCGAGGGTTGGGTATGGCGGCCGGCTACCAGGCTGTGGCATGGCCCCAGAGATAACAAGGAGCAATAACCATGCGGTATGCGACTATCGAAGGGATGCCGTTTGAAGCCTCCCGGGTGTGTTTGGGAGGCGGACCACTGGGCTCAGCCGTCAAGCAGCCCGAGGCCAACGCCCTGCTGGACGAGTTTGTGAGCTGCGGCGGCAATTGGGTCGATACCGCGCACGTATATGCCGCCTGGATCGAAGGCGGTTCGGGACTTTCCGAACGCTGCATCGCCGAGTGGCTCAGGTCGCGCGGAGTGCGCAAGCAGTTCATGGTAGCTACCAAGGGAGCTCATCCCGACCTGAAAACCATGCACATCCCGCGCATGCGTCCCGAAGACATCGCCCAGGATCTGGCTGAGAGCCTCGAGCGCCTGGGTAGCGATTATGCCGACCTGTATTATCTCCACCGCGACGACACCAACATCCCAGTCGGCGAGGTGATCAGCTGCCTCAACGAGCACCGCAGCGCCGGACGCATCCGTGCCTTTGGGGCATCCAACTGGACGGCGGCGCGCATGCGCGAAGCCAATGCATGGGCCAAAGCCAACGGCATGCACGGCTTTAGCGCTAGCTCAGTGGGCTGGAGCCTGGCACAGCCCAACCCGATCACCCCTGCCTATGCCGGCACGCTCAATATGGATGACGAGATGCTTCTCTACCACCGCGAGGGTTTTCCGGTGGCGGCTTATTCGTCGCAGGCGGCCGGATTTTTCAACAAAGTCACCCCCGTGGCATTAAAAGATGATAAGTTCCTCGCAAGCGGCCTGGCGCGCAACTATCTCAATGACACCAACCTGGCGCGCGCCGAAAAGGCCCGTCAGCTTGCCGAAAAGTACGGCTGCGACGCCAATGCGATCGGGGTAGCCTATCTGCTTAACCAGCCCTTCCCGAGCTTTGCGATCGCAGGCAGCCATACCCTCGAGCAGGTGCGCTCGAGCACGGCGGCAGCCGATATAATCCTCACCCCCGAGGAAGTCGCTTGGCTGGTGGAGGCCTAAATGGCCAGTATCACGACCGTCGCGCCGTCTGCCGTTAGCCAGCGTGTTACAAGCCTGCTTGCCAACCGTTATGCCCAATATCCGGCCCCCTATGGCGAGCATTTTCACGCTGCCTGGGTGGCTAACCGCGCTGAGGAACGCGAGGTGCGCCTGGCCAGGGCTATCGTGGCGCAGTGGCTGGGGGCGGCGCGCATTATCGAGCCTGACGAGCTGATCGTTGGGCGCCTAGAATCGCAGGCTATCGTCTGGTGGGATTTCAGCACCGGCGTGCATTTCAATCACGAGCTCTACTACCAACGCCTGGCCGCGGCAGATGATACCGAACGCGAGGCGCTACTGGCGCTCAAGGACGAGTGGCAGGGGCACACCACGGGTGACCTGATGGCGCGCGCCATCATGCCGCACGAGCTGCCCCTTATGTGCTACCACGGACCCTCGGCGCCGGGCTGCCCCTCCTCGCCCTTCCTGGTGCGCCTGGCCGAGGAGGGCACCGCGGGTCTGCGCCAAAGGGTGCTGGAATCGCGCGAGGCACATCTGTATCAGCCGGGCTGCGAACGGCCGGCCTGGTGGCAGGGCATGCTCGAGCTGCTGGATGGCATCGACGCCTTTGCCGCCGCCTACGCCGAAGACGCGCGCACTGCCTCCGCCGATGAGCCTGATCCTATCCGCCGGGCCGAACTGCTGGCGCTCAGCCAGCGCGAGGAGCGTGCCAGCCAACCCTCTGCCACCTTTGCCGAGGCGCTGCAGGCCTATTGGCTGGTCGCGCTCTTGCATCGGCCTGATTCGCCCGGCCGGTTTGACCAGGACTTGGCGCCCTGGCTCGAGCGCGACCTGGCGGCTGGGCGCATCACCATGGATGAGGCCCAGGAGCTGGTAGATTGCATTTGGATCAAGATGGCGCAGAACCGCTGCTGGAGCCTGACCCTTGGCGGCCAGACGCCGGAAGGCGACGACGCCACCAACGTGCTTACCTGGCTGTGCCTCAACAGCCTGGACAGGCTGCGCACCGATGCTCCCAACGTCGAGCTCAGGGTACATCGCGGCACACCGCCCGAGTTGTTGCGCGCCAGTTGCCAGCTGCTGGCCGAAGGCTTCTCGATGCCCGCCATCGTCAACGATGAGCCGGTGATCAATGCCATGCTGTTGCGCGGCATCAGCCTGGAGCATGCCCGCGACTATACCCTAGTGGGCTGCACCCAGGTGGTTTCGCGCGGACGCTGTTCGGGCGCCTATGAGGACCTGATCCTCAACGTGGTCAAGTGCCTCGAACTGGCCTTGCACGATGGCTATGACATCATCAGCGGCCAGCAGATGGGTCCGCACACCGGTGCGCCGCAGGATCTGACGAGCTACGCCGACCTCGAACGAGCCTGGAGCACACAGCTGACCTATGCTGTCGAGCAGCAGGTCGACGCCATTAACCGCCAGTTCGCGCTGGTAGGTGAGTATTATCCGGATCTGCTCAAATCGATGCTGATTGAGGGCTGCCTGGAGCAGGGCAAGGATCTGCGCCACGGAGGAGCGCTTTATACCGAAGACCTGGCGGATGTGCTGGGACTCACCAACGTGGCGATTCGCTGCTGGCGATCAAGCAGCTTGTGTACGAGCGCAAAATGATCAGCCTGAGCGCCCTGGTCGATGTGCTCGACCGCAACTGGGAAAGCGAAGCGGCGCTGCGCGAGGTGTTTCTCTGCGTGCCCAAATTCGGCAACGACAACACCGAGGCCGACGAGATGGTGGCTGGGCTGTACCGTCAGGTGAACCACCTCTTTATGGACCAGGCCAAGCTGTATGGCCGGCGCTGGGGCATCGATGTGATCGGCTGGACCGGCGCCGTCATCTGGGGGCAGCGCACAGCCGCTACTCCTGATGGCAGGCTGCGCGGCTCGTCGCTGTGCGATTCGATCGGCGCCAGCCAGGGACGTGACCGCAATGGCGTGACGGCTGCCCTGCTTTCGGCTGCCAAGTTGCCGCACAGCGCTTGTCACAGCATCCTGGCGCTCAACCTGCGCTTTGGCGATGATGTCTTTGGCGGTCCCGAAGCGCCTGACCAGATGCTGCAGCTGGTCAACAGCGGTATGGCACTCGGTCTGCAGCAGATGCAGATCAACGTAGTGAGCGCTGCTACCCTGCGCCAGGCGCAACACGAGCCCGAAGCTTTTAGCTCGCTGATGGTGCGCATCGGTGGTTTCAGCACCTATTTCAACTGGCTCTCGCGTGAGCATCAGGATGACATCATTGCCCGCACCGAGTATGGGCTCTAAGAGAGCCGCGAGCCGGCTGACCGCACTGTTGGCGGCATGCCTGTTGCTGCTGGCAATCGCGCGCCCAGCCACCGGTGCCGCGCCTCAGGCAGGTAGCACAGTTTGGCTGCCGTTGGTGCTGAACTATGACGGGATGGGCAAGCTCGTGTTTGCCAGTGATCGTTCGCCTGGATGCGGCTTGTGGACCATACGCGGCGACGGCAGTCGTCTGACGCGCATCGCCCTCTCGCAGTGCGGCGATCGCGACCCGGCTTGGTCGCCGGATGGCACCAAGATCGTTTTCGCGCGCGTCAACCCGGCGGATAACCATTACCACCTGTATATCCTTGATATGGCTGCCAACACCCTACGGCTGATCACCAGCGGTGATGCTGACGATTCAGAACCCGCCTGGTCACCGGATGGCAGCCGCATCGTGTTTACGCGCAGCTACAATAACGGCACCGAGCTCTGGCAGGTAGAGCGCAATGAATATCTAACGGTAGGTCGGCTTACCGATTCACCCTCAGACGAGCGCCAGGCGGCCTGGGCACCGCAAGGGGACGCCCTGGCCTACACCATGCTGGATGCATCGGTCGATCCGTTCTATCGCTCCGAAGATGTTGTCCTGTGCCAGCTCTCCAGCGGGACTCTCACCTATCTGGTAAACTCGAGCGCCATCGAACATCAGCCAGCCTGGTCACCGGATGGCCAGACGATCGCCTTCACGGGCAACGCGAGCGGTGTCATGCAGCTGTATGTGATCCGAGCCGATGACTCGGCGGACGCCGTGCAGCTCACCACGCTCACTCGTGATGCGCACGAGCCGGCCTGGGCGCCCGATAACAGCGCCCTGTACCTCAGTTACAGCATCGACAGCGAGGGTCATCGTAACCTGTACCGTTTCGATCTGTCTACCCGCGTCTTTCAACGCCTGACCAACGGCACCTGGGTGGATGCTGCCCCCGATGCGTGGCCCAAGGTCAGCCCATAATCTGCCAGGAGGACACATGCGCTCTCAAGTGGATTTTTCCTACGCCTTTGGCGCGCCGCACCGCGTGACGGTAGCCATGCCGGATTCCAGCCACAAGACCCTCGTGGATTGCACCCCCGACAAGCTGTGGCTGGGGTGGACCTATCAGGATTGCACCAGTTTCCCTCTGGGTGCGCTCATTACCCCGCGAACCGACTGGAAGGTCGACATCTGGCCCGAGGCGGATGGCCAGCGTCTGAAGGCTGTTAGCTGGCAGCGCATTGAGGGCGCTCTGCCGTCTGCTCAGCAGCTGTATCAAAGCGACCTTGGTGAGGTGCTCTTTGAGGTGGTAGGCGCCGAACAGGAAGCGCTCGTGCGGGTGCAGGTACGCAATACCAGCGCTGATCAGCATACCTACCAGGTGGTACTGGTGGGGGTGGGGCACCACAAGGTGCCGGCTACCTGGGATGAGCGCGTCCCGCCCGACCATATGATGTGCGCCTACAACGAACGCGCCGATCGCGTGATGGTGCTTATCGAGGGCGCTCAGCGCATGCCAATCCGCCGCGATGGCGTCGCCAAGACGCTTTGCCTGGAGTGGACCCTGGCACCCGGCGAAGAGGCTGAGGGCTGGATCGTACGACCTTACCAGGCCTATTGTGCCGATATGCCTGCCTGGCGCGGACGCGACTGGGCGGCCGATTTTACCGCAGCGCTGCAGGTCTGGCGCGACAAGCAGGCTGCGATGGCACAGGCGCACATCCCCGATAAGGGCGTGCGCGACGGCCTGTATGCCGGCTTGCTCGATTTCTATATCATGCGTGAGCCGGTAGCCGAGGGCTATATCGCCGGTATGCCCGGCACCGAAGGCTACCGAGCTGCCAACGCCGGCGAGCCCGGCATCGTTGCGATCGCGCTCGACCAGTTTAGCATGCACGACGATGCCGTGGTTCAGTTCGAAATGGAGCTCAATCAGCAGGGCGAGGATGGCAATTGGGCCGACCCGCATGGGTGGGGGCATACCTTTTGGGCCTGCGCAGGGTTCAAGTCGTGGATGATCCGCGAACACTATCTGATGACGCGCGACCCCGCCTTTCTTGAACGTTACTATCCCAGGATGCTCGCCAGCACGCGGTTTCAGGAGCGCTCGCGCGCTCGGACACGCGTTTTGCACGCAGATGGTACCAAGGACAGCACCTTTGGGCTGATGCCGCGAGGTTTTGGCGATTGCGGCTTGTGGGATGATGACGATATGATCGGCGTCTTTTTGCCGCATAACTTTTGGTCGCTCTTTGCGGATTATAACACTCTGGATGCGGCGCGCTGGTTGGGCCGCCCGGCCGAAGAAGTGGCTGAGATCGAGGCAATCGTGAACACCGCCCGTACTGACTTGATGTGTGCCCTGGAGGCGGGTGTCATTACCGAGAGCCCCGTGGATGGCTCTGAGAGCTACCGTTGGATCCCGGGAGTGGCCGGCAAGACATGCGGCAGCCGCTGGGGAGCATTGAACGCTGCCGTACCCTGCGGCATCTTGGCGCCCAATGACGAGCTGATCAGCGGGACGCTGCGGTATATCGAATCCAACATCAGCCCAGGTGGCCAACCAATCAAGACCGGCTGGCTGCAGGACGGCATGTGGGTGGCGATCACGCTGGATAACGTGGCAGAAACCCACCTGGCACGCGGTAACGGTGAGGCAGCCACACGTTACCTCTACTCGACCCTCAACCATGCCACGCCATTTTACTCGTGGTGTGAAGAGCGCGGTCCTGAGCCCGGCACCATGTCACAGACCGGCGACCGACAACACCTATGGACTCCGGTGGCCGTCGTACGGGCCACGCGCGACATGCTCGTTCTGGAGCGCGGCGAAGGTCTCGAGCTGGGGCTGGGAATCGCCCCCGAATGGCTGGAAAGCGGCGAGTTGGTCGGCATCAGCAACGCCAGCTGCCATTATGGCACCCTCAGTTACTCCATCCAACAGCATGACCATGCCAGGCGCATCGATGTGCAACTAACGTTGGAAGGTGCGAATCCGCCAGCATTTATCCGGCTGCATCTGCCCACCTCTGTCAGCTTAGCAATCAGCCAGACTGATATGACGATCGAGGGCAACTGCCTGGTATGGCGCAACCCTTCGGCGTGTTTCGCAAGCCGGGTGCAGGTCACCACTGCCTGAGACAAGCGTATTTTTATTATTGTTAAAGGACTTGATATACTAGGTATATCATTCGGAGATTATTGATAATGTTTACCAGAGTGTTAGGCAGAACAGGGGCAGAGCTTTCCGTAGTGGGCTTTGGCGGTATTATCTGCATGAATGCCACGTCCGAAGAGTGCGACCGTAATATCGGTATGGCCATTGAGCGCGGTATCAACTACTTTGATGTGGCGCCCTCATATGGCAACGCCGAAGTGATGATGGGTCCCGCCCTTGAGCCGTACCGCAAGAACATTTTTCTGGCCTGCAAGACGGGCAGGCGTGACAAGGAAGGTGCCTGGGAGGAACTGCAGACCTCGCTCCTGCGGCTGCGCACCGATTATTTCGACCTGTATCAGCTGCACGGCATGACGAACCTCGAAGAGGTCGATACTATCTTTGCTCCTGGTGGCGCAATGGAGACCTTGATCGAGGCGCGTCGGCAGGGATTGGTGCGTTGGCTGGGCTTTTCGGCGCACTCAGACGAGGCTGCTATTGCGCTGATGAACCGCTTTAACTTTGATACGATCCTCTTCCCCTGGAACTGGGTCACCTGGAATAAGGGTAACTTTGGCAAGGATACACTCGCTACTGCCCGAGCCAAGGGTTTGGGCCGCCTGGCCCTCAAGGCGCTTGCCAAGCGCAAGTGGGCTGAAGGCGAGGAGCGTAAATGGTCCAAGACCTGGTATTCGCCAGTGGATACCAAAGAAGAGGCCGCTCTGGGCTTGCGCTTTACCCTGAGCAAGCCGATTACCGCTATCACCAGCCCCGGCCATGCCGAATTCCTGTGGTGGGCGTGCGACGCAGCGGATAATTTCAAGCCGCTCAGCGCCGAAGAAGAAGCCATGTTGGCTAAAAAGGCAGAGTCGCTTGACCCGATCTTTGTCTCCGAACATCACTAGTCCCTGATCTGG
>Ga0123333_10002335_pt1 | contig 19402 bp, 17 predicted proteins | sample BioC12SIPDNA_3_FD_89957 | JGI IMG/M metagenome (GOLD analysis project Ga0123333, IMG submission 89957) | Anaerobic biogas reactor microbial communites from Washington, USA - Biogas_R2_B C12 SIP DNA | ecosystem: Engineered > Bioreactor > Anaerobic > Unclassified | place: Washington, USA... | reverse complement strand
CTTCGCAGAGGATCTCCCCGTCGGCGTGGATCGGCGTGCCCGGCTCGCTTTCGACAACCAGCCGCCGCGTGCGCCCGTGGCGTACCAGCGGATGCCGGAGATGGCTGCCGCTGAAAAGCCGGGGCAGGATGGCGAGCACGCGCGCTCGTGACATCTCCGGCGCGTAGACAAAATCCAGCAGCCCATCGTCTACTTGGGCTGGCGGCGCCATGAGGAAGACGCCGCCCGTTCGCGGGCTGTTGCAGACGGAGAGCAGCAGCGTCGGCCCTTCGATTTCGCCGTCATCCCAGCGGACGCGCATATTCCACGCCTTCAGCTTCAGGAGCGCGCGCACCAGCGCGACCAGATAGCGCGTATTTCCCGAGAGCCGTTTGATTTTCACATTTTCGAGGGTCACCATCGGTTCCATGGCCAGCGCGCAGTTGTTGTCAAAGAAGCGGTCGTTGACCCGCGCGGCGTCTACCTGGCGTGTCCGACCGCCGGCGATGACCGCCACAGCCTCGGCCAGCGCCCGTGGCGTGCCCGTCATGTCGCTGAAGTCGTTGCCCGTGCCGATGGGTAACACGCCGAGCGGGCGAGTCGGCCCATCCCCCGCGGCCTGAATCAGCCCGTTGACCACCTCGCTGACGGTGCCATCACCGCCTGCAGCGACTATTGCATCGTAACCGACCTGCGCCGCCTTGCGCGCCGCCTCAACTGCCTCCTGCGGCAGTTTCGTCACGGTCACGTCGGCACGCACGCCGCCTTCGGCCAGGGCCGACTCGACCAGCGGGATCTTGCGCTGGGCGCCCCAGCGATTGGCGTATGGGTTCAGAATAACGTGTACGTGCATGCCCTTTGCGCGCCGACGATCAGCCCGGCGCACACCCTCCTTTCACTAGGTTGTTCTTGCCATGGCCGCTATCAACGGCCGAGGGCCTCCCGGATAAGGGCCGGTTTGTTGGTGATGATGCCGTGAACGCCCAATGCTGCCAGCCGCTGCGCCTCGGCTGGCTCGTCTACCGTCCAGACGTGAACGCGGAAGCCGTTTTCCCGCGCCCAGACCATGTAATCCTCATCCACGAGAGAATAATGGGGATGGTCGGCTTCGGCGCGCGCGCCCAGATGGCGCAGCCATCGCGGCCCTCCCTCCCAGATGACGGCGACCATCGTCGAGCGCGAAAGGTGCTTCCGGGCCCGGCGGACCGCCAGCGGGTTGAAAGAGGAGACGACGACCTGGTTTTCCAGATGGTAGGCCTCAATGCGGTCGGCGACGGCCACAGCCAGACCGCCGTCCGTGAGGCCAAAATCCTTCAACTCGACGTTATACAACAGGGACGGGCCAAAGGCCAGAAAGACGTCGTCGAGTGTGGGGATATTCTGCTCCATGCCGGCGTCGAGCGCCTGCAGCTCGGCCGTGCGCAGGTCACGGACCCTGCCGCGCCCGTTGGTCGTGCGCTCCACCGTGGCGTCGTGGATGACGACGACCTCGCCATCGGCCGAGAGACGCACGTCCAGCTCCACGCCGTCGGCGCCCAGCTCGGCAGCCAGACCAAAGGCCGCCAGCGTGTTTTCCGGCGCGTCCGCACTGGCGCCCCGGTGGCCGATGATCAGCGGTGTCTGCGCCGTGTACCAGTCCACTAGAGATCCACAAAGTAGGATTGGGCGGCCCGGTCAATCAGCTCTTTACTCATCGCAGGTTTGATGCCAAGATAGTCGGCCACGTCCACAATCTGGTCGAGCAGGTCGCGCGGGTGATTGGCGCGCAGCTTGCGCTCGGGCTTGATGTAATACTCCTGGAGCAGGTAGCGCAGCGCCTGTTCGTCGAAGTCGAAGCCGCGCATCTCGGCGACGCGCCTGAATATCTCCCGGTAATCGTCGAAGGAAGGAGAGGTGACCTCGATCTTGTGTCGGATGCGCCGCAGGAACGCCTCGTCCACCAGGTCGCGGGGCGGCAGGTTGGTGGAAAAGACGAGCAGCAGCTCGAAAGGCACTTCCAGCTTCTGGCCTGTGTGCAGGGAGAGGAAGTCTACGTTCTTTTCCATGGGGACGATCCAGCGGTTGAGCAGGTCGCGCGGGCGAATCTGCTGCCGGCCGAAGTCGTCGATGAGGAACAACCCGCCGTTGGCCTTCATCTGGAAGGGCGCCTCGTAGAATTTGTTAACCGGATCGTACTGCAGATCCAGACTGTCCAGCGTCAGTTCGCCGCCGACCATGACGACGGGCCGGTGAATCCGGATCCAGCGCGCGTCGCTGCGGTGGCCGCCAAGCGCCCCCGTGGTACCTGTCCGTTCCTGTTGCACCGCCTCATGGTTGATGCCATCGTAAAGCACGATGATCTGCCCGTCGGCCAGGATGGCGTAGGGAATGTAAATGTCATCGCGCAGGACCATGCGGCCAATGCTTTCGGCGATGGTAGTTTTGCCGTTACCCGGCGGGCCGTAGAGAAAGATAGAGCGACCGGAGTTGATCGCCGGGCCAATCTTGGAGAAGACGTTCTCGTCCAGTACGAGGTGGGAGAGCGCCTGGCGCATCATGCGCGGATTCACCTTCAGCCGCCCGCTGCCCTGGGCGCGAATGGCGGCTACGTAGTCGGTCCACGGGACCGGGGCAGCGCCCATGTAGGTCGTCCGTTCCAGTTCATCCCTGGCCCGCTCTGAGCCCTTGCTGGTAATGACGTATTGGTAGCTGCCGGCGCTGACGCCCGCCGAGCCTTTGATCTCGCACATGTGCTCCCGCTTCAGAAAATCCATCACGGGCGCAACGACAGCCTGGAACGGCAGTCGTAGCTGTTCGGCAATCTCAAAGCCGGTTGCCTGACCGCGGAAATAGAGGGCCTTGATTACCATATCGGCCAGGAAACCCTGCGTCAGACCGGTGTCCTCAATGCTCTGGATGGGCGGCGGCTGCCATCCACTGGTGCTGATGTACGGGCTGCCCTCCAATGGGCCAGTTTCCCTGATCATCCCCATGTTAATCTTCCCTCCCTTCTACCTGCCCGGCCGCGTCGTCCGGCGCTGCCTGATCGAACTGGTGTACCTGAATCAAGTTTGTGTGGCTCCTGGCCCCGAAGGGGACGCCTGCCGTAATGACGATCTTGCCCCCGGCCTTCAATCCCTGCGCGCGCAGGGCGTTGAGTGTGGCGGCAATCATCTCGTCCGTATCCTCGGAGTAAGGCACCAGTAGGCAGTCCACCCCCCAGACGAGCGCCAGCCGGCGCTGTGTGTGCGCCGAAGGGGTGACGGCGAGTATGGCCGTCTCCGGACGGTGGCGGGCGATCATCCGGGCAGTGAAGCCGGACATCGTCGTGGGTGCAATCGCCAGCGCCTCGACCTGTTCGGCGATAGCGCAGCTGGCGGCGCTGATGGCCTCCGCCACACCGGTCCCGTTCAAAGAGGCTTCCCCTCGCCTTTCGCGCCAATCGTCGTAAGGGAAAGCGCCTTCGGTAATCTCCGCGATCTGGTTCATCATCAGCACCGCCTCGACCGGGAACTTCCCCGCCGCGCTTTCTCCGGAGAGCATGACGGCGTCGGTCCCGTCCAGAATGGCGTTGGCAACGTCGCTGGCTTCCGCTCGCGTGGGCCGTGGATGCTCGACCATCGACTGTAACATCTGCGTGGCGGTGATGACGGGCTTTCCGACCTCGTTGCAGGCGGTAATGATCGACTTCTGCAGGAGCGGCACCTCCTGCGGCGGCACTTCAATGCCCAGGTCGCCGCGGGCGACCATCATGCCATCTGCCGCCTCGCGAATGCCCGGCAGCTCCCGGATGGCCTCGCTCTTTTCAATCTTGGCAATAATCGGGATCGGATTGCCGTAACCCTCCATCAGCTCGCGCAGCTCGTGGATGTCGGCGGCGCTGCGCACGAAGGAGAGCGCGACGTAGTCAAGGTCCAGCTCGCAGATCAGCCGCAGATCTTCGCGGTCTTTCGCCGTCACGCTGGAAATTGGCAGCTCGGTGCCCGGGACGTTGACTCCCTTGCGCGACTCCAGCAGCCCGGCTACGGTCGTTCTCGCGAGGATCGTCTCTCCCTGCACGCTCGTCACCCGCATTTCGACTTCGCCGTCCCCGATGACGATGCGCGCGCCGGGACGCAACCTCGCGAATAGCTCCGGGTGCGGCAGGTGGACCATCGCCGGCTGCCCCGGATAGGAGGTCAGCATAACCTCGTCGCCCAACCCCAGATGGATGCCGCCGCGCCCGATGTGGCCCAGGCGCAGCTTGGGGCCCTGCAGATCGCCCAGAAGCGCCAGCACCTTCCCTTCTTCCTCAGCCACCTGCCGCAACATGGCGATGGTCCGGCGGTGAGAGTCGCTGTCGCCATGGGAGAAGTTGATGCGGGCTACATCCATGCCGGCGTGCAACATGCGCCGGATTGTCTCGGGATTGTCGGAGGCGGGCCCAATCGTGGCGACGATTTTGGTTCTAGCCATCGTTGTTCCTCTTCCCGCCCGGGGCTGGGCCGGACGGCGCAACTATAGCATTGAACCTTGAGGATGTCAGATCAGCGTGCGCGGCGGCGCTCAAGAAGCGACGGGGCCAAGCACTATCTCGATGGTGTCGTCGTCGCGTTTGGTAGCGACCAGCTGGATACACTCGTCTGGCGCAAAGGTCTCCTCCAGCCAGTTGCGGGCTGCGTCGCCGAGGACAAGGCGGGCCATGTCATTGGAGGCCAGCCGCCATACCGCGCTGTCGCGATCGACCCTGTCTTCGAAAAAGACAGTGACCTCACGCGTTGTCGCCCGCGCGCTCTCGGCAAAGAAATCCCAGTGGGCCGCGGTGAGATTGATGAAACCGCGACGAATGTGCAGGGGCTTCAGCTCCGTCTCGTAGACAAACTGGCGGTCGGGCTCCACATCCTGCTCGACTGCTTCGGCGACCATCGTGGCGGCTTTGCTGCGCGCCGCGGCCTTGGCCTTGTTCTTCTTGGCGGGCGTTTTGCCCATGAGAAACTCGACCAGTGGCGTCAGTTTGTCTATCTGCTCGGCCATCACCGGAATGACCGACCGGCCCATGGCGGCAACCTGCTCGGAGGGAATGCGCTTGCTGATGTACAGCGGTGTTACCCATTGGGGATCGCTATTGAGGAAGCTGGCGCGGCTGAGGACTGCCGCAGCCGTCTCTTCGTCGAGCGCCGAGACCTCGTCCTTAAAGAGGTCCTGGTAGGAAGTGCGCTTATCGCTCTCCGGGTCCACTTCCATCTGCTTGATGTACAGCGACCAGCCGGGCCCCAGGTCTCGCAAGAGCTCCAGAAACCGTTGCGGCGCCTCTTCGGCTGACTTGAGCGAGCGGGCCAGCGCTGCCTGATTGGTGATGGCGAGCTGGATTTCCAGGCTCATCGGCCGGACGAAGAAGGCGATGAAGGCGTCATCTTCGATATTTTCGTTCGTCGCCAGAAAGACCGTCTGAATCTCGCGGCTGAGACCGGCATGGGGCAGGTAGCTCTGCATGGCGCGCGAGAGATTGGCGTGCAATTCGTGGATAAACGCTTCCAGCTGTGAAAGCGCGTAGTTGAGGGCTGCTTCCTCTCCCGCCCAACCAAAGGCCGTGAAGACAGGCATTGTCAGGCCAAGAAATTGTTGTTGCATCGTAATACCCTTCGTTTGACTTCAGCTACTCTTTGAACCTGATTGTCACCGTTGGCATATGGAGGTGACCGGCAGGGGTATCTCCAGAGGTTTGAACCCCTAGTTTAGCCGGCCGGGGGGCTCTGTCAAATGGGCAGGCAGACAAGCGCACCGCGTCATGGCGCCGGCGAACGGGCTAGAGGGCCTGCACGTCCTGGCGGATGGTTTCGGCCGCCCAGAGGGCCAGCGCCGCCAGCGTCAGGGTGGGATTGGCCGTGCCTGACGCGGGGAAGACGCCGGCCCCCAGCAGGAAGAGGTTGGGGTGGTCGTGGCTGCGCTGCTCCCGGTCCACCACAGAGCTGGATGGATCGTCGCCCATACGATAGGTGCCGATCAGATGACCGGCGCCAAAAAACTCCTCGCCGTGCATGCGGAAGCTGACGCCAACGGCATCAAAAATGAGGTCACAGATGCGGCGTGCTTCGGCCAGGCCGCGTTCGGTGAACTCGTCCAGCCGATAGTCAAGCTGCGGTCGGGGGATGCCGATGGCGTCAACCTGGTCCCAGGCGGGCGTCACGCGGTTTTCGGCAAGGGGCATCTGTTCGACCAGGCAGGCGAAACGGAACTGGCGGGCCGCGCGCTGGTTGACCTCGTTTGCCAGCGCCTCGCTGCGATAGCCCTCGGCGATCAGCTCTGTGGCCAGCGCCGTCAGCGGCGTGCCGGGGAACGACCAGCCGTCTTCGCCCACGGCGAGGCGGATCGCGCTGCGCTCGCGCCGGAACTCGCCATCACGGAAGTCCTCGATGCCCGCGTTCTCCAGCGGCGAGCGGTGGGGGAAGATCGGATCGTTGGCGAGCGCCCAGCTGAGCTGAATGGGGTGATCCATGAGATAGCGCCCGACGGCGTCACTGCTGTTGGCGACCCCACCCGGCAGCGCGTCGGTGCGCGATATGAGAAGGAGCTTCGGCGTCTCGATGGCGTTGGCGGCGACGACAAAGAGGCGGCCCGTCGCCCGTTCTTCGCTGCCATCGGGCCGCTTAAAGCGCACGCCTGTAACCATGCCCTCGTTATTCACTTCGACAAAGTGGGCGACGGCATTCTCGATAATCCGCGCGCCCAGATCTTCGGCCTTGCGGGCCTGGACAGAGGCGTCATATTTGGCGGCTATCGGGCAGATAGGCACGCAGGTGGCGTTGCCACAGCAGGGCGGTCGCCCATCATAGGTCAGCGAGTTGCGGGCCTGCGGCGTCAGCCTGACGCTCATACCCAGTGGTTTCACCGCCGCCTTCAGGTAGTTGTCCAGGTAGCTCATCGGCAGAGGCGGCTGGGGGAACGGCATATCGCGCGGCGAGCCAAGATCGTCGCCGCTGTCCCCGGCAACACCCATAGCCTGTTCCGCCTGGTTGTACCAGGGCGCCAGCTCCTCGTAGCTTATGGGCCAGTCCACACCCACGTCGTACAGCGACCGGATGCGGAAGTCGTTGGGCAGGTGGCGTAGCGTCGTCCCCAGCCAGTGCCACGTCGTGCCCCCGACCCGGCGCTCGTAATTGCTCTTGAAGAGCTGGGGGCCGACCTGCACGTAGTAGTCCTCCAGCGCAGTGACCGACGGGCGCGGCGCGTGGGGCACGTCGGGGTAGGGCGACTCTGGCGTTTTCGCGACGGCGTTGCGAAACGTCTGCACCGCCTCGGCCCGATTCACGCGCGGGCCGGATTCCAGCACCAGAACGTCTATGCCGGCTGCCGCCAGCCTCCAGGCGACGAGTAATCCGGCCTGCTCGACCAGGTCACTCAGGCTCACGTCGAACTCGTCGCTGGTCTGCAGGCTCTGCAGGTAAACATTGCCCGCCACCGTGTCCAGGTTGGTCATGCCGGTAAGGACGGCGGAGAGCATGAGGAACTGCTCCAGGGAGATGGCGCCGGGCTGCGGCGTGCCGTCGCCGGGCTGGGGCGCCCCCGTAGCGGGCGCGGGCGGGCTGACCAGGACGGAGGCCGGCGTCGCCGTATTGTAGGGCGAGCCTAAAGGCCGGTCTGCCGTTCCTCCCGGCGCACAGGCAGCCAGGATGGTCGCGCCGGCCGTCGCCAGTGCACCGCGCAGGAAGGTTCTCCGCGTGATCGGTGAAATCACGGCCGGCTCGTCCGGGTCCGGCCGGCGTTTATCGCCACTTTCGGCAGTCATGGCTCGTCCTGGCTCCTTTTATCGTCACGGGTCAGTGTGTATAGATAGGCGCCGATGTCGCGCGCGCCCTGCTCTGTCACGCCCAGGTCGGGCATCGCCGTTCCCGGTTCTATCTCCTGCGGGTTCTGCAGCCAGCGGAGCAGATTCTCCGGCGTGTTGGCGATGGCTCCGGCAATATACACTCGCTCGGCCCACGCCGTAAGCGGCGGGCCAACCAGGGCGTCGGCGCCATCAATGCCGGGAATGGTGTGGCACGCGGGACAGCCGTAAGCCTCGATCAGCTCCGCGCCACGGACGGGGTTGCCGCCGGGCATAAAGCTCTCGTCGGCGGCGTCGGCCTCTTCCTGGCAGCCCGTTGCCAGAAGGAGCAGCAGGCCGAGGCCAAGCCAGAAAAGGAGCGCCGGACGGTGGCGGCCATCGGTCATCGTGCTTATACCCTCAATTCCGGTGCGGCGCCACGACCGCGCGAGCGCCACCGTTTCGCCGCGTCTCCTGGGTCAGAGCCGCACCGAGCATGAGCAGCGTTGCCGCCAGGTAGACGAGGCCCGCCGGGACCCACATGATCACGCCGGCAAGTTGTTGATCCTGCAGCGGCGTCAGCCCCCAGCCATAAGGCAGCAGGCTGTGCGCCGGGTACCAGATGCTCTCGCTGAAGACGAACAGGACGCCAAGCAGGCCACTGAGCAGCATGGTGCTGAACGAGTAGAGAGCGCCGGTGAGAAAGGTGAGGCGCCGGCCGTGCAACAGCGCCCCCAGTAGAGCAGGGCCGCCGCAAGAAAGGACAGGTGTTCGGCCACGTGGATGCTTTCGTCCAGTAGCGCAGCCTCATACTGGGCCGGCAGGTGCCAGAGCCAGAGCACCAGTAGATGCACGGCCCAGATCAGGCCGGGTGATGATAGGCGCTGCCAGGCAAGGGCCGCGCGGCAGCATCCAGCCCAGGGCGACCGGAGAGCCACCGATGACCAGCAGCGGCGCTGCTGCGAGCATGAGGAGGACGTGCTGAACCATGTGCGCAGAGAAGAGCGCGCCGCTCATGGCGTCGGGCGGCGACACAAGGGCTACGACCAGAGCAAGCAGGCCACCAGCGAAGGCGGCGACGCGCCACAGGGAAACACCCCGGCCCGTGCCGGCCCGCTGCCATAGCCGGCGTATGCCTCTGGCGTAGAGAACGGCGGCAAGCAGCAGGCCGAGGATCAGGAATGGGTCCCGGTTCCAGCTGCTCCACACGTCGGGAGGCAGCGCCGGGTGCAGGGCTTTGGCGAGCAGGGTCATATCCACGAGCATGGGGCCAGAAAGATGAAGCTAAAGGCCGTCGTCAGATTGGCGAGCGCAAACAGCGCGCCGAGCAGCACGGCCATCAGGGCCAGGAAGGTGTTCACGTTCTCTGTCTCGCTCCCGGTGGCGCGTTCTCGCCGCCAGCGCCGGTAGGCATAGACGGCACTGAGGCCGGATACGAGCGTGGCAGCCAGGCCCAGGGCGGCGGCGATCACGACGAGCAGGTCCAACCCGGCAGCCGTGCGCTGGAACAGCCCCAGAAAACAGGACGCCTCGGCGGTCAGATAGCCGGCAAGGAAAAAGACGCCCCAGCTAAGCGGCCCGATTAACGTCACCAGGAACATGCCCAGAAACGGCCTATCGCTGCTTTCGTCCACACTTGTAGTCGTCATCATCTTTCGCCGTCAGGGTGTCAGGTAGAGGATGCCAAAGGTGATTATCCAGAAGGCGACGATGGCATATACGAACCAGGCGCTATTCTGGACGGCCGTATGGTCCAGCTCTGTATAGTGGCCTCTCCAGGCCCAGACCTGGACAAACAGGTTCATCCCCAGGGCGATGACCAGCAGGAGCAGCATGTAGCCGCCCAGAGTGTAGAAGAGCGAGGCGTAAGCATTGACCCGCCAGTCAAAGGGAAGCTCGATGAACGCCCAGATCATGATGCCCAGGGCAGCCGCGCCCAGGAGAAAGGTCAGCAGCAATCCCAGGCGCAGCCGCCGGAGATTGCCCCGGCGAACGTCGCTCACGGCCCCCCACACCGCTAGTACCGCCAGAACCAGCAGCGCTGTGGCAATGCCGGGCTTGAGAAGGTCCAGCGGCGGAATGCTCTCCGGCGGCCAGATCTTGTTCTCCAGGCGAATGTAGAAGTAGCTAAACAGGAAGCTGCCAAGGGCAATCGCCAGGAGCAGGATCGCCAGCGCCATGCCCCAACGGCCGATCGTAACGCTGCCGTTGGATGGACCCGGATATTGAACTGCTCCTCGAATTCGCGCTCTTTTTCGGTGAACGGGATTCTGTCGGGCCAGTGCCAGCCGATGAACGAAATAATGACGACGGCGATCCCCAGGTAGGCCAGCCAGTGCAGCGAGAAGACCTCGGCGCCGAAGATGGCGACGAGGGCGATGCCGGCGACGGCGGGCCAGATGGACGGGCCGGAGACACGGAAGATCTCCACCGGCTCGCCGTTGATCGCGCCCGTTACCAACGCCGCGCGCCAGCGAAGCGGCCACTCCGACAGGGCCTGCAACATGCGCTCGGTGTTGGTCGTGTCGCCCAGCACCTCATCTTCTTCCTCGATGCCGGTCTGCTCCCACAGGGGATGGCGGCTGCGCACGATAGGCAGGTGGGCAAAGCCGTAGTTCGGCGCCGGCGAAGTTGTCGCCCACTCCAGCGTGTCGGCATTCCAGGGGTTGTTCCCGGCCGGCTGGCCGTTGCGGCGGCTGTAAAGGAAGTTGGCGATGAAGACGGCCACGCCGGCTGCCATGATAAAGGCACCGACGGTCGAGAGCAGGTTCAGCGTCTCGACGCCCAGTTCTTCCTGGTAGGTGTAGACGCGGCGGGCCATCCCCAGAAAGCCGGAAATGTGCATGGGGAAAAAAGCCAGGTTGAAGCCGATGAAGAACAGCCAGAAATGCAGCTTGCCCAGCCGCTCGTCCAGGAGACGGCCCGTAAACTTCGGCGTCCCGTAGTAGATGCCGGCAAAGACGGGGAAGGTGACACCGCCGATGAGTACGTAGTGGAAGTGGGCGACGACAAAGTAGGAGTCGTGCACCTGCCAGTCAAACGGTACCGAGGAAACCATGATCCCGGTGATGCCGCCCAGCACAAAGGTCACCAGGAAGCCGATGATAAACAGGAACGGCGTTTTGAAGACAGGCCGGCCTGTGAAGATAGTCGTGATCCAGGCAATCGTCTGGATTCCGGCAGGGATACCGATGATCATGCCGGCGGCGGCGAAAAAGGTCATCGAGATCTGCGGCAGGCCCACGGTGAACATGTGGTGGACCCACAGGCCGAAGCTCAGAAAGCCGGTGGCGACCAGGGCGATGACCACCAGGGTATAGCCAGATAGAGAACGCCGCGAGAAGATTGGCACGACCATGGAGACGATACCGGCAGCGGGGACAAACTGCAGGTAGACTTCGGGATGGCCGAAGATCCAGAAGAGATGCTGCCACATAATGGGGCTGCCGGCTGCTTCTGGATTGAAGTACTGCGTGCCCAGCCGGCGGTCCAGCTCGAGCAGCAGGCTGCCGACGACCAGGGGCGTGAAGGCGAAGAGAATGGAAAAGGCCATGACCAGCATAGCCCAGGCGTAAACGGGCATGCGGCCAAGCGACATGCCGGGGGCCCGCATCCGCAGGATCGCCAGGATGATCTCAACGCCGGCAGCAATCGCCGCGACCTCCGCCACACCAAGCGCGAGCAGCCAGTAGTCCAGCTCAATGCCCGGCGAATAGATCGGCCCGCTAAGCGGCACGTAGGCGAACCAGCCCGTATCGGGCACCGTGCCGGCGATGAAGCTCGAGTAAAACAGCAGCCCCCCCCAGGATCATGGTGAACCAGCTGAAAACGCCCAGCCGTGGAAAGGGCATCTCGCGGTTGCCCAGGATCAGCGGCAATAACAGAATGGCAAAGCCCTCCATCATCGGCACGGCAAAGAGGAACATCATCGTCGAGCCGTGCATGGTGAACAGCTCGTTATAGCGCTGCGGCGACATAAACGCGCTCTCCGCGTTGGCAAGCTGCACGCGCATCAACAGGGCATTGATGCCGCCGAGGATGAAGAACAGGAAGGCGGTCATCATGAGGCGGACGCCGATACTATCGTTCTGCAGCGCCTTGAACCAGCCGACGACACCGGGCGGATCGGCCCAGACCTGTTCCATCTTTTCCGCCGTGGTCAGCTCCTCCCATTCCCGGTCGGCAGGGAAGTGTTGCGGGACTGGTGGAACGGCGCCGGTTGGTTCTTCCGCGGCTGTGGTCATAAACGCCTCAACTTACTCCAGCGTCTCCAGGTAGGCGAGCAGCGCCTGAAGCTGCGGCCCGGTCATCTCGGTGGCCGGCATCAGGCTGCCGGGTTTGATACTCTGCGGCGCCACAATCCAGCCACCCAGGTTGCCCCGGTTATTGGGCACGGTGCCCGCCGCCAGCGTGCGGCGGCTCGCCAGGTGGGTCAGGTCGGGCCCTAGCTCGCCGGTCGCGCCGGTGCCTTCGATGGCATGGCAGTTGATACAGGTCGAGCCGAGGAAGATCTCCTGGCCCTCCTGAGCCAGCTCGCTCGCCGGGGTCGCGGCGGGCTGCTGCTGCGCTACCCAAGCCCGGAACGCTTCCGCTTCTTCGGCAATGACCAGGAACTGCATTTTGGCGTGCTGGTCGCCACAGAACTCGGCGCACTCGCCCAGATAGATGCCCGGCTCGCTGGCCTCCAGCCAGAACTCGTTGACGTGCCCCGGTATCATGTCGAGCTTGCCGTGTAATTGCGGCACCCAGAAGCTGTGAATGACATCCTCGGCCAGTAGCTTGAGCGCGACCGGCTCGCTCGCCCACCGGAATATGGATCTCGTTTGCCGTTCGGAAGCCAAGCTCCGGGTAACGGACGTCCCACCACCACTGCTTGCCCTCTACTTCGATAACCAGCTCCTCGGCAATATCCGGTTCGTCGAGCGCGCCCATCGTGAAGACAGTGGCGCCGAAGATGCCGACGAGAATGACCGCCGGGATAACGGCCCCGCCCCAGACGACAGCGCGAGTGCCCTCCTACTGTTCGGTTTCGTCGAAGCCGGCCGGGCGACGCTGGAACAGGGCAGCGAGCAGATAGCCCATGACCGCCAGATAGACAGCGGCGCCCACCCCAAACATGATCCACCATAAGGTGTTGATCCGCGCCGCTGCCGGACCTCTGGCGTCGAGCAGGGAAGCCGAGCTTTCGGCGCAGCCGGCCAGAAGCAGAATAGAAAGGAGCGCCACGACGGCGCGCGCCCGGCTCGGGCGTTCGGTACGTCCCCGCCGTGGATCGCGATCAAGCACCATGCTGTCCTCGTCCTGATGGAAGGGCTGGCTCGTAGATGGTAGCGATGCGCCGGACTTCTCGCCGGCAACCCGATGGGCCGGCAGTGCTGCAGGCCGCAGCGGAAGTCCTTGCATCAAGGATAAACGGACGGGGAATCGAACCGAATATACCGCGGATATCGATCCGTCACAGTTAGGGGATATACAAGCAGCCCCCTGTCTGTGGGACGCTATTGCCGGAGCGCGTGTGAGCAAGCCCTGGCGGCAGTCCGAAAAGTGCCGGGGTCGGGGGCCCGATGAGCTATCAGCCTGGAGGGGCCAGCTTACTTAATCCGGTAGCCTTCGTGCTCGTTGTTGAAGATCCACGCGACCACGCTGCCGATTTCGATAGTCTCCGGAAGGTAGGTCTTCATGGTCACCGAGGCAGTGCCCCGCGTATGGAAGGCATGGCGGGCGCGCTGCATGCGCTGGAAGCGCTGCTGCCATTCGGCGAAGTTGACGGGCCGGAGATCCACCCAGCCCTTGCGCGCCCAGCGATTGTAATCCTCGGCGGTCGCGGGCAGCTCGCGATGGATACTCTCCGGGATATTCAGACGCGGTCCGCGCAGAAGCTGCCGGCCATCCGGCGTAAGAATCGGCACGCCAATCGACGTGATCGTTGTGCGCAACAGATCGTCTTCGAGGATGGTAGCGTAGGCCGTCTCGGCGATTTCGCTGGCCGGCGTCTCGATGACGGCGTCTAGCGTGCCGTAGTTCAGCTTGAGCAGATGGGCCTCGTAGAGCAGCTTCGAAAGCTCCGGCGGCCCAAGCTGGCCCACGGCGACCGAGTGCGACTGCGTCTCTTCTTCCAGACGGGCCAGTTTGTCCAGCGCCGTCTGGCGCAGCACGCCCGCCCGGTAGCTCGGCGTCATCACGCTGCTATCAATGCCGGCGATGATGTCGTAGCCCGTGTTGCTGCCGCGAATCTCCAGCACGGCCTGCTGGGCGATCTCCTCCGGCGTGACGAACGACATCTGGTTGAGGTGGGTGATCGCCTCGAACTCGCCGCGGGCAAAGAAGCCGTTCTCGCCAGTATCGACGCCGGCCATCTGCAGCTTTCCCAGGCGGTGGTAGCGGTTCTCGTCCCCCCGCAGCACGAGCTGCCCGTCCAGCGGCTCGGCAAGCGTCTCGTAGCGAAACTGTGGCTGGCCTCGCCGTTTGATCGTCTGGTAGCTCACGTTGCGATAGCCGATCAGCGCCGCCGGTTTCAGCTCTTTGACCAGCGGGCCGTTTGGGGTGCGCGCCATTAGAAAAAGCAGGCCAGTGTGGGCAAAAGCCACTGCCGTTTTGCTCATCAGCTTGGCGCTGGGCCGGTCTTCGCTGTGCGTGTAGGGTATGTTCAGCCCCATGCCGCCGGTGCCGGTCGTGCCGATCTTCAGGTAGAGGCGCGTGCCGGCCCGCTGCATTGCCCGGTGGAGCAGCTGGACGTGGCGGATGAGCTGCGGCACCGATTGCGACAGGATCAGCGTGCTGACGTTCTGTTCCAGGTTGCGGCCAAACGCCGCCAGCGCCTCCAGCTCCTGGTGATCCACGATATGCTGGAGCTGCTTGAGTAGCTCGTGCGTCTCCTCGCTGAGCGTCTGCACGTCCTGGTAGCTGATGGCCGTTGCCGTATTGATGCTGTCCACGACGACGTCCGGGCGGTGCTGCTCGACGAGCTGGGCGACGCCGGAGCGGCTATAAGCCTCGTCCAGCCGCCCGAAGAGATCGTCGTATAGCTTCTCGCGGTCGATCCGGCTCTGCAGCAGGCGGCGGCGGCGCTCCAGGGCGAACTCGTCGCGTACAAAGACATCGCCCCAGGCGCCGACGAACTCCACGTGGGGAAATTCCTTGCGCAGATCGTGCACAAACTCGCGCACTTCCCCCCGGAACAGGCTGGCGACGACGATTTTGCGCGGCTCCAGCTGCCGGGCCACCTCGCGCACGATCTGCGAGCCGACCATCCCGGCCCCACCGAGGACGAGAAACGTTTCGTGTCGTTGCATGGCTAACTCCCTGGCAGTGTGAATGGCAACCGGCGATCAGGATTCCAGCTCGACAGCCATCGCCACCGCCTCGCCACCGCCAAGACAGAGCGCGGCGACCCCCCGCCGCAGGTCGCGCTGCCTGAGCGCGTGGATCAGCGTGACCAGCAGGCGGGCGCCGCTGGAGCCAATCGGGTGGCCCAGCGCCACGGCGCCGCCGTTGACGTTGACCCTGTCCCAATCGAGCGGCGTTCCACGTTGCTCCAGCTCCGCCGCGTTCGCCAGTACCTGAGCGGCAAAGGCCTCGTTGATCTCAAAGAGATCGACGTCGCTCATCTGCCAGCCCACCCGCTCCAGCAGGCGTGGAATGGCCCGGGCCGGCGCCGCAAACAGCCATTTGGGCTCGACCGCCGCATGGGTGTAGCCGACGATGCGGGCCAGCGGCGTGCGGCCCATCCGCTCCGCCGCCGCGAGGCTCGTCACCACCAGAGCAGCAGCGCCGTCGTTCAGGCCAGGAGCGTTGCCCGCCGTGACGCTGCCGCCTTCCTCGAACGCCGGGGGCAGCTTGGCGAGGATGTCCAGGCTCGTTTCCAGCGTGTAGCCCCCGTTGTCGAAGCTGGCGCGGATCGACTCGTCGCGGTCCACGACGGTTACCTTGCCCTTGCGCCCTTTGATCTCCACCGGGACGATCTCATCCCTGAAGCGCCCTTCGACGGTCGCCGCAGCGGCCCGGTCGTGGCTGCGCAGCGCAAACTCGTCCATTTCCTCGCGGGTGACTTCAAACTGCTTGGCAATAAACTCCGCCGCGTTGCCCATCGCCCAATCCTGGAAACCGCACCACAGCCCGTCCTTCAGCAGGGAGTCGGTGAACTGCGCGTGCCCAAATTTGTGGCCCTCACGCGCGCCCAGGACGAGGAACGGCGCGTTGGACATGCTTTCCATGCCGCCCGCCACGTAGACGTCGGCCTCCCCCGCAGCAATGGCGTTGGCCGCCAGCATGACCGCCTTGAGCCCGGATCCACAGACCTTGTTGACCGCCGCCGCGCCGACGGTATCCGGCAGGCCGGCGCCGAGGGCAGCCTGCCGGGCCGGGGCCTGGCCCGCGCCGGCCTGCACGACCATGCCCATGAAGACTTCGTAGATGGTCGAAGGATCGATGCCCGCTCGCTCCACGGCTGCCTGGATAACGGTGGCGCCCAGGTCGGTAGCCTTCAGGCTGCTCAGGCCGCCCAGCAGACGGCCCGTAGGCGTTCGCGCCCCGCTCAAAATAACGGCTTGGCGCTCGGCTTCGCGCTTGTGTTCGCTCATCATACGCTCCTGAGTAGTGGGATAAGTGACCTTTCATCGTCTATTGTACGGCGAAAGGTAACAGAACAACAACAGCCCGGAGGCGAGACGGCGCCGCTGCTTAGCTAGCGGTCAGCGCGCGCTCCAGATAATCGGCAATGCCCCGGGCGATCTCCGGCTTGCCCACCAGCCGCACCGGCTCTCCGGTTCCGGTCACCAGGTAGGCCACCTGCTCGCCGGCCGGCCCGCGTTCCTCGCCCCGGTTGGCGACGACCGCGCCGTAACCCTGCGCCAGCCGCTCCCTGGCGATGTCGAGCAGCTGCTCGTGGCTGACGTCTTCCTGGTATTTGAAGGTGATCATGTGCATGTCGGGGAAAGCCCGGCGCACGCCTTCAATGACCTTCGGCGTGGGTACGAGGCGCACCGTCTCCAGCGCCCCGCCGCTCGGCGTCTTACCCGGCAGCACCGCCTCCGGCCGGTAATCGGCCACCGCAGCCGAAAAGATGGCGGCCCGCGCCTGCATGCGCCCCAGCTCCTCATGAACGACATTTACATAATCGTCAAACGTAGCGGCGGGGCGACACGGCAGGTAGGTCGGAGGAGTCGCCGCGCCGCCGGCCAGCACGAGCAGCGCGTCGGCGCCGCGCAGATACAGCTCCACGGCAATCTCTACGCCGAGCCGCCCGGTGAACTTGTTGGTCAGGCGGCGCACGCTATCGACCGGGACCGGAGTCGGCCCCCCCGTGACGAGCACAGGCACACCCTTCAGCGGCGAGTCGCTGACCGCGCGGCAGACCTCCGCCACCAGCCGCTCTTCTTCCGGCAGGTTGTGCTTGCCGTAATCTTCGCGGGGCGGGATGATACGCACGCCCATCCGGGCCAGCGCCTGCAGGGATTCAGTGAGGATGGCGTTGTGCAGGCTGCCGTGCATGGCGGGCGCCACCAGCACCTTTGTCCTGCCCTGTTCCATGCGCCCAAGCGCGCTGCCCAAAGCCGCCGTGACCACGCCGTCGGCAATGCCATGCCGCATCTTGTTGATGGTGTTGTAGGTGGCGGGCGCCAGCAGGTAGGCGTCAAAGGGAGCGCTGTCGCTCAGGTGCTCTGAGGCCGGGGTCAGCCGGGTCACGACGCGATGGGTCGTGCTCCACTCCAGCGTCTCTTCGGTAACGTAGCGCAGAGCCTCGCCGCTGGCGAAGGCGACCACGTCGGCTCCCTGGCGGCGCAGCGCCCGCGCCACCAGAGGCGCCTTCATCGCCGCGATGCTGCCGGTCAACAGCAGGGCGATGCGCCGGCCGCGCAGGTGCAGACCCTCCTGTGGCACGTCATGATCGCCAAGCTCCGAGGGGGGTGGCGGGCTGAAGTTCCAATCGCTCATCGAATGTTCCTGTCGTCGCGCGGGTCGGATCGGCGGCTGTCTTTATTGTAGCCGCCGACCTTCATCTGGGCTATGAACGTCGGGCGTCGTTGAAGGTATGGTTAAGTCTGGGGGACGGCGAACGCAATCGATGGTACAAATAGAACTACCTGACGATGCCATTGAGCGAGGCCGGTGCAGGAGAGGTTAGCGCGAGAAAAGGTGAGCCCATGCGCAGGTTGATGCCCTTTTTGTTGCTTCTGTTCACGTTAGCAGCGTGCGAGTCGCTGATTCCGGCGCTGCAGGACGCTTACGATCCCCAGACCCCGACGGCGATGCCCACGCCGACTCTTTCGCCGACGACAACGCCCATTACCGAGGCGGCGGAAGGGGTGGCGCGCGCTTATTATCGCGCCTGGGAGGATGGCGATTATGCGGGCATGTACAGCCTGCTTTCGCCTCAGAGCCAGGCGCTCGTCGATCAGGAGACCTTCGTCGAGCTTTACGAGAACATTGCGGCGACGGCGACTCTCCGCGCCGTGCACGCGCGTCCCCTCGCCATCCTGCAGGAAGAAACGCGAGCGCAGGGTAACGTCGAGGTCATCTGGGAGACGCTGCTCGTGGGCACGATTTCGCGCCAGCAGACGGTGAACCTGACGCACAGCAACGGGCGCTGGGGCGTCATCTGGGACGAGAGCCTGATTCTACCGGAGATGGAGGGCGGGCAGCAGCTCTACATGGACTACCGCATCCCGGCGCGGGCCAATATCTACGATGCCGAGGGACGGGCGCTGGCCTACCAGGGCACAGCCGTGACGCTGGGCGTTATCCCGGGCGAGCTTGAAGACGAAGAAGGTATGTTGGAGGCGGTTTCGACAGTCTTTGGGAGAGACCCCGCCACGATTCGCGGCCTCTACGCTACAGCGCTGGCTAACTGGCGCGTCCCGCTGGGCGAGCTATCCTCCGAAGCGCTGCAGCAGCATATTACCGTGCTGCAACCATATCTGGAACACGGGCTGTACACCGAACAGCGCACGTCGCGCATCTACCCGGAGAACGGCGTGGCCCCCCACGTCGTCGGCTACGTGGGCGCTATCCCCGCCGAGGAGATCGACAGCTACAGGGAAGAGGGCTATCGCGGCGACGAACGCGTCGGCCTTTCCGGCGTGGAGGCGTGGGGCGAGCCGTACCTGCGCGGGCAGCGGGGCGGCATTCTCACGATTATCGGCCCTACCGGCGAATACATCAGCACGGTAGCAGAGAGCGAGCCCCAGCAGGCGCGCAGCATCTTTCTGACCATCGACATGGAGTTCCAGAAGGAGGTCGAAGAAGCGCTGGCCGAAGCCGTGCGCACGGCTCCCGGCAATGGGGCAGGCTCGGCCATCGTCCTCGACGTGAATACGGGCAACGTGCTGGCGATGGCCAGCTACCCCACGTACAACCCGGCGGTCTTCGACGTGACGCGTCCCAACGCCGAGGCGGAGCTGTCCGCGCTGCTCAGCGCGCCCGGCAACCCGCTCGTCAACCGGGTCACGCAGGGCGCCTATCCCTCGGGCTCCCTCTTTAAGGTGATCACCTTCTCTGCGGGGATGAACAGCGGCCTGTATACGCCCGACACGACCTACACCAGCGTGGGCTCCTGGCGCAGGATGGGCGACGACTTCATCAAGTATGACTGGAACCGGGGCGGGCACGGCACGGTGACGATGCGCCGCGCGATTACGGTCAGCTGCAATAGCTGCTTCTACG
>Ga0123333_10002330_pt1 | contig 19447 bp, 13 predicted proteins | sample BioC12SIPDNA_3_FD_89957 | JGI IMG/M metagenome (GOLD analysis project Ga0123333, IMG submission 89957) | Anaerobic biogas reactor microbial communites from Washington, USA - Biogas_R2_B C12 SIP DNA | ecosystem: Engineered > Bioreactor > Anaerobic > Unclassified | place: Washington, USA... | reverse complement strand
TCCTGGACTGACCACATCACGGACGAGCAGTACTCAGAGCGGAACGTCGACTATCGCATGGGGGCAAGCCTTCATCTGCTCAGAGTGGGTGCCCACGGCGACGTTTCGCTGGAAACCCTGTTGAATGCTCCGACAGGGGTCATCCGCGATCCGAATGTGTCCTATGACGACACGCGGATCGTCTTTGCGATGCGTCACAACGACACAGACGACGATTATCACCTTTACGTGATGGACGTGACCACTCGCAGGGTCAGGCAAATCACATCCGGTCTGGGAGTCTCCGACACCGAACCCTGCTTCCTGCCCAATGGCGACATCGTGTTCGTCTCCTCGCGCTGCATCCAGCTTACCGACTGTTGGCGGCAGGCGGTCTCGAACCTCTACACGTGCGACGGCGACGGTCGGTATTTGCGCCGGCTGGGGTACGACCAGGTGCATACCAATTACCCGCAGGTATTGGATGACGGGCGGGTGATCTACACGCGCTGGGAATACAACGACCGAGGACAGATTTTTCCGCAGCCCCTGTTCGTCATGCATGCCGACGGGACCGGTCAGGGGGAATTCTATGGAGGCAACTCGTGGTTCCCGACTTCGATCCTTCACGCGCGGGGGATCCCCGGCACACAAAAGGTGATTGGCATTGCCTCGGGGCACCACACGACGCAGCGCGGCAAGCTGATTGCGGTGGATCGGAGCCGGGGTACGCAGGAAGCCACCGGCATCGAGTATCTGGCGCCACGTCGGGAGGCCGAACCCGTGCAAGTGGACCAGTTCGGCTGGGAAGGTGAACAGTTTCAGTATCCCTACGCGCTGGACGAACGCAATTACCTGGTGACCTATTGTCCGGAGGGATCGCCACACCCGCAGAACGGCCCGTTCCCGGTGCCGTACGCCGTCTATTTCATGACCGAGGACGGTCGTCGCGAGCTGCTGGCTTATGACCCCACGATCCACTGCAACCAGTCAGTGCCGCTCTCATCACGCCCCGTCCCACCGCAACGGCGGTCGCAGGTGGACCATGCGCAGACAATGGGCACATACTATGTCCAAGACGTGTATGTGGGCGCGGGGATGGCTGGCGTCCCGCGCGGCACCGTCAAGACGCTGCGCGTCGTCGCCCTGGAATTCCGCGCGGCGGACGCCTATTACAATTCCAACGTCGGTGAAGCCGGCGGTTCGCATGCGCGCACCCCCCCCTCGATCAACAATGGCAGCTGGGACGTCAAGCACGTGCTCGGCACCGTACCTGTCGAGCTGGATGGTTCGGCGTGCTTTCAGGTGCCCGCGCGAACGCCAGTCTACTTCCAGCTGCTCGACGAACGCGGTTACACCGTGCAGACGATGCGCAGCTGGTCAACACTCCAGCCCGGCGAGACTCAGACGTGCGTCGGCTGCCACGAAAACAAACACCAGACACCAGCCGCGTCACCTGTGCCGTCGCGGGGTTTCCTGGCGCGCCGGTTGACTCCGTTCGATCAGTTCGCCGCGCAGCACGGACTGCGTAACCCGGTCACCGACACGACACTGACGACTCACGAGGCGGTCCAGGCGTTACTGACGGTCAACAGCCCGCGTGGATTTGGCGTACCGCAAGGTTTCAGCTACAGGCGGGAGATCCAACCAATCCTGGACAGGCACTGCGTGCGTTGCCACGGAGGGGAACCGGGCCCCGACGGCCAGCCGGTCCCGATGAATCTCACCAGCGAGGTGCTGCGATACGCGTACACGCAGTGTCCGAACAATGGAGACGCCACCCAGGACCCGCGGCGCGCCTTCACGGCTTCTTATCTGAACCTGACACGATTCGGACACGGTGACGGTCCGGTCAATTGGATCAGTGCGCAAAGTCGCCCGACACCGCTGCCGGCATATTCCGCCGGCGCGGCTACGAGCAAGTTGATGGATTACCTGGAACCATCCCACTATGACGTACATGTGTCACAGGCTGAGAAAGAGCGTGTCGCCTGCTGGATCGATCTGTGCGTTCCCTTCTGCGGTTCCTATACCGAAGCCAACGAGTGGGAGCCGCATGTGCGGGCAACCTACCTCTATTTCGAGGCGAAGCGGGCTCGGCTGGCGGAGATCGAGATCGACAACCTCCGCCGGATGTGGGCAGCCCAAACGCGCGGTGAACCTGGCGCAGCGGACGATGCGCCGGTCTTCGATCAGGGTGGGCCGGAGTACCGGCGCCGCTTCGAACAGTCATGGCTGGAACTGCACGGTGACTGAACTCCAGCGTTGCATGCGATTGCAGGCGACGCTGTCCGAGCCCGCCGCGAGCCGCCCATTGCCGGCTGGGACCCCGGAAGCCCGGCCGCGGCTGTTTTCGGTCTCGGAGGCCGCCGGTTCAGCGTGGCGCCTGTGACTCGACCGACATGTTCTTGGGCACGCGTACCCACGGGTGGCGCCGCGAGGCGCGGCTTACCCCGGGCTGTGTTAGAACCGCCGCGTTGCGGCTCAAGACGTCAGTTCGCGTGGCGCGAATCATGCACCGGATCTCAGGTGATAATCCTAGCGATACTTCTGTTCGGTCAGTTCCAGCACCCGGTCAACTTCCTCGGCCGTGATGATCGCAGCGCCCGAATCCATGCTTCCGGGCACGATGCCGTAGCGCAGGTAGAGGGTCAGTTGGATGACGGGCAGGAACCCCTGGATGTACGGCTGCTGGTCGACGGTGCAGCGGATATGTTGGGCCTTGATCAGGCGCAGCGTCGTGGGGGACAGGTCGAAGCCCGCGGCCCAATACCCCTGGCCGGCGAAGGCTGCTTCAATCGCGCGCCCCGCGGCCTCCGTGTCCGCCTGGCCGGTGCTCAGTACGATTCGGATGTCCGGCTCTTTGCGCAGTTCGGCGGCGATGATCTCGGCCCCGGCGGCTGAGTCGTTGCCGGAGATGCAGACGGTCCACCGCACGTTCTTCTCCTGCAGCACGTCCTGCAGTCCCCGCAGACGATCTTGCAGCGAGGAGACGCCTTCGTCGTGCATGGTCATCAGCACGTGAGCGCCGTCGGGGATATCGGCCGCCACGTGTGTGGCCAGCGCCCGCCCCGCTTCGTACAGCCGCTGGCTCACGCCGCTGAGTCGTGCGTTGGGGGTGGCGTGGTCATCGGTATTGAAGCCGACGACCGGTATGCCCGCCTGCACGGCCTCGTCGACCACCGCATCGAACGCTTCCGGATCCACCAGGTTCAACGCGATGCCGTCGTACCGGTCCCGGATGGCCTGCCGCACCACCTCCGCCTGGGCCTGCATATCCACCCCGTCGATGCCCATCCACACACAGTCGACCCCCATTTTCGCGGCGGCGTCCTGCATACCCTTTCTGACCGGCTCGAAGAACGGCGCATGCTGGCAGCAGGTGACGAAGGCCAGCCGCAGCGGCCGGTCGGTCTGGGGAGCGGCCGGCGGGCTGCCTGCCAACGCGCGGATGGCCGCCATCTGTTCGCACAGCTGGCAGGCCACCGCCTCGTAATCGGCCGGCTGGCCGTGGTGCAGCGCCTCGTCGATACTGCCGTACGCCGCGAACATTATGTCGACCGACGCCTGCAGCTTCTCCGCAATGTCCGCCGGCAGTTCGGCGGCCTGGGCCAGTTCGGGCAGCGCTTCGAGCACGCCTCCCACGGCGTGCAGCGGCCCGTGGGCATCGTCGGTGTCATGACGCATGAAGGCCTCCCTGATCGCGCGATAGTGCTGGTCGAGGGCGGCGACTCCCGATGACAGGTCTGAGGGTCGGGTCGGGGCGTGGTCATGTCCCGTGTGCGCATCGGCATGCGCGTGTGCGGCCGCCGGATGCCCATCCGACTTGGCGGGGGTCGCCTGCTGCGCCTCGCGGCAACCGGACAGGCAGAATACCACGGACAGACAAACGGTGGCGGTCAAGGCCGTGCGTAGCTGTATCATCGTGCAAGCTCCATCGCAATTTGATTGAGGGCGGTCAGACGCCCGATGTGAAACGGCGAACCAAGCGGGCTCCCAAGCCCGCAGAACCGGCTGGCCCACTCCGCTCCGCAGGCGCGTGCCCGTGAACGTCTGCTCGTGGCGACCTGCCGACCACACGGACCGTACGCGGATGGCCGGCAACCGGTTCGGCGGCCGACGCGGGCAACGTCCGGCCGAACCAGCCATTGTATCGCTGCGTAGTCCTATAGGGCTGGTGGTTGCCAGGCACGGTTTCTCCATCTCGGTCGATCGGATATTCTGGGCAGGGAAGGCCACTCCAGGTGGCGCACCCGGTCAGATGTTGTGATCTGACAGGTCGTTCTATCCCCAACGCAGGAGACACTCGAACATGACCCGAGTTTACCGGATTGCGGCCGGACTTGTAGGCGCCGCCATCCTGCTGCCGCTGATTGGCAGCGGCTGTCAGCAGTCGGCCGGGCGGAGCGCCGGCGCGGGCAGCCCCACGGGGGCTGAGTACCTGCTGGACGCCGAGCCCGAGGGAGCTCAATCGATAGTGGACGCGCGTGCGGTGCTTGATATGCGGCAAGAGCCGACCGACATCGTGATTGTCGGGTGCGTCAGCGGGCTGAGCCAGCCGACCTGGGATCCTGACCGGGCGGCCTTCATGGTTGCCGACCTGACCCTGGCCAACGCATCGGAGGCGGCGCAGGCGGAGCACGACGAGACGCCGAAACACGATGCCGACAACTGCCCCTTCTGTCGCGTCAAGAAGAAGAAGGAGCTTTCCGGACTGGCGCTGGTGCAGGTGGTCGAGCCGGATGGTTCCATCCCGCCGGTCGATGCCCGCCAGTTGCTGGGCCTGCAGGAAGGGCGGACGATTGTGGTTCGCGGGAAAGGCGAGATTGACAAGCTGGGCACGTTTGTTGTGCGCACCAATGGCATCTATGTGAGACCGTGAGAAGCCGACTATGAGCATATGGAGGATTGCCTGGCGCAGCATCCAGCAGCGGGGACTGGCATCGTCATTGACCGCGTTCTCCATGGCCCTGGGGGTCATGCTGGTGGTGGCCGTACTGTCCATTCACGGTGTTATTCAGTCGTCGTTCCGCAACAACGCCAATCTGGGCTACAACGTGATTGTGGGCGCGAAGGGGGGCAAGCTGCAGCTGACGCTCAATTCGGTCTACTATCTGAGCCAGCCGATCGAGAACATCGCATACGATTTCTATCTGGAGTTTCTGGACCAGGCAGCCCGCGAGGTGGAACTTGCCAATGCGCTGCGTCCGCACGGGCCACCGCGTGAGGGAGGATTCGCGCCGAGCGTGGAGGTCGCCATCCCGCTCTGTCTGGGTGACTACTTCGGGCGTTTCCGGGTGGTGGGCACGACCCCCGACATGTTCGAGAAGCTCCATTTCGGACCGGATGGCGACAGGAGCTACGAGTTCGCCCAGGGGCGCAACATGCAGCGCCACAGCCGGGAAAACGGCTTCTTTGAGGCGGTGTTGGGATCGACGGTGGCGGCTGAGATGGGGGTTAAGCTGGGCGACCGCATCTCCACGACGCACGGGGACCCGGAAGGGGAGGGACACGGGCGGAAGTTCGTCGTGGTCGGGATCTTGGCTCCTTCCGGCACGCCGAACGATCGGGCCGCGTTCGTGAACATGGAAGGGTTCTATCTCATGAAGGGGCACGCCAAGCCGCTCAAGCCGGACGACGATGCGGCCGCGCCGGCCACCGGCCTGGACGCCATGGCGGCCGATGCATCGCTGCTGCAGGATGCGCTGGTCGGCATGGACGAGCACACGGCGACGTTCGAGGATCAGTTGGCCCTGCCGGCGTTGCCTGTCGAACAGCGCGAGGTGACCGCCATTCTGGTCCGCACGTCCAGCGTGCTGGTCGTGCCGCAACTGCAGAACGTGATCAACGAGGGCAACCAGGCTCAGGCGGTGCTGCCGATCCTCGAGATCTACACCCTCTTCGAGGTGTTTGTGAAGCCCGTGCAGCTGGTGCTGCTGGTGCTGACCGCGATGATCTGCGTCGTCTCGGGAGTGAGCATTCTGGTGAGCATCTATAACTCGATGGCCGGACGCCGGCACGAAATTGCCGTGATGCGCGCCTTGGGTGCCTCGCGCTCCACGGTACTGACCATCGTGCTGGTGGAGTCGATCATTCTCGCGGTGGGGGGAGGGGCCGTGGGCTGGTTGCTCGGCCATACGCTCAACTGGCTGGCCAACCCGATCATCGAACGGCGTACGGGGGTCTCGATCGGGTTCTTTGATTTCGCGCCGAGCGTCAATCTGTACGAACTGCTCGGCGGTACCGGAAACGTCCAGTGGATGGCGGTCTCCTCGGAGATCCTGTTGATTCCGTCCCTGCTGATTTTGGCCGTGATCGTGGGCTTCCTGCCTGCCCTGGCGGCCTACCGCACGGATGTGGCCGCGTCGCTGGGCAAGTAGGTTACGACTGGGTTACGACGCGGTATGGGCCCAGGCGTCGGTCACCTGATCCGGGCGGTCTGCCAGGACCGGCGCGTCCAACGTGGTCGCACGCGGCAGGCAGGCCACCGGCGGGCCGGCCAGCTCGACCGCCGGCTGGCTCTTGGACTGGGAGCGGGCCAGCAGGGGGAGTGCCAGGAGGCGCCCCAGGCTCGACAGCCCGAAGAGCCACAAGTACCCGGCATAGCTGGTTCCGCAGGCAAACAGAATCAGCCCGCCGACCAGCGAGCCGGCCACCCACGCCGTGCTGTGGAGCAGGTTGTAGGCCGTCAGTACGCTGGTGCGTTCCTCTTCCGCGATGGACTCGAAGAACAGCAGAAAGAACGCCAGCTCATACGCGGCCCACATGATGCCGCTGACCACCTGCAGCAGCAGCAGGTAGGTGAGATTCTGGGACAGAATCCAGCCGGCGCTGATCGGCATGATGCCGATGCCGCCGATCCACAGCAGCCGCTGCGCGCCGATGCGTTGGGAGAGCCGTCCCCACAGGGGCAGCGTGATCACCTTGGCCAGGTAGGCGATGGAAATGAGCGCCACGTACGCCGCGTACGAGAAGTGCAGTTTCTCCAGCATGAATGGCGCGAAGTAGGGGCCGGACATCTGCACGGCCGCCTGCACCACGACCAGATAGACGACCAACTGCCCACCGCTGCACGCCGCCATGTGCCGCCGCATCTGCCGCCACGGGATCGCCCACATCTTCGCCGGAATCGGCGTCGGCTCGCTGTGCCGCGTGAGCATCCACACGGAGACCAGCCGGCTGAGCCCCGCGACGGCGAACAGACCGGCAAACGCGCTGAGCACGCGACCGTTGGCGGAAGTCCACTGCAGCGCGATGCCGCCCAGCAGAAAGCCCAGGAAGATCGCTCCCTGTGAGGCACGCGTGCGGGAGGCGAAGAAACCCGCCCGCAGCGTGCGCGGCACGAGCGTCCCGATCCAGGTGTTCCAGGCCGGACCCGTGCTGAGGCCAGCTGCCCAGTAGATGCCCACGATCCACAGCAGCGCCACCCCGCTCAGGCGGCCCCAGCACGCTGCCAGGACCAGCGGCAGAAACGTCAACGCCTGGATCGTGGCACAGCACACGACCCACCGCTTGTGCGATCCACACCGGCGAATGGCCAGCGGCGAGACCGTCTGCATGATGCCGCCCGCCAGCAGAGGCAGGCTGGCCACCAGGCCCGCCATCAGCTCGCCCAGCCCGATGGCCAAGGCAAACGCCGGAAAATACGTCTCGCCCAGACCAACCATCGCGCCCCAGCCGGCTCCATCTGCCAGGCTGGCACGCAAGTCGCGACGCAGAACCAGCGGACGGCCCGGCGCACGGCCAGCCGCCCGCAATGTGCCCCCGGGGATACCCGCCACGGGGTTGTGGATTATCATGCCGGACACATATTACTCCTGCCCGTCCCTTTGCGGACAGGTCACTATCATAGACTACGACCGCAGGCCGTAGGTTCGCTGCAGGCTCTGCATTATGGGGCGACTTCTACTGGTTTCACAGCAAATCGGTCAAGGCCGGAATTGTCAGTGTCGCTCGACAGGGATACCCCCGATCCCTTCGGTATCAGGGTGGAAGCCGCCCGGTGTCGCCGTGCCGGCGGCGATCAACGCTTGGCCCTTGGACACCTGATGGCCCCCCCAGTTGCCCCGCTCCCTCAGCGGCTCCGGGGCTACTTCAGGTAGGAATCAAACACCCGCACCTTGGCCCAATTGTCCTCGAACTGCTCGATGAACTTCATGTGGCGGGGGTGCGTTGAGTATTCGTCGTGAGCCGCCTTGTTGCGAAACACCAGGTTCAACGCCACCTCGAATACCTGGTCGTTCACGTCACGCTGGAATTCTTCCCCCCGCACACCGACCGAGAAATACACCATGCCGTCGTGATCCGACAGGTACTCCTTGCAGCCCGCCACCAGCTTGTCCACCGCGGCGCTCGAGTTGTCTTTCAATGTGAAGTAGACCATGTGACACATCTGAGGGTCGGCAGCAACTGTGGAGACAACCGGACAGAGAACGAACAGAGCGGCCAGCAGGGTCAGGTAGCGACTCATGGGAGCTCCTTAATCGTAAATGGCGATAGAGATAGAGATAGTGGTTTCCAATCCGATGATGCAACTGGCAGGCTATTCTCTTCCTCACCGCTGCATTTTTCAACCGCCCAGACCAGCGGGGGGCCAGGGAGTCCATCGTATCAGCGGCCGTGGATGGGTGGTCGCTCGTCTCCAGTCTCGGTGCGTATTCGATCGGGCGGCTGGCCGACGGGTGTGAATCTGTAACGGAAAAGATGATTAAATCTTTTGCGGTGAGTTTGCCGATGGAAGGGGCGGGCCAATTTCTCTATGGGAGCCATTGCGCATGAGAATCAACTTCTTCGACTGGATTCGTGAAGGGGTTCGTCAGTCTATTCTGCTGGGGCTGTCTGACGCGGCGGTTGAAATCGGCTCGGAGAAGGACGTGGAGGTGCTCAATCAGCAACTCCTGGCGTCGCTCGATCAGGGCCGGATCGTCGACGAATCGGCCAAGGCAAATCGGGGACGCCGCAAGGCCTTAGGACGTTCGCTCAGCCAGATCGTGGAAGCTCCGTAGCGGCTGCGCATGCAGTGCCGGCTGGTCGGTCCTTGCGGCTGCCGGTGCCCGCCGTCAGCCTGGTCGGATGAGCATCTGCCTGTGCAGCCGTGTCACCGCGTCACGCGCTGCCGGGGGTCGAACTACCGGCATGATCCGGGTACTCTAAAAGTGCCCCTCATTCCGTTCCCCAAGAAGCAGGCAGGTAAGACAGGACGATGGAGTATCGCACCCTCGGTAAGACTGGCATACGCGTCTCGGTGCTCGGTTTCGGCGCGATGCGACTGCCGGTCACCGGCCAACCGCACGAGGTGGATGAAGACGCGACGATCGACATGCTGCGGTACGCGATCGACCAGGGCGTCAATTACATTGATTCGGCGTACGTGTACCACGATGGGCACAGCGAGATCGTCATAGGCAAGGCGCTCCAGGACGGCTACCGAGCGAAAACGTATGTGGCCACGAAGTGCCCTGTCTGGATGGTCGACCAGACGGCCGACTTCGACCGATTGCTCAACGAGCAGTTAGCCAGACTCCAGACGGACCATATCGACTTCTATCTGTTGCACTGTCTCCAGCAGGGGAACTGGCCACGCATGCAGCAGATGGACGTTGCCAGCTGGGCTGAACGGGCTCAACGCGATGGGCGGATCGGGCAGTTCGGCTTTTCGTTCCACGACAGCTTCTCCGTGTTTCAGGATATCGTGGATGCCTATGACTGGGGCTTCTGCCAGATCCAATACAACCTGGTCAACGAGAACGTGCAGGCGGGGACGGCCGGTCTGAAATACGCGGCAGCGAAAGGGTTGGGCGTGGTGATCATGGAGCCGCTTTTTGGCGGCACGCTGGCCAACCCGCCGGACGCGGTGCGCCAGCTCTGGGAAGAAGCCGGGTACCAGCCCGTCCCCGTTGCGCTGCGCTGGGTGTGGGACCGGCCCGAAGTGTCGCTGGTCCTGAGCGGCATGTCGACCAGAGCGCAGGTGGAGCAGAACATCGAGACGGCGCGCGAGGCCGGAGTGGGACGCCTGACCGACGGCGAACGGGCTGTGATCCGGCGGGTCCAGGAGAAGTACGAGGAGCTGTCACCCATTCCGTGCACGAAGTGCGGTTACTGCCTGCCCTGCCCGCATGGAGTCGACATTCCGGTGAACTTCGAACTCTATAACGAGGCCACGGTCTTTCAGGGCAGCAGCGTGGTGCTGTGCCGGAACCTGTACCACGGCCTCCCAGAGTCACAGCGCGCAGCGGCCTGCGCAGCGTGCCACACCTGTGAGGATCGGTGCCCTCAGAAGATCGAAATCAGCCGGCTCATGGGTGAAGTCGGAAAGCACTTCGCCTGAGGGCAGGTCGCACGTCATCCCGCTGCCAACGCTCGCCGCACCCACCGCGATTGCCGGTCCGAGATGTGCGGTCCGGCGCTAGCGGTCCCGGGGGTCTCCGACCGTTTACCAGCGGTCGCGGTGGCGCCCGCCGCCACCACCACCACCACCACGCGGTCGGTCTTCGCGCGGCTTGGCTTCGGTCACCTTCACGGATCGGCCGTCGATTTCCGTTTCATTCAGAGCCTGGATGGCGGCCTGAGCGGCTGCGTCACTGCCCATCTCCACAAACCCGAACCCTCGGCTGCGGCCCGAGTCGCGATCGACAACCACCTCCGCACTGACCACTTCACCGTACTGGGCAAACAGCTCTTCCAGATCTGAGCTGGTCGTGTTGAAGCTTAGGTTTCCGCAATACAGTTTTCGTCCCATTGTTCAGACTCCGGAAGGATACGATGGAGGTACGCATGCCGTGGCACGGCTCAGTGGACCGATCCCCACAGCGTAGCCGGGGATCGAAGGTGACGACGCTCTTGATCGTGGGAGAATTACAGCAGACTATTCAAACAGCCGAGTTTCAGAAGCAGTAGCTATCTACCAGGACAGTCGGCAAAAGGAAAAGCAGCAGGACAGCCCACTAAGTGTCCCCACGCGTCGTCTCCTTGTAGACCTTCCAAAGCGGAGAGTCGCTACTAGTTGTTCCCGAATCTTAGACGGCATCCTATGCTGCGCTCTGGCGGAAGTCAATCACCGTTGCCGGGGGCGCGTCGGGCGGAAACATACCTGGCGGGTAGCCGTTCACATGCCGGCCGCGGCCGCCGCTGTCCGCCCGCGCGGCGATATCTCATTCCGGGGCGTGCCGGTGCGACCCTGCGGCCGGCCGCGGCGCTGTGGATCCGCACGACTCCGAGAGTGTGGGAATGGCGGCCAGCACATGCCGCACGGCGGCCACCGACAGGCTGTTGCCCACGTACCGCCACGCCTGCTGCACGGTCAGTCCATCGGGAAGTTGGAAGGATGGTGGAAAGCCGAGCAGGCGGAGGATTTCGCGCGGTGCAAAGCGGCGGAGTCCCGTCATGGTCTGCAGGTACGAACCGCTCCGGACGTGCGATCGGCCGTAGGCGGACGTGAAACAGCTGGTGGAGGCTTGGGCATCGCCGGCATCCACCACGTCGATTGCCGTCGCGTAGCGCTGTGCAATGGAGGCCGGCAGGGCAAGCGCCGCGTCCGGCGCGTCGTCCAGTGTGTCGTCCAGGAAATCTGCCAGCGGCACGGGATGCGGGTGTGGCAGGGGGATGTCCTGCAACGCGCCTCGTGCGGCAACCAGGTAGAACCGCGCTCGGCGATTGGGGATCCCCAACTCGGTCGGGCACAGCACGCGTGTGCGCACCTGGTAGTGGCACCGCCGCAGCGTTTCGAGCAGCCGGCGGCAGGCCTGCGAAGTCCGGAAGGGCGGCACGTTCTCCACCGCGACATACGCCGGCAGCAACTCGGCTATCCGCTCGATCACGGCCAGCAGGCCGGCGGCGCGCGGGTCGGCCAGGTCACGCTGGTTTCCTCGCCGCGTGTACGGCTGGCAGGGCGGTGACAGCCACCACAGATCAGCGCCCCAGGCACGATACTCGGCACACGAGATCGACTCGATCGTCCGCACCGCCGTCGTGTGCGGGAAATTGTGCGCGTAGATGGCGAGCGCCGTGCGGTCAATGTCGATGGCGGCTGCGATCTGAGCTCGCGGGCCCAGGGCTGCCGCGCATCCGCCGATACCACAGAACAACTCAAGTATGCGCACCGGTACGCTCACGACATCTTGGATCTGGATACTCAGCCGTATAAACTACCGTGTGAAATACCGTGTTAATTCGTCCAATGAAGGAAAGACTGACCATGACAATTCGTATTCTAACAGCGTGCCGCCCGGTTCCGACTGCGGCCCGTTCCATTCAGATGTGGGCCTGCCTGCTGGCCGTCTGTGTCTGCGCCTGCAGCGCAGCGGCGGAGGAGATGCGGACACTCTCGCGCGAGGTGTTGCGGGACAAAATCCGTGGCGGGTGGGCTGGCCAGATGATTGGCGTGGCCTACGGTGCGCCCACGGAATTCCGTTCCAACGGGCGGATCCTGGAGGGGGAACTCAGTTGGAAAGCGGGCATGCTGGAGAACACGCTTCACCAGGACGATCTGTACGTCGAGATGACCTTCTCGAAGGTGATGGACGACCTGGGGCTGGACGCGACCTGCCAGCAGTTCGGCGAAGCGTTCAAGGATTCCCAGTATCACCTGTGGCATGCCAATGCCGGCGCGCGCCGGGCCTTGAATCGGGGGATCGAAGCGCCGTGGTCAGGGCACCCTAAATACAACTTCCACGCCAACGACATCGATTTCCAGATCGAAGCCGACTTCATCGGTCTGATGTGCCCCGGCCTGCCGCGCGAATCCAATAAGTACTGTGACCGTGTGGGCCGGGTGATGAATTACGGTGACGGGCTGTACGGCGGCATGTTTGTCTGTGGGATGTACGCCGCGGCCTATCTGCAAGATGACCCGCGCGAGGTCGTCGCAGCCGGACTGGCCTGCATCCCGCCTGACAGCCAGTACGGGCGATTGATCCAGGATCTGCTGGACTGGTCGGCCCAGTTTCCGGACGACTGGCGCAAGGTGTGGCACCTGGTCCAGGACAAGTGGGACGTCAACGATGCGTGCCCCGACGGTTTCCAGGCGGATTTCAACATCGATGCGAAGCTCAACGGCGGCTACGTCGCCTTCGGGCTGCTGTTCGGCGGTGGGGACTTCGAGAAGACCATGGAAATCTCCACACGGTGCGGACAGGACTCGGACTGCAACCCGTCGAGTGCTGCGGGGGTGTTGGGCGTGATGCTCGGCTTCGACCGCATTCCGAAGCAGTTCGTCGAAGAGTTGCCGGCGCTGGCGGACTGCAAGTTCGATTTCACCGACTACTCGTTCAACGACATCGTCGAGTCGACCGAGAAGCGGGCGCTGCAGGTCATCGCGGCGACCGGCGGCCAGGTGACCGACACCGAGGTCTCGATCCGGGTCCAGACGCCGCAGGCACCGGAGCTGGAGCAGTGGACACCGGGTATTCCCGACCGCCGTATCGGGGTCGACGAAGCGGCCTGGAAGTGGTCTGGACCGTGGGCTCAGAGTGGCCAGCTCAAGGTCGCCCGGGAAAGCGGATGTGAGGCCACGCTGCGGTTCTCCGGCGTTGCCGTGGCCGTCCTCGGACAGCTCAATCAGGCGGGCGGCCGCGCCGACGTGTATCTGGACGGCGAGAAGCAGGAACTGGCGCTGGACGCCTATATCGTCCCCAACACGCATGACAACGTGCTGTGGCATGCGTATGGCCTGCCGTCGGGCGACCATGTGTTGCGCATCGTGACAACGGGTACGGCCGATCCGCGATCCGAGGGGCATGAGATCGCCATCTCGCAGGCTGTTGTGTACCGGGAGGACAAGACGCAGGCACATCCCGATTCGACGCAATGGGACCGGCTGTTCTCGGAGGATTTTTCCGACGCTCAGGCCCCGGAGGGAATCTGGTCGTGGCAGGACGGTGTGCTCACGGCCACGGAAGACCAGTGCATCTGGACCGTCCAGGAATACGAAAACTTCCAACTGGACCTGGAGTTCAAGACCGACCATGGCACGAACAGTGGTGTGATTGTGTACTGCTCGGATCTGGAGAACTGGATCCCCAACTCCGTGGAGATCCAGATTGCGGACGACTTCGCGTCCCAATGGGCCGATAGCCCGAAGAGCTGGCAATGTGCGGCGATCTTCGGCCATCTGGCGGCGTCGGAGAGTGTGGTGAAGAAGCCGGGCGAGTGGAATCGCATGACCATCACCTGCCGCGGACCGGCGATCTCGGTGCTGCTCAACGAACGCCTGGTGACGGAAATCGACCTGCGGAAATGGACGTCGGCCACGCGGAATCCGGACGGCAGTGAGATCCCCGCGTGGCTCAACAAGCCGCTGGCCGATATCGCCACGCGCGGCCATATCGGGCTGCAGGGTAAACACGCCGGCGCCCCCATCTACTTCCGCAACCTCAGGATCACCTCGCTCCCGGCGAACTAGGCCCGGCACGCGGTGGACTCTTCGCGGCACGCACGTGTTTAGGGTGCGTGCCGCGGTTCCGCCGCGTCGACCTTCCACATCTTGCGCATCAGTCTGCTGCAGGTCCACTGCAACCGTGGAGATACAGTCACTACAATCCAGGCGGACATTTTCCAGCAAGGGGGTTGACCCATGACGCTGCAGAACGGGACCGTCCTGGTGTTAGGGGCGGGCATAAACGGTGTCGCGATTGCGCGCGAACTGGTACTCAATGGCATGTCTGTCTGCCTGGTGGATCAGGCGGATATTGCGGGGGGCACGACGGCGTATTCGTCGCGGCTGATTCATGGCGGCCTGCGGTATCTGGAATTTGGCGAGTTTCACCTGGTGCGCAAGTCGCTGGAGGAGCGAGAGCGACTGCTTCAGCTGGCTCCGCACTGTGTCCGGCCGCTGCACCTGTTCATTCCGGTCCAGCGGCGGGCGAGCGGTTTCTTTGCTGCAGCGCGCAAGTTCCTGGGCTGGCCGGCCACTGGCCGGGAACGGTATGTCCCACGCGGCCTGTGGCTGATACGCATGGGGCTCTGTCTCTATGACTGGTGTGCACGTAGCTCGTCGCTGCCGCGCCATCGGCAACACCGGATTGACGATCCGGCAGTGCCACCGGTGGATTCTGACCAGTTCCACTGGCTGGTGTCGTACTACGATGCCCAGATCGATTATCCGGAGCGATTCGTACTGGCGATGCTTGAGGACGCGCGCCGTCTGGCCGTGGAGCAGGGTGTGCGGTTGGACGTCTTCACCTACCACCGCGCCAGCAGGCAAGGTGGTTCGATCACAGTGCAGCCCACTGGATCGGAGACCGGCGGGAGTTCCAGCTCCGCGGCATCGGCGGGCGACACAGCGCACACGTTTGAGCCGGCGGCGATCGTCAACGCGACGGGCGCATGGGTCGACCGGACTTTGGCTCAGCTGCAGGTTGCCTCGCCGCAACTGGTGGGCGGTACGAAGGGCAGTCACTTCCTCACACGCCACGAGCGGCTGCGCGCCGCGCTGGATGACAAAGGTGTCTACGCTGAAGCGCAAGACGGCCGGCCCGTGTTCCTGCTCCCGTACGGTCCGTATACACTGGTCGGGACGACCGATCTGCCGGTCGACATTGATCCGGCGTTAGTGGTCGCGGAAGACGAGGAATTAGAGTACCTGCTGCAGGCCGTTCGCGAGGTGTTTCCGCAGTTGGAGCTGAGTCGCAGCGACGTTGACATGCACTACTGTGGTGTACGGCCGCTGCCCAAGACCTCCGCTGCACAGACCGCTGCGATTACCCGCCGGCACCTGCTGCATGTGAGCGACAATTCGGACGTGCCGATCGTATCCGTCATCGGCGGCAAGCTCACAACCTGCCGCGCGCTGGCAGAAGAAGTGGTCCAGCTGGTGTTGCGGCGGCTCCAGCTGCCGGTCGAGCGGAACTCGCGCGATCGCGTGATTCCGGGGGGGGAACGGTTTCCCGACTCAGCCGCGCAGGTGGCTGCGGAGCAGACGAGTCTGGCCGAGCAGTTGGAGTTCACGGCGGCCCAGGTGGCGGCCGTATGGCGACTGTGCGGCAAGCGCGCCGCGTACTTGCTGACGCCCCCTCCGCCCGACGCCGCGGAAACGAATGGGCGCGACAACCTCCGCGGCACCGAGCTGCCGCTGCGGTTCGTGCGCCGCGTCATGCACGACGAGTGGTGCTGCCAGCTGGAAGATCTGGTCGAACGCCGCCTCATGCTGCTCTATCAGCCCGATCTGTCGCGCGAGTGCCTGCAGCATCTGGCAGAGGTGATGGCAGCCGAGGGGCTGCTCGCGGCAGAGCAGGTGGATGCCGCAGTCGCCCGCTGCGTCGAACGGCTGCGGACCCATTATGGTAAAGCCGTGTGAATGGCAGATCGGCGTGACACACGAGCTGGCCACTCACGCCGCCCGGTGGTCTCTTTCACGGAAGACTGATCGATAATCAGGGCTGACCGATACAGACCAGCTGTTTCACCGTACGCACGAGAAGACGCCGACCGGCAATCGCCGGTGTGGCCATGACCGTTTCCTGCATCGCATTCTCGGCTGCGATCGCGAACTCCCGACCTGTCTTGACGACGTGGACCGAGCCCGCTTCATCCGCGAAATACAGGTGCGTGTCGGTTCCCACCGCGGATGCGGAATACGTGGCGCCGCCACCGACCCGCTCCTGGTAGACGAGACTGCCGTCCCGGACGTCGGTGACCGTCAAGCGGCCGTTGTCATTGCAGGTGTACAGGAGATCGCCCACGACGATCGGTGTGGGAATGTAAGAGCCGTTACGCGGCTGATGCCAGACCAGGCCATCAGGCAGTTGCCCGGCCGCACCCGCGTATGCCTCAGGCTCTTCTGCTCCTGTTTCTGCCTCTGCTTCGTCTTCCAGGCGTGCATCGCCGTCAGGAGTGATGTCGCCGCGCGCAGCGGGCGCAATGGCATAGACGGGACTGCGTCCATGGCCGTTGGTCAGCACCACCAGGCCGTGGGCAAACAGAGGCGTGGGGACCGGGATGTCACCGCCGCCGTAGAGGAACCAGAGTCTCTCGCCCGTGTCAAAGTCGTAGCCGGCCATCTCGCGGTAGCCGTTGCAGACCAGCTGCGTCTGATCGCCGGCCTGGATCACCAGCGGCGTCGACCAGGTCGGCACATCGCTGCGCGCAATCCTGCGCACTTCCGTTCCGTCCTCCAGCCGCAGCACCGCCGCGAACGAAGTGTTCAGACAGTCGCACTGGACAACCACATACTGGTCGTGAATGATCGGCGAGCTGGCGAATCCCCATTCATAATCGGTGAAGCCGTATGGCCCGGAGTGCAGACTGCCAAAGCCGGTCTTCCAGACAAGCTGGCCGCTGGCATCGTAACAGTACAGCCCTTCGGCACCGAAGAACGCCACGATGTACTCGCCGTTGGTGGCCGGCGTACAGTTGGCGTGGGTTGCCTTGAGATGCCTCCTGCGCAGCGGTTGACCGGTTGTGACTTCCTGTTTCCACGCCAGCTGACCGCTGGCCAGATCGTACGCGTGCAGTTGCCACGACCACGCGCCGCCATCGGTGGCAGACTTTCCCGTTCCACCCAACCAGCCGGTGCCGAGCGACGGGTCGGCCGACTCCGCGCTCACCGCCGTCGTCACATACACGCGATCGCCCCATACGATTGGAGAGGAGTGGGCAAGTCCCGCGATCGGTGTCCGCCACAGGATGTTCTCCCCCGTCTCGACATTCCACACGATCGGTGGCTGGCCGGATCCGATCCCGGTGGCCTGGCGACCGCGGAACTGCGGCCAGTTGTCGTCGGCAGACAACGGCAGGGCGGACAGCAGGATGACCAGCGGCAACAGTAACCGCCGGGCTGGTGGGGTGTCAGTCATGGGGCATGCACCTCTGTTGGGGCTACCGGTCGCTGTTACAATCTGCCCGGCCACGCGTTGGTGGCTGGATGTGCCAGCCGCGTCTCCGGCACGCATCCCGCACGTTCCAGTGTATCCGATCAGACGCCGCGGGTGGGGGTGCTTTTCGAACGATTCCAATCTGCAGAGGACCAGACCATAATGCAATGCCCACGTTGCGGCGACCGGACGCATCACGGCGGACGCGGTCGCAGTGCCGTCCGGTGAGTGCATCAAACTGCTCCAGCCGAAAATCAGTAAGGAGTTGAAATAATGTCTGATCGAGAACCTGTGAACCGTCGCAATTTCATTCAACGGACACTCACCGTGATGGGGGGCGCTGGGATCGCCGGCGCTGTGGGCAGTCATCCGGCCGGGACGGCGCGAGCTGAGGACCAGACACCCGACGACACCGCACCGCGCGGGGCGGACGCCGGGATGACTTACGGCACAATCGGGAACGTCAAGCTGAGCCGGATGCTGTTGGGGGGTAATCTGATCGGTGGCTTTATGCACGCCCGGGACTTGAAGTACGTCGGCGCGCTGTTCCGAGCCTACGTCACGGAGGCCAAAATCATGGAGACCCTCCGTATCGCGGAAGAGAACGGGATCAATACCGTGTTTGAAACGGGCGGGGAGTTCGTGGCGCGGCACAATCAGGAAACTGGCGGCAAGATGCAGTTTATCCCGCACATCGAAGTCAACGCCGGCGACAGCGATCAAGTGCTCAGCGACCACATCAAGAGGCAAGTTGATACCGGGGCTGTCGCCCTGTACATCTGGGGCATCTCCGGCGACCGGATGACGATGGATGGACACGTCGACATGCTGGCCAAAGCCGTGGAGATGGGGAAGAAGCACAATCTGCCGGTCGGGGTCGGTGGGCATTCGCTCCAGGTCCCCATCCAGTGCGAGAAGCAGGGGGTGCCGTGCGATTTCTACGTCAAGACGCTCCACCGGGACGATTACCCGTCGGCGATTCCCCAACATCTGCGCAAGGAGTTCATCTGGTACACTGACAGTCCCGGCTACTACGACAACATGTGGTGTCTGGATCCCGAAGAGACGATCGCGTTCATGCAGACCGTGACCAAGCCCTGGATCGCGTTCAAAGTTCTGGCGGCAGGGGCCTACCTGCCGCAAGATGGTTTCCAGTTTGCATTCCGGAACGGAGCGGATTTCATCGCCGTCGGGATGCTTGACTTCCAGATCCAGGGCAACTGTGAGATCGCTCAGCGCGTGATTCGCCGCAACCAGGTGCGGGCACGGCCATGGTGTGCCTGAGCCGGCGAATTCTGGCGCGCACGGGTACGAGTGCTGTAAGCTCTTGTTGACAATCTTTAGGAGTTGCACCATGAAGACCAGGTGTTGGGTATTATGGGTATTGAACGCCGCCACGTGTCTTGTGTTCCTTGCGTCGCAGGGGGTCACGCAGGAACCGCAGGCCCCCAAGGGGCTGGACGCCGAACAGTCGCTGCCGAGCCGCTACGAATACGTCGTGCAGGACATGCTAAAATACTGCCAGCCCCGGAAAGGCTGCTGGGTCGATCTCGGGGCCGGCCAGGGCCAGGTTGCGCTGGAACTGATCGCGGCCACCGGCAATCCGGTCGTGATGGTGGACCCGGACACCGAGGCCATGGCCAAAGGCCTGGCCGCCGCGC
>Ga0123333_10002328_pt1 | contig 19450 bp, 13 predicted proteins | sample BioC12SIPDNA_3_FD_89957 | JGI IMG/M metagenome (GOLD analysis project Ga0123333, IMG submission 89957) | Anaerobic biogas reactor microbial communites from Washington, USA - Biogas_R2_B C12 SIP DNA | ecosystem: Engineered > Bioreactor > Anaerobic > Unclassified | place: Washington, USA... | reverse complement strand
GTCTTCAAAAGCGATCATGGTGTCATGGAGCAGTTCACGCAGATGCGGCAGCGTCCGCAGCTCGTGCAGGTACTGCCGATTGGTTTTGCCCTTCCCCAGCTGGATCGCGCGATGGTGGTCCAATTCCATCAGCTGATAGGCGTAGGCGTAGACGATTGCCATGCCGAAGTCCCCGGCCTGATAGCAGGCCCGCGCGGCAGCCAGCAGATCGCGATCGGTCGGCGGCAACGTCATCGGCAGGTCTTCCAGCCGCTCCGGGCCGACTTGCTGGCGTTCGACCGATGGGCCTCCCGTCACCCGGCGCCGGTCCAGGTGGCCGGCCGCCCACACGAGCAGCCACAGGATGGCTGCCAGCGCGACCGCCAGCGCGAGCCAGGCGAGCAGCTGCATGATGCGCGCCAAGAGCGACTGCGACGGATCGTCAGCGGGGGCCGCGTCGATCACCTCGGCCGCCCATCGCGACTGGCGGTGCGCGTCATCCTCCGGCGGCTGCACGCTGATCCGGCGCAACGTGTCCCGAACCGGATCGTACCACGGCATGCCGGGCTGGGCGGGCAACGCGTCGCGCGCCGCGGCCACCGGCGATTCCGGATCCGCCACCGGGCTGCCAGCCTCTACGGCCAGGGGTCCGGAGAGCCACAACATGAGGGCGGCGACCGGCACGGTCATGGCAGTTGCTCCAACAGACGACTCCCCTCCGCACGCATCCGCAACTCCACCTCCCAGCCTTCCTGGCGAATCCGCAGATCGATGTAGGCCAGGAACCGCACCACCGCCAGAAACCCGGCCACGATCCACATCGCCAGGGGGACGCCGACGACGAACGTGCGCTCGCGCACAGACCAGTCGTCCAGCACAATACCCTTGGCAGACAACAATGCACCGAACACACTCAGCGTCAGCAGGATGGCCAGCGTCGACACGCACAGGGCCTGAACCAGCAGACCCGATGGATTGGACCCATGCAGCATCCTGTTCCGCCGGCTGACCGTGATCGCCTGCGGATCGGCCGCCTGCAGCGGGTTCTTCTCCAGCAGCAGAATCTCGTTCAGGAACGGCGCCGTGGTCCGTTGCACGAGGACGGCCAGTGTCAACAGCAGCAACAGCATCTCGGCCAACGAATACTCACTGCCGCGCTCCACCACCAGCAGCAGGAGCCAGGCCGGCAGCACACCGCGCAACAGGAGGTGGCACAGTGTCGCACGGGGTACATAGGGGAGCGCTTCGCGGATCGCATCGCGAACCCTCGGCGCCGGGACGAACATGACCCGCCCCAGATAGCTGGTCGCCAAGACCGATGCCAGCGGCGCCTCGATCACGATCAACAGAATCGTTGTCCACACGCACCGCACTGCGCCCACCACCCGCTGGTCGCCTGCCACCAGCGCTTCCGCGTTGCTCGGCAGCATCCAGTTGGTCAGCCAGTAATTGATGATCGCCAGAGGGATTACCCCCAGACTCATCGTGATCGTCAGCGGCCACAGGTACAGCCGGCAGACCTGCAGCGCAAGGTCCAGAATGTCCAACACACTCCGCTCCCGCACGGCGATCAGTGTTCGATCGAACTGCACTTACCGGCCCTTTCGCGGGAATCCGAGCACCAGAAGATAGAACACCAGCATCCCGGCCGACAGGATCGCGACGCCGGCCTTCAGCCCGTAGGGCAGACTGGTCGGCGAGAGGAACCCTTCGATCAGGGCGGCCAGGAAGAACAGCAGCATGGCGACACCCATCATGGGCATCGCTTCGATCCCCGCTTTCTGCAACGAAGCCGCGCGCGTCAGGCCGCCCGTCTTCAGCCAGCCCATCCCCAGCCGCAGGCCGGCACCGGCCGCCAGCACGATGGCATTCAGCTCGAAGGGTCCGTGCGCGGTCACGAAGTTGAAGAAGTTCTCTCCCGCGAGCACGTCGGGGCGTCGCATGTAGCCGAACACGGCGCCGAGTATGAGCGCGTTGTGGAGCGTCTCGCGCAGCCCCGGGATGATCAGGATCCCCCAGGCGAAACAGCGGAGCCCGATCCCGGTGTTGTGCCGGATGTAATACGCTGCCATCGCGTAGTTCAACTCCGGATCACGATCCTGGATCGGATCCCGGAAACTCGTTTCCAGCATCTCCAGCATGCTGGCCGGCAAGATCTGTTCCACCCACGTGGCCCGGCCGTACGCCATCGCACCGGAGGCGAGGAAGGTGGCCCAGAACAGCACAAACGACAACTGGACGCAGCGGTCGCGCACAATCCGCTGCGGCACGTCCACCAGCAGCGTCTTGCGCCAGCCGGCCACGTCCAGCCGCCGGCTGCGGTACAGCTGGTTGTGGGCTCGTCCCACCAGCTGATGCAGGTAGTGCACGGTATTGGGGGGCAGCTGGTAGGCGTCGGCCAGGGCGAGATCAGCGCAGGCCGCCCGGTATAACGCTGCGAAACGCGTCAGAGCGGCCGCGTCCAGCCTGGTCGGCGACTGGCTGCATAGACGGTCCAGTTCGACCCAATCTGGCTGCCGCTGTTCCAGTCGTGCCGCGACTTTCATGGCCCACCTCGCAGGACGGTCGGCTGCGATGCATCGGCCGGCTGGTCGGCCGGCGCAGCAGGTGCCCCGGGGGGCGATCCGGTCATGGCTGCCTGAGCGCGCGCGGCATGCGTCTCGTCGTCGGCGCGGTCGGCAATGAACAGCCGGTAGTACATGGCGCTCAGCAGCAAATCGTAGCTGGTGTTGTCCGGCAGGCGGAACTGCGCGAGCAGCGGTACCGCCACGTGCCGGGCCACTTCGCGCCGCCGCAGCGGCGTAAAATACCGGCGACGTTCCGCATAGTGCGCCAGTGCCGCCGCCAGACTCCGGCTCACACGCAGATCGGCCGGCAGATAGGAGGCCAGTTGGTAGGTCCGCGGATCCTCGATCCGGGCGACCCCCGCCAACCAGGGCCGATCCTCTATGACGACCATCGTCCGGGAGGCCAGGTCCCCCAGCCGCTGGAACCGGCGGTTCGCCGCCATCACCGCCAGACCCAGCACGCAGGTGGGGATCAGCGGCACCGGCGGCAGCCCCAGAATCTCACCGGAAATCATCGGACCGAGATCCACCGTCCGCATGATGTTCCGCAGGATCGCCTGGTAGGCGTTGACCGGCCGCCCGGTGGCGCTCAAGACACGAATCCCCATCAGCCGTTTGCCCGGCGTCTGGCCGTTCCAGTAGGCTTCGAACAGGCCGCCATAGAACCAGCTGAGCACGAACTCGGCGAGGATCCAGATCGCCAGCGAGCCGGCGCCAAGACCGATCGAAAGCACCTGCGCCAGCATCCCCAGGCCGATGAGCGCCGCGATGCGGATCAACACGTCTATCACGTAGGCCGGCAATCGGCGAAAAGGGCCGGCAACCTGATAGTGGAACGCGATGCCCTCCGGCGTCACGATGTCGACGGTGGTGTCGATCGGTAGGGCATCTGAGGACATGTCGGCAACGCCACAAGACGAGCGGACTCACCACAATGGAATGCATGCTGCCAGCAGCCCCGGAGGGCGGGCGGTGGAGGTGCGTTCATTATTGAGATTCGCCCGCCATCCCGCAACCGTTGCCGTGCCGGCGCTGCCGCGAACTCCAAAATCGCGCATACTGATGCCTGGTGCTGTCGACATCCCATACGTGCCATGCGGGAGGACTTAACGAGATGAAGCTGCAGGGGAAAACGGCTGTCGTCACTGGCGGTGGTACGGGTATCGGGTGGGGCATCGCGCAAGCGCTGGCGCGGGAAGGATGCCGTGTGGCGATCGCCGGACGCCGCGCGGAGCAGTTGCGCGCGGCGGCTGCCAGCTGGACGCAGACGCCGGAAATCCTGTGGCATCCGGTCGATGTCGCCGATCGGGCCCGCGTCGCCGCACTGTTCCAATGGGTCACCGAAACCCTGGGCAGGCTGGATATCCTGGTCAACTCGGCCGGCATCAACATCGCCGATCGCTCGATGGCCGCCATGCAGCCGGAGCAATGGGACCAGGTCCTGGCAATCAATGCCACAGGGGCGTACAACTGCCTGTACCATGCCTTGCCCCAGATGCGGGCCCGCCAGGAAGGGCTCGTGATCAACATCTCGTCCATCTCTGGCAAGCGGGCAACGGCGCTCGGCGGTGTCGCCTACTGCGCGTCCAAATTCGCCATGACGGCGCTGGGGACCAGCGTCGGCAACGAGTGTGCGGCCGATGGCGTCCGCATCACGAATATCTATCCGGGCGAGGTCAATACGCCCATCCTCAAGCACCGTCCGACGCCGGTCAGCGAAGAGCGGAAAACCGCCATGTTGCAGCCCGATGATTTCGGCGATCTGGTGGTGGCGGTCGCGTGTCTCCACCCGCGCGCCCACGTCGCGGAGATTGTGCTCAAACCGACCGTCCAGCAGTACTGCTGACACCGAGCGGGTCCACCGGAAGCTGGCGTGTGCGTTGACGTCTTCTTCTGGAACACCTTGGGAGACCGCGACACGCGGTGATCTGGCGGAAGCTGTCCTTTGGTACTCACACATCCAGAACAGTCTCGCATAGAAATCCAGGCATCAGGACATCAGGCATCAGGACACGGTCCAGCTGTCCCCGGTCTGGAAGAGCGCCTCCAGGTTGCCACGCCCCTTCTTGGCGCGGGCGGCTTCGATCTGGTTGTTCAGTTCCACTTCGTAGCGCGGGCGATCGACGGTTCGGAACACGCCGATCGGCTCGGGGAACTCCGGGTACCGCATGCGGCTCAGGAGATAGGCCAGGCTCGGCTCCGGCGCCTGTTCGTCGTGGCACAGCAGGTCGCGCTCGGACACGCCCGCTCCGAGTTCGACGATTTCCGGATCCAGGCCGCGGAGCCGGATCCCCTTGTCGCGGTTCTTGCCGAAGATCAGCGGCTTGCCGTGCTCCAATTCCAGTGTCGTGTCGGCCTTGTGGTCCCGGTCGGTGGCATAGTCGAAGGCCCCGTCGTTGAAGACGACGCAGTTCTGATAGACCTCGATGAACGACGTGCCGCGATGGTCGGCAGCGCGCTGCAGCACTTCGCCGAAATGCTTGATATTCGTGTCGATCGAACGGGCCACAAACGTGGCTTCGCACCCGATGGCGATCGACAGCGGATGCAGCGGATTGTCGATCGAACCGGCGGGGGAACTCTTCGTGACGGCGCCGAGCCGGGAGGTGGGGGAGTACTGGCCCTTGGTCAGCCCGTAAATCCGGTTGTTGAACAGGATGATATTCACGTCGATGTTGCGGCGGATGCAGTGCATCAGATGGTTACCGCCGATGCTCAGACCATCGCCGTCACCCGTGATGACCCAGACCTGCAGGTCCGGGCGGGTGGCCTTCAAGCCGGTGGCGAACGCCGGCGCTCGGCCGTGAATGCCGTGGATACCGTAGGCCTGCATATAGTACGGAAAGCGGCTGGAGCAGCCGATGCCCGAGATGAAGACCAGCTTCTCGCGCGGGACCTGCAGTGCGGCGAGCACCTTCTTCATCTGTGCCAGAATGGAGTAGTTTCCGCACCCGGGGCACCAGCGCACATCCTGGTTGCTGGCGTAGTCGGCCGGTTTGAGCACGGGTAGTGCACCGCTCATGGTAATCAATCCACAGTGGCGAGTTCTGCTTTGATCCGGTCGACCAGTTCGCCGACCGCAAACGGCTTGCCCTTGACCTTGTTGAAGCCGACGGCGTCCACCAGATAGGTGGCGGCGAGGAACGTGCGCAGCTGCCCGAGGTTCAGCTCGGGGACCAGCACACGTTTGTAGCTGCGCAGTAACTCCCCGATGTTGCGGGGGAACGGGTTCAGGTAACGCAGGTGCACGTGGCCGACGGACAGGCCTTCCGCCTGGCAGCGGCGCACGGCCGTCGTGCAGGCACCGAAGGTGCCACCCCAGCTCACGACCAGCAGGTCGCCAGCCGGCGGCCCGTCGAGCTTCTGCAGCGGGATGTCGCTGGCCACGTGCGCCACTTTCCGCGCGCGCAGCTGGACCATCGCTTCATGGTTGTCGGAATCGTAACTGACGATGCCAGTCCGGTTCTGCTTCTCGAGCCCGCCGATGCGGTGCATCAGACCGGGGGTGCCCGGCAGCGCCCAGGGGCGAGCGAGACGCTTGTCCCGGTCGTAGGGCAGGAACACCTGGCCGTCGGTCACCGGTTCCGGATGTGAGATCTCGACGCGCGGCAGGTCTTCGAGCCGGGGAATGCGCCACGGCTCCGACCCGTTGGCGATATAGCCATCGGACAGCAGCATGACGGGTGTCATGAACCGCACGGCGATGCGCCACGCCTCCTGAGCCACGTCGAAGCAGTCGGCAGGGCTGGCGGCTGCCAGCACCGGCAGCGGGCACTCGCCACCGCGCCCGTAGACGGCCTGGAACAGGTCCGCCTGTTCTGTCTTGGTGGGCAGCCCCGTGCTGGGCCCGCCGCGCTGGACATTCACCACGATCAGGGGCAGTTCCAGCATGACCGCCAGGCCGATTCCTTCGCTCTTGAGCGCCATGCCAGGGCCGCTTGTAGTCGTCACCGCCATCGCGCCCCCGAACGCGGCGCCGATCGCGGCGCACACGGCAGCAATCTCGTCTTCGGCCTGAAAGGTGCGGATGCCAAAATGCTTCAACTTGGTCAGTTCGTGCAGGATGTCGCTGGCCGGCGTGATCGGGTATGTGCCCAGGAACAGGTCCTTGCCGCTCAGTTCGGCCGCCGCCAGCAGTCCCCAGGCCAGCGCCTGGTTGCCCATCAGGTTCAGATACGAGCCCGGCGGCAGGCGGGCCGGGTCCACGCGATAGCTGCAGGCAAAGGCCTCCGTGGTCTCGCCATAGTCCCAGCCGGCCCGCAGCGCCTTCTCGTTCGCCTGGACAATGTCCGGCCGGTTGCCGAACTTGCTGCGGATGAACCGCAGCGTGGCACTCAGGTCGCGGCCATAGAGCCAGTACACCAGCCCCATGGCGAAAAAGTTCCGGCAGCGATCGGCGATCTTCACGCCCAGCTCAAGTTCCTCCACCGCTTTCCGCGTCAGCGCCGTCATGGGGACACGGATAACCTGGTAGCCCGCGAGCGAACCGTCCTCCAGCGGATTGTGGTCCAGGTTCGCCAACTTGAACTCTTTGGCGTTGAAGGCGTCTTCGTTGACGATCACGAGGCCCCCCGGCTTCAGGTCCGTGACGTTCGTTACGAGCGCGGCCGGGTTCATGGCCACCAGGGTATCCAGGTGGTCGCCGGGAGTGAAGATGTCGTGAGAGGAGAATTGAACCTGGAAGCCGCTCACCCCCGCGCGCGTACCGCGTGGCGCGCGGATCTCGGCCGGGAAATCAGGAAACGTGGCGACGTCGTTGCCCAGCAGGGCCGACGTGTTGGTCAGCTGGGTGCCCAGCAGCTGAATGCCGTCCCCCGAATCGCCGGCAACTCTCACGGTGGCGCCTTCCAGCTGAATGAACTGCTTGGAGGTCACTCGATCAGCGGGTCCATCAGTGGCGGCAGGCATCTCGGCACTTTCTCTAGCGCGCTCCAAATCCCCCAGGAGTTTTCACATGCGTGGCATCTGTCCTGATAGGCACCACACGAGAATGTACCGCGCGCATGCCGCAAGTTGAACCGTTCCGCCCAGGAATCCGGGAATCCGGTCTCCCGCGTTTCGCGTGGTGACTGGCAGGGGGTGCGGCAGCTGGCAACGTCCTGTGCGGCGGATTGGGCGGTCTGATGCCTTCATGGCGCCGCGGCCACGTCTGGCCAGAGTCTGTGCGTTGCTTTCGGTCCGGGATGCCTTACTCGTCAGGCAGCGGACCATCGAGCAGGTGGCCGGGCGGAGTGTAAAAACGGGTCAGGTCGATGCCACCTCGCTGCTCCTCTTCGACTAGCTTGACTCGCGCCTCCAGCCGCTCCATGCGGCGCAGCAACTGCGGGATCAACTGCGGCGTCTGGTCGACCGGCTTGAGGCGCGGCACATGCGGGTACCCCAGCTGCCGCTGGAGGGCTGCGAAGAAGTACAGCGGTTCCTTGCGGCGGTTGGCCAGCGCAATCTTGCCCTCCTTCTCGCCGAAGAGAATGGGCTCGTCCGTGTCCAGCTTCCCAAACCGCCGGATGCGATCGTTGGCATAGTGCTGGCTGCGCACATACACCAGGTCCGTCAGATCCACGATCCCGATCTGGCGGCGGACTGTGGCCAGCCAGCTCCGCCAGGCGTCATCGTAGATCGGATCCGCGGCCATCGCATCGAGTCCCGCCTCGTAACGGAGCCGGTTGCGGCACAGGGTCTCGAACTGGTACATGAAGGTGCCGGGGCGCGTCGCGCCGGCCGCCCGGTACTCCGCCTCATACCGGAGGATCTCGAAAGCCACCCGCAGGTCAAACCTCCCCCGCTCGTTCTCCCCCTCGCTGATCACATACGTCTGGAAGGCGGTGAAATAGTGCCCGATCTTCTTCATGCCGGACCCGATTTCGCCCCGGTGCTTGAGTTCCCCCAGCAGAAAATCGAGCGCCAACGGGAGTTTCGTCGTGGATAGCACCTCGTCACGCAGCTGCGCCAACAGCTCCTGCAGCGGTATGTTCTGCGGGAGACGCTCACCCAACGCCCGGAAGAAATGGGCCTGCTCGATGTACTCGTCCCGGTCCAGTAGTGGCATCTCGGCTGCGCCTCGGGTTGCTCGATCCCGCCGCCATCGGTGAGGTCCCTGGCATGTGCGGCTTCTGTCGCACTATAATACGAAATACGAAGGTTCGTGAGCAGCCGGTAGTCGTGCTGCCGTTCTACCACTGTTGGGTGTCCCGCACGGCGTTGCGACGCGTATTCGGGTGTGGGGTTCGAGAGGATCGCCGTGGCACGCAAGTTCTCATCTGTCCAGGCCGCCGTCGACGCAATTGCGCGCGGGGAGGTCGTCATCGTGGTTGATGCGGAGGACCGGGAGAATGAAGGGGACTTTATCTGCGCCGCGGAGAAGGCGACTCCCGAGGTGGTCAATTTCGTGATGGGGGGGCGCGGCGAGTTCTGTATGCCGGTACTTCCCGACATCTGCAAGCGGCTGGAGGTGTGGCCCCTGGTGGAATCCAACACGGCCCCGTTGCGCACCGCTTTCATGACGCCGCTGGATCACATCACGGCGCGGACGGGGATTACGGCCGAGGAGCGGTCGGTAACCGTGCGGGCGATCGTGGATCCGAAGACCGGACCGTCGGATTTTGTGCGTCCCGGACACGTGCATCTGTTGCTGGCCAAAGAGGGTGGCGTGCTGCGGCGCGCCGGCCATACCGAGGCTGCTGTCGATCTGGCGCGGATGGCCGGGCTGACCCCTGCCGGAGTGCTCTGCGAGATTCTCGATGATCAGGGGGATCGGGCCAGCCGCGAGCAACTGCTGGAGATCGCCGAGCGGCACAACCTGGAGATCATCTCGATTGAGGAGTTGATTGCCCACCGCCGTCTGAGCGAGAAGCTGGTGGCCCGTGTTGCCGACGCGGACCTGCCCACGCGGTATGGTAAGTTCCGGATTGTGATGTACAGCGTGAAGTACGAGGATCAGACGCCGGTAGCGCTCGCGCTGGGAGACGTGTCCAACACCGACCGTGTGCCGCTGGTGCGGATGCACTCGAGCTGCTTCACGGGCGACCTGATCAATTCCCTGCGCTGCGACTGTGGTGATCAACTGCGCATGGCGCTCGAGATGATTGGCCAGGAAGGGTGCGGCGTGCTGGTGTACCTGCCGCAGGAGGGGCGCGGCATCGGCCTGACCGAGAAGATCAAAGCCTACGCGCTGCAAGATCAGGGGCTCGACACGGTCGAGGCCAATCACGCGCTGGGGTTCGACGCCGACATGCGCGACTATGGAATTGGTATCCAGGTTCTCAAGGATCTGGGGCTGCAGCGGATTCGGCTGTTGACGAACAACCCGAAGAAGACGGAGGCGTTCAGCCTCAGGGGTTACAATCTGGAAGTCATGGACCAGGTGCCGATTCTGCCGCCTCCCAACAAGTACAACGCGCACTATCTGGCCACGAAACGCGATAAACTCGGCCATCAGATCCCGCTGGAATAGCGTCGCCGGGCGTCTTGCCGGAGCGCTTGCGCAGGCAGTGATTTGACCCTCGGCCGTTTCTGACGTAGATATGATTTACAGCCTGTGTGGTCCCGGCCGTCTGCCGGGTACCCGGGCGCATGTCTAACACATGCCTCACGCTTGTCTGGCACCCACTTTCGATAAGGTCTCCTGCCCATGATCAGCATGGCCGTTACGACGCCGTGCACCGTGCCTTTCGTGCCACGCCCTGTCCTGGATCAACAGGTCCGGGAGCGCGTGCAGGTGATACTGCAGCAACATCGGTATCGGCCTGCCGGGTGTGATCGCCGTACGGATCGCCGGGAACCGTTTCCTTTTCCGATTCACGTTACTCCTGTCAGCAACGACGGTTCCGTGCAAAAAGCGGAGACCATCGTTGTCATGGGAAAACACATCTCGGAACGTGGGCTAGACTTTTACTATGAGGCACCCTTGCCGCATCGGCGCGTGATCGCGTCGTGGGAGGGGCCAGACGGACATTGGCTGGCGCTCCTGCTGGATCTGCGCTGGTGCCGTTCAACGCAACACGGGCGGTACGAGAATGGCGGACGCTTTCTGCAGGTCGTCCCGTCGCCACTGGATGAAGTGGACCGGGAGCAACTGGCCGAGAGCCTCCGACGGCACACGGATACCAGAGAGTTCGTCAGGCGCAGTGCACCGCGAACTCAGCTCGGAAACAACCCGTACCATGAACCTGCGTAGGATCTCGCGTTTCCTGTGTTCTGCTTCCCGCTTCCCCAATTGAGGCGGTGAAGTGCTTTGGAAGTCGACAGTCCCCGACTGTCGTTCAGCATACAACCCAAGGTTATCAGTTCGCTGCAATCGACCGGGCCGCGTCGCCAGACGCGGCCCGGTTCATTTGTGGGCCAGGCGCTGTGCCCGGCTGCACTATCTGCCCGGCCGCGCGGCGATCGCCAGCCGCGCCTGCCGGATCGCGTCACGGCGTTCCTGCCGCGTCCGGGTCCTGTGCGGGCGCTGCGTCCAGGGCGGAGTCCAGCATGTCGGCGAGTTTCGCGTCCAGCGTCGATCCGGCCACGAACAGGTCCACGACATTGCCTTGGCGATCGATCAGTAGCAGGTACGGGATCATCTCCACGCCGCATTGTTCGGCCAGCTTGCTGTCGGCGATGTTCACCCACGGCAGCTGATTTTCGCTGACAAACGCACTTGCGGTGGCGGTGTCTTGATCGAGGCAGACCCCCAGCACGTCAAAGCCCTGTGCGTGGTACTTGTCGTAGAGTGACTTGATGGTCAGCAATTCCGGCTTGCAGGATGGGGCGGCAGACGCCCAGAAGGCCACCAGCAGCACTTGGCCGTGGTACGGCGCGGCATCCAGGGGAGTGCCATCAAGCCGTGTGCCTGCGAGGTCGAGTGGCTTTCCCAGCAGGTTCAACCGCCGCATGGTGATGTCACTCTTCTCGATGGCGAATTCCCGGATCCTGGGGCTCGTGTTGTTCTTGTAGGCGGCCCGGAGCAGTTCGCATACTTTGGCAGCCAGCTCGTAGTTGCCGGACTGTTCGAGCTGCGGCAGGCAGCTGCCGATCCGCTCCAACGCGATGGCACCCGGATTCGGACGTTGCAGAGCCTGGGTGACGGCGTCGGTGAAGGCCGCGCCCGCACCGTCCCGTTTCAGCAGGACATCATTGAGTTTCATCTCGATCTGCAGGTCCGCAAGCGCAATCTGCTCGAGCATGTTGTCCGCCTCCATGGCCACCTGTGGGTCCGCATGGTCGCGGAAAGCGTTGGCGATCAGGCTGAATACTTCACGCGCTTCTTCCTCGCGGCCCACGCTGCGCAGGGCCATGAACGCCTGCTGCGTGACGGCCAGGACCGATGCGTTGCGCTGGTCGTCTGCCAGCAGCGTCTTGACCTGCGCGATCAACGCGTCGACGTCCTGGCTCCGTCCCTGCGTGATCTCGCCGACCAGAATACCCAGCAGGATCGTGCGCCCTTCGATCGCAATGGCCGGACTCGGATCGGCCGCCACGGACGTCGCGAACTCGCGAATCTGCGCGCCCCACGAGGGGTCGGGGGTGACCTGGCCGAGCATCAGTAGAGCGCCGGCTTTGGTTTCCACTGCCTGCTTGCGCGTCGCCTCGTCCACCTCCGCCGCCAAGATGCGATTCGCCGCTTCCAGCAGGGCTTCCAGGGCCGGCCGCATCGCCGCCGGCGTCGCTCTACCCTGTTGAATCTGCGTCTGAATCGCAACCAGCTGCTTCCCCTGCTGCTGGATGAATTGCATCAGTTCCTGCGGACTGCCATCGGGGACCGCCAACGTGTCGAGCTGCTCGCCCGCCAGCGCTGGCGGCTGCGGCAGTGAGTTGGTCTGTGGCACCTCGCCACCGGCACTGTCTGCGGCCGGTGCCGGCACGGCTGCCGCCGGCGCGGCTGCCGCTGGACTGTCGTCCACGGGCGGGCGAGCAGTGGCTGGTGCCAGGTCGGGGGGCAGGAGGGGCGGTACGTCCGGCTGGATGGGTGGCTGGACGGGTGGCTGGACATCCGCCGAGTCATCGTCGGCCACTTCGTATTTGGGCGCCTGTTGCGCCTCGTCGGCCGGCTTCGGCTTGCTGCATCCACCTGCCAGGCCCGCCACGCTCAGGAGGCTGGCGCCCAGCAACCACCCTGCCACACGACACTGTCGCCACGCACGATTCGACATCCCATTTCTCCGTCGAAGATCGAGTATTGCCGGACGCTCCACAGCAGCGTTGTGCCGTGCCGTGCCGCGTCCTCGGGCTGACCGCCGATTCCGGCTGCTGCTGGAGACGCGACCATTGTAGAGCATGGCCCCGGCTGACGCAGCCGGGGGGCGCGGAGGGGCACGCACCGTGGCGTTCACTCGTGGTGGAACCGGGCGATGATGTTCCAGGCCTCTTCCGGCGTTTCGGCGTAGGAGATGAGATCCAGGTGGGCGTCGGCAATCACCCCTTCGTTGGCCAGGAACTGGAAGTCGATCACGCGGCTCCAGTACTCGCGGCCGAACAGGATGATGGGAATCTCCTGCATCCGCTGCGTCTGCCGGAGCGTCAACGCGTTAAACAGCTCGTCCAAGGTGCCAAACCCGCCGGGGAAGACGACCAGCGCCTTGGCGCGCATCAGGAAGTGCATCTTGCGGAGTGCAAAGTAGTGGAACTGGAAGCACAGACTCGGCGTGATATAGGGATTGGGGACCTGTTCCATGGGCAGCGTAATATTGAGTCCGATGGACTTGGCACCAACGTCGTGCGCGCCCCGGTTGGCCGCCTCCATGATGCCCGGCCCGCCCCCCGTGACGATCACGTAGTCGCGCTGTCCGTTTGTCTGGCACCGCCGAGACACCAGCCGTCCGAACTCGCGCGCCGCGTCGTAATAGTGGCCTTTGGCCACGATGCGCTCGAGCTGCTGCACCGCGCGCTGCCGCGCCGGATCGTCGGGGGATTCGGCCAGTGCCGTCCGGGCGCGCTCCAGTTCTTGCTGGGCGACAGGTGTTTCGACGACCTGCGTGCCGCCAAACACCACGACCGTTGAGTTGACCCCTTCGCGCGAGAAGCCCAGCTCCGGCTTGAGCAGTTCCAGCTGCAAGCGCACGGCCCGCAGCTCCGGGCTCTGCAGCAGCTGGACGTCGTATTCCACGGGCAGGTAGCTCGGGGACGAGAGGATGGCCTGAAGATTTTCCTGAGCCGCGACCGGATTCATGACACCTTCCTGACGCGCTGAAGTGTACGAGACGGCATGTTGGCTTGGCAGCAGTTGCCTCGTGCCCCATGACACGCCGCCGGCAACCAGGGCCAGTCCGCACAGCACACCGATATGACTGTGGGGTCCGAGCGATGGGAACTGTTCGACGAGCGACCCCCATTTGATGATGTACAGGAGGCACGCCAGCGTCAAATAGCCGCACCAGTAACCGTACCAGGGTCCCGGACCCAGACGCGCTACAAACCGGGCAATCGCTACAACGAGCAGATGCACGGCGGCCACAACCGGGACGATGGCGGCCACCGCCTGCCACCCCAGGAACGTGCCGCATACGGCGCACGACCATACCGCCCAGTGCTCCGCCGGCCGGCAGCCCGGTGTGCGCGAGGCGGGCCAGACACAGAGTCCCAGCGCGATGCCGGCCAGCAGCCCCCAGAGCGCGGCGGACGAATCGGTGAACCAGGGGGGCGCGGCTGCTAGATGACAGACCGGCACGGGATGCAGCCAGGCGCAGACCGGGGAAACTGCGAGTCCCGTGAGAAGCGCTGGCAGGAAGACGCGCCGCGGCACCCGCTCGCCCGAGCCCTGGATCAGCGCCGCCGTGGCGAGCGTCACCAGCAGCAGGCAGTGGTAGCCGTAGAGCGACCAGTACTCAAACGGCGTCAGGCGGTGCAGGTGCGGCGCCTCGATCGGCGCGGGCAGATTGCGGCCCCCCACCAGTCCCTCTCCGCAGGCGAGCGCCAGGAACAGCAGTCCCATCAGCAGCTCGACCAGCGGGTACCGTACCGATATCCATGTGCCACAATCGCGGCAGCGCCCCCGCAGCATGAGCCAGGCGAGCAGCGGAACATTGTCGTACCAGCGGATGGGGTGCAGGCAGACCGGGCACCGCGAACTGCTGCGCGCCACGCTCAGGCCCGCAGGCAGCCGCAGCGCCACCACGTTGACGAAACTGCCCACGCAACTGCCGATCGCGAACAGCCAGACGGCGAGGAACACCTGCATCAGGTCGAGCAGAAACCGCGAGAACAACAGCGAAAATCCGTCAAACAACCAGGCTGAGAGCATTGCGCGCCAATTCGGAAGCTGGGGCCGGACCACGCGTGTTTCGCGCCATCTCCAGCTCTATCGTAGTCGGCCTGACCCGGTCCGCCAGAGGGTGTCCGCCGCTGGATTACAGATCCGGATCACAAATACGGTGCGAGGGGACCGCCCCGCGCCGCCAACGCGTCTACGCGGCGCGACACGGCGGGATCCTCCACTACCGGCGGCGCATGCTGCGGTTTGATCCGGGCGTCGGTTACCAGCGCGCCCCGGCAGCCCCAGTGCTTCTGCTCCACCGAGACGCCGATTCCGTACGTGTCCGCCGCCGGATCGCTGCGCGTGAAAACAACCCAGAGAAAATTGTCCAGGTGCCGGGCGGTGAACTCGCTGTCATCCACGATCACGATCCAGGGGAAACGATTGATCGGCGACTCGGCCGTCTGTTCCTGGCAGAAACGCGCCACGGCAGTATCGCCGGCGTGTGCACAGGCGGGGCCCTGCAGCGCCAACACGCCCGGCAGGCAGATCCGCGGGGAGTGGAAGCCGGCCGGCAACGACAGCTCCGCCGGAATCTCGACCGGCAGCGCCCGGATGGGTGGACCGGCCGCCGCGATGATGACTTTCGACCCTTCATTCAGGGCCGTACCGGAGTAGTCCAAGGTGTCGATCGTCGTGCGGGTCTGGAAGTGCAGGTCACGTCGCCAGTCGACCCGCAGCAGCGCGTGCCGGAAGAAAGCGGGCACGTTGCCAGCGTCCAGGGCCGGATCATCCTGGCGGTCGACAATCCACAGATACTTGGCCAGCGACATCTGGCCGGTGCCCAGGATGGCGTGGGCCTGGGTGAGCAGTTCCCGCGGCAGACGCCGTGTTTCATAGGGGACGTAACGTTCGCTGCCGATCGCCAGCATCAGCGGGTGGACACCGGCCGCATCGACCGCATGCACCGCGTGCACACCGGGCACGACGTGCGGCACGGCCGGCGCTGTGAGCTCGTGGATCAGCTGACCGAACACGGTATCTTCCTGGGGCGGTCGCCCGACGACTGTGAAGGGCCAGAGGGCCTGGTCCCGGCACGTGACGCGTTCAACCTGCAGGTAGGGGAACTCGTGCTGCAGGCTGTAGTAGCCGAGATGGTCTCCGAACGGGCCCTCCGGCAGCGTCCGGGTGGGATCGATTGTGCCCTGAATGCAGAAATCGGCCTCGGCGTACACGGGCACGTGTCCCGCGCGGCACACCATCGGGATACGATGTCCACCCAGCGCTCCGGCAATGATCAGCTCGGACATCCCTTCGGGCAACGGCATGACGGCGGCCAGCGTCATGGCGGGACTGCCGCCCACGAAGATGCTGACCGGCAGCGGCACACCTCGGTCGCGCGCCGCGGCATGGTGCACGCCGATGCCGCGATGCAGCTGATAGTGCAGCCCTACCTGCCGGTTCGACACATACTGGCCACCGGACAACTGGACCCGGTACATGCCCAGATTGGCGCTGTGCAAGCCGGGATCGCGGACGTCCTCGGTGTAAACCTGCGGCAGCGTGATGTAGGCGCCTCCATCGTCAGGCCACGACTTCAGCTGCGGCAGTTGGTCGACCGTCAGTTCGTGGGCCAGCACCGGTCCGGAGGAAACGCGCCGGGGACGCATGTGCCAGACGGCGGGCAGCGCGCGCAGGGACCGGCCGGGTGCCCGGCCGAACTGCGTGGGATCCATCTTCAGTGCGATCAGATGGCGGACCCGATCCAGCGTATCACGGAAGATGAACCGCGCCCGGTCGATGGTCCCGAACAGATTCGAGACCATGGGGAACCGGCAGCCGGTCACCCGCTCCAGCAAGACGGCCGGTCCCCCACGCTGATAGACGCGCCGCTGGATCTCCGCCGCCTCCAGCTCCGCGCTGATCTCGTCCGTTAACCGCACCAGCTGCCCGGTGCGTTCCAGGTCAGCCACACATTGTCGCAGCGTGCGATAAGCCATGCGCGCCGGATCTCCCCTGTCGTCTCGGACGACTATTGCCGTAGAATAACCTGGTCAGCGACGCCTTTTTCGACTGACATGACACGAGCCGTGATACGGGATGCTTCCATGAATATACAAGCCACAAAGGCGGCCGTAACCGAGCTGGCATCCGATGCCATGGTAGCAGGGATTTTCAGCGATGGAGTTCTCGGTCCCATGCTGTCAGCGCTGGATGCTGCGGCGGACGGTCTGGTGAGTCACCTGGTGGCGCGCAAGGAGATCACAGGCAAGCTGGCGGAGCTGACGCGCCTGCTGAGCCCGCCGGGACTGCAGACCAGCGAACTCGTCGTGGTCGGATTAGGGGAACGCAGCGAGTTTGGCCAGGCACAAGCCGTGCGCGCGGCCGGCGCAGCGGCCAAACAACTGGCGGCGCGGCAGCGCGGTACCGTCGTGTTCTGTTTCGACGGCGACTGGGATGACGCGACAACCAGCGCGGCGGTCTGCAGCACCCTGGCCGGGTGCCACGGGCAGGACCTCTACCGCTCCGACCGGAAACTGCATGTGTTCCGCGACGTGCTGTGGTGCGGCACCTCCAGCCGGGTCGTGGCGGAAGGGGTGGTGCTGGGCGAATGCGTGAATCTGGTCCGGCGGCTGGTCAATGAGCCGCCGAGCGTCATGACGCCGGAGCGGTTTGCCGGCGAGGCGGTGGGGCTGGCCGCCACCTTCGGACTGGAGATTGACATCTGGGACGAACAACGGCTGGAGGAGGAACGGTGCGGCGCGCTGCTGGCCGTTGCCCGCGGCTCGGCTCACCCCCCCCGGCTCGTCACGCTCACGCACCGCGGCTCCGATGCCGCCGACACCCCGATCGCGCTGGTCGGCAAAGGGGTCACATTCGACTCGGGTGGCTACTCACTCAAACCGGCCGAGGCCATGAAGAACATGAAGGGGGATATGGCGGGCGCAGCTACCGTGCTGGGGGCGCTCGTGGCCGCCGCCCGGCTCAAACTGCCGGTCAACATCGTCGGCTACATGGGGCTGGTCGAGAACATGCTCAGCGGCAATGCGTACATGCTGGGCGATGTACTCACGTCGCGCCAGGGCAAGACCATCGAGGTGCTCAATACGGATGCCGAAGGACGCCTGGTGCTGGCCGACGTCCTGGATGTGGCGGTCTCACAGGGGGCCGGCCGGCTGATCGACCTGGCCACCCTCACCGGCGCCTGCGTTGTCGCCCTGGGTACCGACGTCGCCGGCCTGATGACAAATGACCAGGCGTGGTGTGACGAGTTTCTGGCAGCTGCGCAGGTGTGTGGCGAGCCAGTCTGGCAGCTGCCGATGTTCCCGGAGTACGCCGAGCAGATCACGAGCGACGTGGCGGACATCAAGAACATCGGTGAAGGCCGCTGGGGAGGTGCCATTGCCGGCGGGAAGTTCCTCGAGAACTTCGTGGGCCAGCGGCCGTGGGTGCACGTTGATATCGCCGGGCCGTCCTTTGCCGATAAAGCCAAACCCTGGCTCGACGCCGGCGGCACCGGCTGCCTGCTGCGCAGCCTCATCCAGCTGCTCCGCATGCGCGGGTGATGCCGCTCCGGAGGCCAGGGAGACGGGACGCGCGTTACGGCGCGCGTTGGCACTGCCGGGACCTGTTCACGTTGACACCCCCCCATTTGAGTCGCATTATTCATGGTGGTTGCCGGGGGCAGGCCAAGATCTGCCCTGCCGCAGCGAATGGCTGTCCAGTTTGTCACATCCAGGCAGCGAGGGGAAAGACGCCATGTACTGGCTGTTCATGGTCTGTGCCGCGGTGGGAGGGACGGTGTTCGTGCTCCAGTTCGTGTTGGCGGTCATTGGTGCCGGCGCCGACGACATGGACTTCTCGCACCACGTGCCTCATGACGTGCCACACGATTTCATGGGTGATGTGGCGGGTGATGCTGAGCACATGGGAGGGCACGGCGACGCCCACGGCTCGACGTGGTTGTTCGGTGTGATTTCGTTTCGCACGGTTGTAGCGGCTGTGACGTTTTTCGGGCTCGCGGGCCTGGCGTCGGACTCCGCCCACATGGGTGGACCGCTGACACTTCTGATTGCCGTGTGCGCTGGCGCGGCGGCGTTGTACGGCGTACATTTCCTCATGCAATCGCTGTATCGCTTGCGGCACGACGGTACCGCACAGATCCATCGGACACTGGGTGAACGCGCAACGGTCTATATTCCCATCCCTCCGAACAACGAGGGGCTGGGCAAGATCCAGATTCGGACGCAGGGACGGATCATGGAATACACGGCGCGGACACGCGGGCCCGACCGGCTGCGGACGGGCACGACCGTGGAGGTCGTCGAGATTGTCAATCCGATGACGGTTGAGGTGGAGCCCGTGGATGCGGGCGCCGGCGAAGGGTGATCACCTCCAACGCGAAGGCCCGCGCGAGGACGTGGCGTGAATGCCACGGCACGCGAGGGGGGCCGGTGCCCGGACGTGACCCTGCTGCTGCGTGCAGGGAAGTGTAGAGAGACCCATGCGGTGGTCGTGTTGCGCGACAACACTGCTGATTCGAATCCAGTGCAAACACAGGGAGACACAGCCCATGTCACATCTCACGCTGCTGGCCGCCGGTTTGGGCGGGCCGCTTGGCTGGTTGGTCATCATCGTTGTTTTCGTGGCGATGTTGTTTCTCGGTGTGCTGCTGCTGCTGACCAAGCAGTACAAGCGGTGCCCGAGCAACCGGATCCTGGTGATCTGGGGCCGT
>Ga0123333_10002322_pt1 | contig 19485 bp, 20 predicted proteins | sample BioC12SIPDNA_3_FD_89957 | JGI IMG/M metagenome (GOLD analysis project Ga0123333, IMG submission 89957) | Anaerobic biogas reactor microbial communites from Washington, USA - Biogas_R2_B C12 SIP DNA | ecosystem: Engineered > Bioreactor > Anaerobic > Unclassified | place: Washington, USA... | reverse complement strand
CCGGCAGAAGCTCAACCATTGGTTTACCGTGGATGACCTCAACCACCTCTTCCGCGGCGGCCGGGTGACCCGGTCGGCTGCCCTCATCGGCAGCATGCTGCGCATCAAGCCGGTGCTGCGTGTCAATGAGGAGGGCAAGCTGGTGCCCTTTGAAAAGGTGCAGGGGCGCAAGCGTTCCCTGAAGGCGCTGGCCGACAAGGCCATTGCGCTATCCAACCCCAAGGAGGGACAGAAGTACTTCATCAGCCATGGCGACTGCCAGGAGGATGCCCAGTACGTGGCCGACCTCATCAAGGAGGGGCTGCCCAACACGGGCGAGTTTATGCTGTCCCCCTGCGGGGCGGTGATTGGCGCCCACTCGGGGCCGGGCACCGTAGCGCTGTTCTTCATGGGCGACCATCGGTAAATGGCCTACCAGAGCACGCAAGCCATCGTGCTGCGCCGGGTGGACTACCGTGAGCACGACCGCATCCTGACCCTGCTCACGCCGGGTCGCGGTCGGGTGGACGCGGTGGCGCGCGGCTGCCGGCGGCCAAAGAGCCCGCTGATGCCGGCCTGCGAGCTGTTTACCCTGGGCGAATACGTGCTCTACAAGGGCAAGGGCCACGAGACGGTGACCTCCTGTGCCGTGAGCGATAGTTTCTACCCCCTGCGGGATGACTTTGACCGGCTGAGCTACGCCTCGCTGATGCTGGGCGCCGCGCTGTCAGCTGCCCAGCCGGAGGAGCCGCAGGAGCACCTGATGATATTGCTCACCCGCTCGCTGGCACGTCTGGCCTATAGCGATATGGATGCCGCCGCCGTGACGGCGGCTTTTTTGCTGCACTTCGCCACCCTCATTGGCTACAAGCCGCGGCTGAACCACTGCGTGCTGTGCGGCCGGGTGCTGGCGCCGGGCGAGGGTGCCTGGCTCAATCCCCTGGCAGGCGGCCTGGTGTGCAAGGCCTGTTACCGCAGGGAGAGCGATGCCACGCCGCTGGACGGCCCTACCATTGAATGGCTGCGCAGCGTATTGAAGGTGGGCATCGACAAAACAGAGCCTGCCCTGCGGCAGGCCCCGGTGGCGGCGCTCAAGCGCTATGTGGAGCAGTTGATTGAGCAGCGGTTGCCCAAGCTGCCCGAGTATGTGGCCAGGTTATAAGATCCGCAGCTGCACCGTGCTGCGCGCGTTGATGACTTGATCCTTATAGCGGCGGCGCATGGTGAAGGAGAAGCCGTATTCCTTTTTCCCGTTGGCGCGGTACACGCGGTAGCGGGATAATTTGTAAACATCCCTTTGGGCCAACTGGGCAAAATCCTCGCTCAGCAGCTGCGCTGCCAGGCGGGAGATGGCATCGCAGCGCTTGCCGTTGCCGTTTTGCTTAAAGTCGAAGCTGAGCAGCGTATGCGCGGGGTACACCGAGGTGACGGTGACGCCGTGCTGCTCTACGCGCACCTGGTCGATGTCGTAGTGGTGAAACAGGTAGTCAAGCTTCTGGTACAGGCGCAGGTACAGCGGGGTATCGCGCAGCTTTTCCAGCAGGTGCCGCTCCCGGCGCCTGGACCGCGCCGTATACAGCAGCAGCACAACGGCCAAAACTGCCCAAAGAACAACCATGGTCTCAGCCAAAGTTTTCACGGCGGCGCCCCACCCTTTCCTACTATATGTGGGGGATTATAACAGGACAAACAACTAAATACAACCATTTATTGGGAATATATGGCGTTTTTTTGAAAAAATGTTACCCAAAGGATTATACATCGGTCAAAAAGGGCGGTTTTTGCCAGCCAAAGGAAGGAGATCCTGCGTTTGCGCAGCCTGTTCGACTGCCCGCCCGGCGTGTATGAATACCCAGCCAAAGAAATAATACTGGTATTAAAAAGCCCGGCCGCTGTGTGGCGGCCGGGTCAACCTGTCAATAAGCTGATGGAAGGCGCAGAGGGCCGAGGCCCTCATGCCTTCAATCTGCCTGGGTGAAATGGACAGCCGGGCTTACTTCTTGATGGCGCGCAGGAGCACAATCACCAGGCAGGCGCCGCCGATGGCCACCAGCAGCGCGCCGAAGCTGAAGCCGCTGGTCTGGATGCCCAGCACGCCGGCAATCAAGCCGCCCAGCACGCTGCCCACAATGCCCAGCAGGATGTTGGTCAGCAGCCCCTGGGTGTTGCCCATCAGCTTGCCGGCGATCCAGCCGGCCAGTGCGCCAAACAGGATCCATAGCAGAACGTTTATTATCATGGAGCAGCCTCCTCTCACATGGCGGCTTGGCCGCCTATGGGTTAAATATACCACGCGCGGGAACCTGTCAAACGCAGGGAAGGCCGGGCTGTGCAACCGGGTTGCGGGAAGCCCTTGCATCCGCGTTTGTGTCTTGTTATAATGACGTGCATATTGAGAGGCTATGGCCGGAAGGTAGGTATTCAATGTTCGACTGGTTACTGGGGATTCAAAACGCAATTGCCGAAGTTGCGCCCGCGGCGGGTGATGCCGCTGCAGGCGAGGCCAACAGCACCGCAGCGCTGATTCAGATGCTGCTGCCCATGGCGCTGATCGTGGTGGTGTTCTACTTCATGCTGATCCGCCCGCAGAAAAAGAAGGACAAGAAGGTCAAGGACATGCTGTCCAACCTCAAGGTGGGCGACCGCATCTGCACCATCGGCGGCATCTACGGCACCATCACCAGCATCCGCGATGACAACGTCGTGCTGGCCGTTGGCGCGCAGGACGTCCCCATGGTGTTTGCCCGCTGGGCGATCCGCAATGTGGAGGCTGTCTCGGTGGAAAACGAGGGCGAAATCCTCGCCTAATACTGAACGAACTCATAAACGCTTTGCTGGACTCGTCTTTTTCCGCCTCCGCTTTGCTTCACTCAGTCAACATAGGCGCCGCTACGCCTCCTTCGTTCAGCTTTGCGGAGACAAAAAAATCCTTCGTCCATCAGTGCGTTTCATCATTTCGTTCAGTATAATGCATCATGCTACCAGGGCGCCGGCGGAGCAATCCACGGCGCCTTTCTTCATTCCATGATTGTGAGCGGAGGTTTGTGATATGAAAAGACTGGATGGGCGTCAGCCGGATATGCTGCGCGAGGTGCACATGCAGCCCGGCTTTATCTCCACCGCGGCGGGCAGCTGCCTGATTGCCTTTGGCGGCACCCGCGTGCTGTGCACCGCGTCGGTGGAGGACAATGTGCCCCCCTTCCTGCGGGGCAGCGGCATGGGCTGGCTGACGGCGGAGTACGCCATGCTGCCGGCCTCCACCGGCCGGCGCAAGCAGCGCGACGGCATCAAGAAGGATGGCCGAGGCGTGGAGATCGGCCGCCTGATCGGCCGGTCGCTGCGCCAGGCGGTGGACCTGTCGCGCCTGGGGCCGCGCACCATCACCATCGACTGTGATGTGCTGGAGGCCGATGGCGGTACCCGCACGGCGGCAATCACCGGCGGCTTTGTGGCGCTGTGCCAGGCAGTGGACGGCCTGATCCGCCGGGGCGCGCTCAAGGAGTCGCCTATTGCCCACCAGGTAGCGGCAGTCAGCTGCGGCGTTGTGGCCGGCCTGCCCATGCTGGACCTGTGCTACCGCGAGGACAGCATGGCCGACGCCGATATGAACGTTGTGATGAACGAGCAGTTCCGCTTCATCGAGCTGCAGGGCACGGGGGAGGAGCGCGCTTTCTCGCTGGCCGAGCTGGGGCAGCTGCTCAGCCTGGCCCAGGCCGGCATCGCCCAATTGTTTGCCCGGCAGGCGCAGGCCTTGGGCGAGGCAGCCTACGTCATCGGCCAGAAGCAGACGCTGGTGATCGCCAGCAACAACGCCCATAAGATCAAGGAGCTGACGGCCATGCTGGGCGACCGCTACCATCTGGTGTCCATGCGGGAAGCCGGCTTTGACGGCGATGTGGAGGAAAACGGCGATACCTTTGCCGACAATGCCGTACTCAAGGCCGAGGCCGTGCGCGATGCCACGGGCTACGCCGCCCTGGCTGATGACAGCGGCCTGATGGTGGACGCCCTGGGCGGCGCGCCCGGCGTGCACAGCGCGCGCTTTGCCGGGGTGCACGGCGATGACGCGGCCAACAACGCCCTGCTCATGGACAAGCTGAAGGACGTGCCTGCCCCCCGCACGGCGCAGTTTGTCAGCGCCATTGCCCTGGCCTCGCCCTTCTTGCCCACGCGCCTGTTTGAGGGCGTGTGCCCCGGCGTGGTCACCTTTGCGCCGCGCGGGCAGCAGGGCTTTGGCTACGACCCCTACTTTGAGTACGACACCGGCAAGACCTTTGCCGAAATGAGCGACGAGGAAAAGGCCCAGGTCAGCCACCGCGCCCGCGCCATGCACAAGCTGCTGGCGGCGCTTGCGTGAAGGCGCTGGTGCTCAGCGACAGCCACGGCGCCACCCACACCCTGCGGGCGCTGATGACCCGCCTGGAGGAGGGCAAGCCCGATGCCCTGATCTACTGCGGGGACGGGCTGGCGGATATTTTGCCCTACCGGGCCTGGTGCCCGGCCTTCTACGCCGTGCGCGGCAACTGCGATCTGGCTGCCCCGCCCGACACCCCGGGCGAGCAGCTGGTTCGCCTGGACGGGCTGGAGGTGCTGATTGCCCACGGCAATGGCTACCATGTGAAGCGCAGCCTGGAGACCCTCAGCTGGCGTGCGCGGGAACTGGAGGCCCGGGTTGTCTGCTTTGGGCACACCCACCAGCCCGTGGCCGAGTGGCACCACGGCGTGCTGATGCTCAACCCCGGCGCGCTGCACGGCGGGCGGTATGCCCTGCTGCATGTATGGGCAGATGGGGTGGTGGAGGCTGAACTGCTCAGTTTGTGATAAATCCTTCTAAACAAAAGGCTGCCGCAAGGCAGTCTTTTGTGGAATGGGATTCTCTCTTGCAATTGCGATAGATATCAGCAATATTGGCAATGAAATTGTGGCTATGGAAGCGGCACCAATGCCCCGCGGATGGACCAGGCCGGCATGCCATAGGAAATGGTAACGGAAGCCCGCGTGCAACGATGATCCTGTGGATCAGCAATCAAGCGATTCCCAGCCAGTCGGTAGTAGCGCTGTTCACCAAGCACGGCAAGCGGGTTGTTAGCAATGATGTCTGCTGAGCAACCAAGGCGCTGCGCCAACACAGCCAACTCATCAGGGGCTGTTGGGGGCATCTGGTGGAAGGCGCAGATGATGCCGTCCAACATGGATTTGAGCGGGGTAGCCAAGTTCATCAACGCATCTTCAGGGCTGTTGATGTGGATGGCAAGCCCAAAGCAGCCCGTATGAGGCAATGACGCCGACGAAGAAATATGAAAATGTGATCGGTGGGCCTGCATGGTGCGCCAGTATTCGTAGGGCTTGTGGTCCCCTCGCAGACGAAAAAAGGGGATATCCCGCCAGGCAATCAAGGGCTCCCTTGCCTCAAACAAGTCGCGGCAATCCGTTATTTCATAATGATAGTAGTGCGAGTAATCAGCACAATCCCTTTGATGCAGCAGGTCGGTTGTTTCCGCGCAACTCAACAACTTGAAGCAAAGCTGATGGTGTGCAGATGGTCTGCACATCCCTTCGCTGATATTAAAGAACAAGCGGTTCTCTACATCTGCTACATGACCTTCAGACGCGGAGCCATAGGTAGCCATCAGCCCGGCCCTGTCATCGGCAGTCAGCACGGACACGGCCTCTTTTAGCTGGGAGCGCAATGTGTTCAGCGTGTCATGATGATGCTCACACGGAATTGGCGCATTGGAGAAAGCCTCAACGCCGGAAGAAAACGGCAGCACAGCAAACTTGATGGCGTCAGTATCCTTCATGGGCTCAATGTTGATGCAGGCGCCACATAGTCTTCCATATACGTATACCGGCATTGCGTGCAGGTGTGCATGGTGTAGCCAAAGGCGATGTCGGTGGGCTGCACCGTGACGGTGATGTAGTCCGGGTCCTCGTGGACTTCGGGCACCAGGTTCACCTTGTACTTCTTGGATTCGATTTTTTCGAAGGAGAGCTCGCGGTTGTTCTCAATCTGCACGGGGCGGTTGAGCTTTTCGCCCACAAAGGGCTTGCAGTAGGCGCGTCGGTCGCCCGTCACATGCTCGAAAAAGCGGATCACCGCCTCCACGCTGTTGCCGGTCACATAGCCCACGCGCTCCTCATCCTTTTTGACATGCACGTGGTACATGCCCACCAGCCCGCCGTTGTGCACATAGCCGTGCACCGAGGCGTAGGCGGACAGCTTCACCTGGTTACCCCGCACATCGCCGTAGCCGCAGGCCAGAATGGCGCCCAGAAATTCCTCGCACTTGGTCTTGCGGTTGTCGTCGATGAACACCAGCTCCACATCCGCCCAGTTGCCGTCAAACTGGCCGGAACCAAAGCCCACCAGCCCGGCCACGCCGCCGATGCGGCCCTTTTGCGTCAGGTGGATGCGGCCCTGCACGCTGCACCCGGTGATGACGGTGTTTTCGGCAAAGCCGGCCAGCCCGGCGGTAAAGCAGCTGCCCTCGTCTTCCACCATCACCTGCACGCCCAGCAGGTGCAGGTTGCGGATCTGGGCATCCATGACCACCGAAAACAGGCCGGCCAGGCCGGTGTCATACTTCTTGTGGTTGCCGTCCACGGTCTGGGCGCGGTCGGGGCCGACGGCATCTACCGACAGGTTGTAGATGGTGTGGTTGTTGCCCTCCAGCGTGCCCGAAAAGGGCAGCGGCGTCCAGCGGATGCCCTTGAGGTTGATGTCATTCTCCAGGCGGTAGTGCCCGGCTGGGTCATTGGCGATGGCCATCAGGTCCTCCGCCGTGCGGATGGGCCGCGCGTCCGCCGGGGCCGCCAGCGCGGGCGCCGTGCCCAGCACAATCAGCGCGGCAGCCATCAGCGCCAGCAGGCACCGAGTCATGGCTGGCCTTCCCGCTCGCGGCGCTGCGCCTCCTGGCGCATCGCGCGGAAGTAGGCCTCCTCCTGCGACAGCTCTCCGTGCAGGTGGGCCGAATCCCACTGGCTGTTGTTCTCCGTCAGCACGGCCTTCAGCCGCACCGACTGCACATTGCCCTGGCGGAACGCATCCAGAAACTGGTTGATCAGCGCCGGGGGGAAATGGGCCAGCACCAGCATCTCGCTGTCAAAGCCTTCCCCGGCATAGGGCGCCCAGGCGGCACCCTGATCGTCGATCAGGTCGGCCAGCGTGCGGCTGTACTCAGCCGGGGCCACCGGGCGCAGGCGGATGCCGTGCTTGTCGGTGATGGGCGTCACCTGGCGCACGCGGTCTTCGGACAGGTTGTAGGCCAGCAATACAGGCTTTTTCATGTGTATACTTCCTCTATTTTTACTTATTTGTTCTCGCGGTAGTTGTGCACGATGTCGTTCATCTGCTGCCACTTTTGCTCCATGTCGGCCACTAACTTGAACTGCGTGCGGCAGCGGTCAACATTGTGGCCCGGGCGGTGGGGGGCAAAGTAGGTGTCGCCGCTGAGGTAGTCGGTTAAAAAGCGCACGCCGCACTCCAGCGTCATCAGCTTGGCGCCCATGGGCAGCGTGTCGATCTCGGGGGCGGTCAGCCGCTTGCCGCAGGCGGACAGGAAGCCCTTGACATACACCTCGTAGGCCGGCAGGGACATGGTGACCAGGCCGAGGTCGCGCTCGTCCTCGGCGGCGGTGGACGCGCCAAAGCGGATGGAGTCGCCAAAGTCGTTGCCGGCAAGGCCCGGCATCACGGTATCCAGGTCTATCACGCACAGCGCGGTGCGGGTGTCCTTGTCCAGCATTACGTTGTTAAGCTTGGTGTCATTGTGGGTGACGCGCAGCGGCAGCTCGCCCGCGCGCAGCATGTTCATCATGGTGGCGGCCTCCTGCTCGCGCGCCAGGGCGAAGGCGATCTCCTCCTGCACCTCATGGGCGCGCCCGTGGCTGTCCTGCTCAATGGCGGCGCGCAGCTTGAGGTAGCGGTCCGGCGTGTCGTGGAAGTGGGGGATGGTTTCGTGCAGCGTATCGGCGGGGAAGTCCGCCAGCTGGTTTTGAAAGCCGCCGAAGGCCACCGCGCTCTGGTAAAAGTCCTCCAACACCTCGGGCTTGTCCAGGCACAGGCTGTCGGTGATGAAGTCATACACGCGCCAGTATTCGCCCTGGGCATCCCGGTGGTACACCTGGCCATCAAGGGTCTCCACCAGGGTGAGCACGCGGCGGGGCTCCGGCTCCTTGGTGCGCAAAAAGCTGGTGACCGCGTGGATGTTGCGCATCAGCGCCGGCACATCGCGAAACACGCGGTGGTTGATCTTTTGCATGATGTAGTCGCGCCCGGCATCGGTGCGCACCAGGTAGGTTACATTGATATGGCCGTTGCCATACCGCTCGCAGGAGACGGGCTTGCCAATGAAGCGGAAAAAAGAGCAGCTGTCCAGCATGGGAACCCTCCTTGGTTAAGATGCAGCCCCATGGCTGCGCGCCTATAGATATCAGTATACCGCATATCGCACAAATCGCAATGCCGCAGTCGCAAACAGCCGGCCGCTGTTTGCCGGCTTGCATCGCCGCCGCTGTGCGGGTACAATGGTCAAAACGATGCCGCGCGCCTTGCAGCGCGGCCGATGGAATGGATGAGGCATGAGCGAACCAGTTTGCAGCAATCATCAGCAAGGCGACTGCGCCGGTCTGTGTACGTCCAGGGTCAATATCTTTCAATCGCTTTCCCGCCGCGAGCAGGAGGAATTGGTGCAGGCGGCCGGGCATCGCCATGTGCCTGCGGGTACCATGATCTTCCGCGAGGATGACCCGGCGGACCGCATTTTGGTGGTGCACCGGGGCAAGATCAAGCTCAACCACTACTCCGCCGAGGGCAAGGAATATGTGCTGGATATCATCGGCACGGGGGACATCTACGGCGAGCAGCGCCTGTTCTCCGGCCAGCGCCAGCAGGTGAATGCCATCGCGCTGGAGGCCGTCAGCTTTTGTGAGATTTACAAGCGGGACATCGAGGCCCTGATCATGCGGGAGCCGTCCGTGGGCATCCGCATGCTGGAGGAGCTGGGCACCAAGTATTCCCGAGTGAGCCGGCTGCACGAAATCCTGTCCATCAACGATGCCAAGGGGCGGCTGGCGGGCTTTCTGCTGCACCTCAGCGGCGAGGCCGGGGGCAAGGTGATCCGCATCGACCGGGAGACGATCTCGGCCTCCATCAACCTGCGCACGGAGACCATCAGCCGCAAGCTCAAGGAGCTGGAGCGTGATGGCCTGGTGGCCACCGAGGGGCACCGGGTCATCCGGCTGGCCGATACGGATGGGCTGCGGGCGGTTTTTGAGTCATCCGAATAAAAATCATCGAATGTTGATCTATATCATATTATTGTGCCGGACGAATGGGGTATAGTCATGACAAATCCGGCAAGGAGGGAAGCATCATGCGCAAACACATCAAGAACAATGTATCCTGGGTGGGCAAGATCGACTGGGAGCTGCGGCAGTTCCACGGGGCGGACTATTCGGTCAACCATGGGTCCAGCCAGAACGCCTACCTGATTGAGGAGGAAAAGACCGTCCTGATCGACACGGTGTGGAAGCCGCACTCCACCGAGTTTGTGGACAACCTGCGCTCGGAGATCGACCTGAACAAGATCGACCTCATCGTCATCAACCACGGCGAGGTGGACCACAGCGGCTCGCTGCCCCAGCTGATGGCGCTGATCCCGGACACACCCATCTACTGCACGGCCAACGCCGTCAAATCGCTGGTGGGGCAGTACCACCACCCGGAGTGGAACTTCAACGTCGTCAAGACCGGCGACAGCGTGGACATCGGCAACGGCAAGAAGCTTGTGTTTGTTGAGATGCGCATGCTGCACTGGCCGGACAGCATGGCCACCTACCTGACGGAGGACAACATCCTCTTTTCCAACGATGCTTTCGGCCAGCACTTCGCGGTGGAGGAGCTGTTCAACGACAAGGCCGATCAGTGCACCCTGTGGGAGGAGGCGATGAAATATTACGCCAATATCCTCAACCCCTTCTCGCCTTTGGTCAAAAAGAAGGTGGAGGAGGTGCTGGCCCTCAACCTGCCCATCGACATCATCGCCACCAGCCATGGCATCATCTGGCGGGACAACCCGGCCCAGATTGTGGAGGCCTACCACAAGTGGTCCCAGAACTATCAGGAGGACCAGGTGACCGTCATCTACGACACCATGTGGGAGGGCACAGAAAAGCTGGCGCACCGCATCGTGCGGGAGATCTCCCTGCTGTCGCCCGAAACCAGGGTGAAGCAGTACAACATCTCCAAGACCGATAAAAACGACATCATGACCCAGGTGTTCAAATCCAAGGCCATCGCGGTGGGCTCGCCCACGGTGCATCAGGGTATCCTGTCCTCGGTGGGCGGGTGGCTGGAGTTCCTCAAGGAGCTGAAGTTCAAAAACAAGAAGGCCGCCGTGTTTGGCTGCTACGGCTGGAGCGGCGAGGCCACCAAGGTGCTGCGCAAGGAGCTGGGCGAGGCGGGCTTTGACGTGGTGGAGCCCGAGATCCGCTGCAGCTGGAACCCGCGCCCCGAGGACCTGGAGCAGGCCAAGGAGATCGCCAAGGCGCTGGTGGGCTGATGACCGCCTGGTTATACTAAACTCAAACCTTAACGCTTTGATGGCACTTGTCTTTTTCCGCCTGCGCATTGCCTCTTTCAGTCAGCGTAGCGCCGCTACGCCTCCCTCATTCGGCTTCACGCAGCCGAAAAAATCCTGCGTCCATCCTTGCGTTAACGTTTTCGTTTAGTATAAGGCTAAGCTCAACGAGTGCCAATCAATACAATCAAGGCCGTGGCATCACGCTGCGGCCTTTTTGCATGCAACTGATGATAATAATGACGTGAATCATTATTTTTCGGTGCGACCTGTCCTATCATAAGGCCACAAGGGAGCGGAACGCTCACAAGGAAGGGAGATTATACCATGAACCGGGCAGAATCATTTCACCAGGCAAAGGCCAAACACCTGAAGACCTTGGCCCAGTACGTCCCCGTGGTGGACAGGGTGCACGGCAAGCACCATCCGGAGTTTCACGAGGTGCGGGCCATCGCGGAGGATGTCATTGCCAAGGCCAAGGCCGTGCGCACCAGGCTGCCGGCGCTGGATGAGGAGTTCATCCGCCTGCGCCAGGTGACAGACAACTACACGGTGCCGGGCGATGTCTGCGAAAGCTATGAGGCAGTGTACCACATGCTGGCAGAACTCGACCGGGCCTACCACGCGTAAAGGAGTACACTATGCAGCGCCATATTCTCAAAAACAAGAAAAAGATTACCCTGATCAGCGCCATCCTGATCATCGCGGCGTACACCAGCCACTACGCCTTTCACTACGAGCCTGTGGCCAAGTGGGCGCTGCTGATTGCCTCCATCATCGGGGTCGCCCCCATTGCCATCCAGGCCTTCCAGGCGCTGCGGGTCAAGGTGGTCAGCATCGATGTGCTGGTTACCATCGCGGTCATCGGCGCCCTCATCATCGGCAACTTTGAGGAATCCGCCATCGTCACATTCCTCTTTCTGTTCGGCGACTTTCTGGAGCAGCGCACCCTCAACAAGACGCGCTCCGCCATCCGCGAGCTGACCGAAATGGCGCCCGAAAGCGCGCTCAAGCAGATGGCGGACGGCAGCTACCAGGAGGTGGAGATCGACGAGGTGGACATCGGCGACGTGCTGCGCGTGCTGACCGGCGCCAAGGTGCCTGTGGATGGCATCGTGTTAACCGGCGAAGGCCATGTCAACGAGGCCAGCATCACGGGCGAGCCCATCCCGGCCGCCAAGGCCCCGGGCGCCCAGGTGTTTGCAGGCACGATTCTGGACAACGGTACCTTGCACATCGAGGCCCAGCGCGTGGGCGAGGACACCACCTTCGGCCGCATCATCGAGCTGGTGGAAGAGGCGCAGGACGCCAAATCCGAGGCCGAGCGCTTCATCGACCGCTTCGCCAAGTGGTACACCCCGGCCGTGCTGGCCCTTGGCTTCATCGTGTGGCTGATATCGCAGAACATCGAGCTGGCCATCACCATTCTGGTGCTGGGCTGCCCGGGTGCATTGGTCATCGGCGTGCCCGTCTCCAACGTGGCCGGCATCGGCAACGGCGCGCGGCATGGCGTGCTCTTGAAGGGCAGCGAGGTCATCCACGACTTCAGCCGTGTGGACACCATGATCTTTGACAAAACCGGCACCATCACCCAAGGCAAGCCCGTCGTGTCCGAAGTCAAGCTCTATACCCAGGATACCGGCAAGACCCGCAGCTACCTGGCCAGCGTGGAGGCCGAGTCCGACCATCCCCTGGCCCGCGCCATTGTGGAATACCTGGACGAGAAGACCCTATACCCCGTGGCCTCCACCGATGTGGTCAAGGGCGGCGGCATCGTGGCCACGGTGGACGGCAAGCGCGTGGCCGTGGGCAACGCAGCGCTGATGAGCCAGGAAGGCGTGCACCTGTCCGACGAAGCGCAGGCAGACATCGCCCGCTTTGAACTGGAAGGCAACTCTCTGGTGCTGACCAGCGTGGACGGCCAATTGCAGGCCCTGGTTGGCATCCGCGATCAGATCCGCCCCGGCGTCAAGGACGACCTGGCGCGGCTGAAAAAAATGGGCGTCAAAAACCTGGTGCTGCTCTCTGGCGACAACCAGGGCACGGTGGACCTGGTGGCGAAGGAACTGGGCCTGACCGAGGCCCATGGCAACATGCTGCCCGAAGACAAGGCAGCCTACCTCAAGGACATGCAAAACAAGGGGCACATCGTGGCCTTCGTGGGCGACGGCGTGAACGACAGCCCCTCCCTGGCCCTAGCCCAGATCGGCATCGCCATGGGCTCTGGCACCGACGTGGCCATTGAAACCAGCGACGTGGTGCTCATGAACTCCGACTTCAGCCGCCTGCCCCATGCCCTGGGCCTGACCAAGGCCACCGCCAGCAACATGCGGCAGAACATCATCATCGCTGTGGGCGTGGTGCTGGTGCTGCTGGCCAGCGTATTCTTCAGCACCTGGATGAACATGTCCATCGGCATGCTGGTGCACGAGGGCAGCATTTTGGTGGTCATCCTCAACGGCATGCGCCTGCTGCGCTACAAGCCACGGGTATAATATACATAGCAAGCAACTACAACCAATCAAACGGAAAGAAAAGGAGATTACCCATGAAAAAAGCAACCATCCAACTGGAAACCCTGACCTGCCCCTCCTGCATGGCCAAGATCGAAGGCGCCCTGAAATCCCTGGACGGCATCAAGCAGGACACGCTCAGCGTCTCGTTTAACACCAGCAAGGTGAAGGTGGACTTTGACGACAGCAAGGTAGCCATTGAGGACATCCAGAAGAAGATCGGCGACCTTGGCTACGAGGTGAAGAAGACGCAGGTGAAGGATCTGTAATACAGACGGTGCTCCGACATACCGCCCCAATGATGTACTGGGGCGGTTTTTCGTGGTCTGTTTCGCGGTGGAGGTGCCTGACTAACGGAAATTTGTTGGCTATGTGTGAGGCGCACACCCGAATGAATATAATTTGCGGGTATTGAACGAAAAGAACAACCCCTTGAAATCATTGACTTCAAGGGGTTGTGTGCCTTGCGGCAGTGCTGGTGCGGTCAAGAGGACTTGAACCTCCATGAGCGATTGCTCACTAGAACCTGAATCTAGCGCGTCTGCCAATTCCGCCATGACCGCAGGAACGCTTAGGTAAGGTAACATGGTTTCCGGCGGCTGTCAAGTGTTTTTGGCGCGGTGGGATGAAATTTTGGGGGAGATGAGATGGAGCGCTTCCGGAACGATTCATAAAACGTGAAGACAGGAGGCGCCGCACGCAAACGCGCTGCCAATCTTTACTTTCCTTGCCGGGATGGGCTATAATTCAGGCATTCGGCATGAAGGGGGGGGGAAGCGCGATGAAAGCCAGGCTGCTATGGCTGTTGCTGCTGGTGTGCGCTTTCCTGCTGGCCATGGGGCTGATGGTGGCGGCGGAGGGGCAAGAGGTGGCGGATTTGCCGGCCTATCTCGCCTCCGCGGCGCTGCCGGGCCCCGTGATGTGCCTGCCGACCGCGGCCAAAGCCGAAACAGCCCTGCCCGGCGATATATTGCCGCAGGCGCAGGGGGAGTGCCCCCCACAGCCGCGGGCCGAGCATCGCCCGGTGGAACGGCCTGCCGCCATTCCGTACCGCGTGGCGGCGTACCACGCCTTTCACCTGTCCGATGAGGCCGGATAGCCGTTTCCTGCGCCCGGTCAAATTCGTTCGGTATGAGAAAGGAAACAAACATGGCAAAGCCCGTGAAACAAACCAAGAAGCCCATCAACAGCAAGGCAGTGGCCGCCGTCACGCTGGCGGTGCTGCTGGTGCTGACGCTGGCCGCCGCCTACGTCGGCGTGCGCGGCATGAACCTGGACAACCAGGGCCTGTACAAGCTGTTGGCCTGGATCCCCACCCCGTCCCACAGCAGCACCTGGCGCCAGGCGCTGGTGCCCGGGGCCGACCTGGGGGAGAACCTGGTGCAGACCTACGCCGCTGCCCCCGTGGCCGAAGGCGGCGAGGTGACCGAAGACCTGCTCAAGCAGACCGTCAGCAAGATGGGTCGGCGCCTGGCCTTTGGCGGCTGGAACAGCGCCCAGGCCGAGGTGGTGGAGGGCAACAAGATCCGCCTCACCTTGCCCAACGACGGCACCCACGACCATGCCTTTGAGATGATGGCCCAGCGGGGCGACTTCGCCTTCGCCGCGCCCGATGGCACGCCTTTCCTCACCTGGGAGAATGTGAAGGCGGCCAACTACGGCCTCAACCCGCAGGACAACAGCTACGCCATCGGCTTCCAGCTGGACAGCGCCGGCAAGCAGATCTTTGCCGACAAGACGGCCGAGCTGATCGGCCAGAGCATGCAGCTGATGATCGACGGCACGGCGGTGGCCAACCCGGGCATCAACCAGGCGCTCACCGAGGGCATGGCCTCGCTGCCCGGCTTCAACAATGAAAACTCGGTGGCCTATGCCTCCATGATGCAGTACGGGCCGCTGCCTTTGGTGCTCACGCTGGAAAGCAGCGAGAGCGGCGCGCCGCTGTTTGGCGCCAACGTGCAAAACACCGTGATCTGGGCGCTGGCGGCCGTGGTGCTGCTGGTCAGCCTGTACTTCCTGTTCACCTACCGGCTGGGCGGCCTGATCGCCGTATGGCTGATGGGCATTCAGTTAGTGGCGGCCTACTTCCTGGCCGCGCTGGCGCGCAGCGGCTTCACCGTGGCCACGCTGCTGGCCGTGTGGGGCAGCTTTGGCCTGCTGGTCTATGCCCTGCTGCTGCTCTACCGCAGCATGAAGAGCGACCTGGACCGCGGCCGCGCCATCCGCCAGTCGGTCAAGGATGCCTACGCAGGCCCCGGCAAGGTGGCCATCGACGTGCTGGCCGCCCTGCTGCTGCTGGCCGTCATCCTGATCATTGTGGATCATCAGCAGATCGGCGCCTTCATGCGCACCTTCGCGCTGGGCGTGCTGGTGGATCTGGTGCTGATGGGCATTGTGATCCGCATCCTGATGGGCAGCGCCATCAACCTGTTTGGCACCAACAGCGCCCTGTATACCAGCGGCAGCAAGAAAAGGGAGGCGGCTTAAGTGAGCAACGTCAGCATAAAATCGGCCCCCAAGGCCCTCTACCTGTCCCTGCTGGTCATCGCGGCCGGCATTGCCGTGGCGCTGGCCGGCATCGGCCTCAAGTTTCTGGGCAGTGCCCGCGAGATGGTGGCCTTTGACGCCCTGTACATCGCCATGGCCGTCACGGTGGCCATCACCTTCATCTTCGGCGCGATCCGCTACAGCCTGGCCGTAGGCATCACCCTGGGCGTGGTGGCGCTGCATGATCAGCTGCTCACGCTGGCTGTGGTGGCGCTGGTCAGCATCGCGCTGCCGCAGACCGTGGTGATGCCCGTGCTGGTCATCTTCTCCATCGTGTTCACCTACTGCCAGAGCTGGCCGGTGATCCGCGCCATGCACGAGCTGCGCACGGCCAACTCCACCCGCGAGATGGACAACGAGCAGATCGCCACCGCGGCCGTGCGGCAGACCGCCGGGCTGCGCCTGGCGGCGGTGATTGTGGCCGCCCTGCTGATCGTGGCAGGCGCCGTCAGCGGCAATGCTGCCCTGGTGGGCGCCCTGATGCCCCTGGCCGCCGGGCTGATCGTGTCCTTCTACTCCTCGGTGTGCATCACCCCTCACCTGTGGGTGCTGAGCGCCGCCCGCTTTGGCAAAAGAAAGTAAGCCATCATGAAGGAGAGCGCCAGCCATGCCGCTGGCGCTCTCCTTATACTATACTGAACTCAATCATAAATGCTTCGATGAGCTTACCTTTTTCCGCTCCCGCTTTGCCTCTTTCAGTCAACGTAGACGCCGCTACGCCTCCTTCATTCGGCTTCGCGGGAACGAAAAAATTCTGCGCTCATCATTGCATTTACTCCTTCGTTCAGTATTTGCTTAGCTATCTCTATTGACGTCCTGACCAAGAAAGGAAGCACCATGCAGGCATTCGTCCGGCGCGCACAGCCCCACCAGATCCCCGGCGTGGAGGACTGGCTGGCTTCGCTGTTGCATGCGCGCGGGGTGCAGGGTGCCGCGCAGGCGGAGGCCTTTTTGTCGCCCAGGCTGGAGGCGCTGCACGACCCGCTTTGCATGCAGGGCATGGCGCAGGCCGTGGCCCTCATCCGCGAGCTGGGCGGGCGCAAGGCGCGGGCCGTGGTGTACGGCGACTACGATGTGGACGGCCTGTGCGCCGCTGTGATCGCCGAGGAGGCCCTGCGGGCTGCCGGGCTGAAGACCGTGGTGTACATCCCGGACAGGCATACCGAAGGCTATGGCATCAACGCCGATGCCGTGCGCAAGCTGGCGCCCCAGGCCGAGCTGCTGCTGACGGTTGACTGCGGCATCACCGCGGTGGACGAGGTGGCGCTGGCCCGGGAGCTGGGCCTGCGTGTGATCGTGACCGATCACCACCAGCCGCCGGATGTATTGCCGCCGGCCGATGCCGTGATCAACCCGCTGCTTGGGGGCTATGCCTTCCCCGGCTTGTGCGGTGCCGGCACCGCGTGGAAGCTGTCCTGCGCGCTGCATGGCTTGCCCTTTGCCGCCAAACAGCTGGACCTGGCGGCCATGGCCACCATTGCCGACATGGTGCCCCTGCTGGAGGAAAACCGCATCATCGCCTTCCACGGCCTGAAGACATTGGAGGCCACCAATCGCCCCGGCCTGCTGGCGCTGATGCGCGCCGCGGGCTTGACGCCCGGGCAGCGCGTGTCGGCCGACCGGGTCGGCTTTGGCCTGGCGCCCCGCCTCAACGCGGGCGGCCGGCTGACCACCGCGCAGGATGCGCTGCAACTGCTGCGCACCGCCCGGGATGAGGAGGCCGAAGCCCTGGCCCAGCGCCTGGACGACATCAACCGCGAGCGCCAGCAGCAGGAGCGGCAGGTGATCGACCAGGCCGAGGCCCTGCTGGCCGGGGAAAACCTGCTGCACGCCCACAGCATCGTGCTGTGCGGCGAGGGGTGGAACAGCGGCGTGGTGGGCCTGGCAGCCGGCAGGCTGGCCGAAAAGTACGGCTTCCCCACCGTGGTGCTCACCCGGGACGGCGATGCGGCCACCGGCTCCGGCCGTACGGCGGGTGGCATCGACCTGTACGAGGCGCTCAAGGCCTGCGGGGATCTGTTCACCCGCTTTGGCGGGCACAGGGCGGCCGCCGGCATGACATTGTCGGCGGACAATGTGCCCCTGCTGCGGCAGCGCTTTGACCAGGCTGTGCGCAGCCAGCTGGGGGGGCGCCCCCTGCTGCCCCAGGTGTACTACGATGTGCCCATTGACCTGGCCGACGTGCAGACCGGGGTGATTGAGCGCATGGACAGCCTGGCTCCCTTTGGTATCGGTAACCCGGCGCCCGCCTTTTTGCTGGAGAATGTGGACCTGGCCTCCGCCCGGCGTGTGGGCGCGGACGGCCGCCACCTGAAGATGGCCCTGCGCGCTCGGGGGCAGCTGCGCGACGGCATTGCCTTTGGCCTGGGCGACCGGGCGGAGGGTATGCCCCCGCAGCTGGATGCTGTGGTGCGCCTGTCGCTCAACGAGTATGCCGGGCGGGTCAGCCCGCAATTTCAGCTGCAGGCCTACCGCGCGGGGGAGCAGGCCTTTTTGCCCGACCCGGCGGGGGAACAGCGCGCCCTCTTGCAGGACTTGGCGGCCATCGCGTCGAATGTATCAAGGCTGCCCGCGCGGGCAGAAGAATGGCCTGGCGGCGATGTGCCCCTGCGGGGCACCCTGCTGCTGTGCCGCACGCATGACACCGCCCAGCAGATGCACCTGCGCTGGCCGCAGTTGGGCGTGGCAAGCGGGGATTATGCCGACCGCCGGGGCAGCAGCGCGGTGCTCTACCGCGTGCCGCTGGTGGCCATTCAGGCGCCCTGCGACGCGCTGGTGTTCTGCGACGGGCTGCTGGGCGAGGTCGAAGCCGCCTGGGCGGCCGAGTGCTTCCCCGAGGCCAGGCTGTACGCCATGCCCCGCGCCGCGGCGATGGAGGGCCTGCTGGCCCCCCTGCGGCTGAGCGTGGACGAGCTGCGCCAGGCCTATGTGCAGGCGCGCCGGGGTATTAGCCTGCTGGCCCTGGGGTGGACGCCTGCCCGTGCCCATGCCGCCGCCCTCATTTTGCAGGAGCTGGGGCTGGCACGCCTGGAGGATGACCGCCTGCACCTGCTGCCCATGACCAAGCGCGACCCCGCCGACAGCCTGCTCTACCGCCTGCTGCAATCATAAGGAGTACCCGTGGCCCACAGCAAGTTTGAATGCCTGACCTTGGAGGAAATGATCACCCGGATGCAGCAATACAATCCGGGTGCTGACCTTGCTGTGGTCGAAAAGGCCTTCCACTTTGCGCAGCAGGCGCACGACGGCCAGCTGCGCCGCAGCGGCGAGCCCTATTTTGTCCACCCGCAGAATGTGGCAAGCATTCTGGTGGACATCATGCTGGACGCCCCCACCGTGGCCGCCGGTCTTTTGCACGACACGGTGGAGGATAACGAAGCCATCACGCTGGACATCATCGAGAAGGAGTTTGGCCGCGAGATCATGGAGTTAGTGGACGGCGTGACCAAGCTGGGCCGTCTCAACTTCTCCGACCGGGAGGAGCAGCAGGCCGAATCTTTGCGCAAGATGATACTGGCCATGGGGCGGGATATCCGCGTGGTGTTGATCAAGCTGGCCGACCGCCTGCACAACATGCGCACGCTGGGCTTTCAGCCGGCGGAGCGGCAGGTGGCCATTGCCCACGAGACGCTGGACATCTACGCCCCCATCGCCCACCGCCTGGGCGTATATACCATCAAGCAGGAGATTGAGGACCTGGCGCTGCGCTACATCGACCCCGAGGGCTACCGCGAGGTGGCCCACAAGGTGGGCATCAAGCGCGTGGAGCGCGAGCAGCAGATACAGACCATCATCTCCACCCTTCGCGACAAGCTGGACGAGATGGGCATCAAAAACTTTGAGATCGAGGGCCGGCCCAAGCACCT
>Ga0123333_10002315_pt1 | contig 19537 bp, 17 predicted proteins | sample BioC12SIPDNA_3_FD_89957 | JGI IMG/M metagenome (GOLD analysis project Ga0123333, IMG submission 89957) | Anaerobic biogas reactor microbial communites from Washington, USA - Biogas_R2_B C12 SIP DNA | ecosystem: Engineered > Bioreactor > Anaerobic > Unclassified | place: Washington, USA... | reverse complement strand
GGCTCGGGTCCGGCGCTGATCGGGGATCGCCGCGTTCGACCGTGGTCGCCGACGTCCTCGCCTGGCGGCTCGGACAGCCCGGCCGTGCTTCCCGCTCTTTGTCGGCTCCTTCGTCGCCGACGGGCCGCTCGGGCCACGGGTTCGCCTGGCGGCTCACCCTCCGTTGCCGCGGCGATCGCCTGCTTCGAGGTGGCTCGGGTCCGGCGCTGATCGGGGATCGCCGCGTTCGACCGTGGTCGCCGACGTCCTCGCCTGGCCGCTGATCGGGAGCGTGACCTGGGGGGATCGACGAGGGTGATCGGTACGATCGACGGTCTGAATGCGGCGGAGGTCCGGGTTCCGCGACGGCGATGCGAGGCTGGGGCCATGGCCTTCCGCCACCACGACCCCGTCGCCGAGCGACTCGTCACCCTCGGGCTCGACCGCGTGACCGCCACCCGGCTCTCGCGGGCGGGCACGTTCATGGCCGTCGACCCCGGCACGCCCCTGTGCGTCGAGGGCGAGCGCGGCCGTCAGGCGTTCCTGCTGCTCGACGGCTCCGCCGAGGTACGCCACGGCGACGAGGTCGTCGAGATCGGCCCCGGCGACGTCACCGGCGAGCAGGCGACGGTCGACCACGAGCGTCGCCGCAACGCCACCGTCGTCGCCCGAACGGCCGCGACCGTGCTCGTGTTCGACGCCGCGACGTACCGCGCGCTGGCCCGCGACGACTCCCTCCGCCCGCTCCTGCTGCCGGCCCGCCCCGCCGCCTGACGCGCCGCGGTAACGACCCGGCGCCCCGGCCCACTCGACTCACCGGAGGGCGACCCTCCCGACCGAAGGGCGGCGACGGAAGCAGGGGCGGTGGTCGTCAAGCGCGGTCCGCGTCGGGGTCGGCGGGATCCGCGCCGCCGGAGGGCGGGTCCTCCCCGCCGGCGCCCGCGTCGGCCGGTTCGACGTCGCGACCGAGCGCCGCGGCGACGGCGTCGCGCCCCGCATCGCTCGATCGGAGCATGGCCGCGAGGCGCTCACGGATCTCGGGGTCGTCCTTGATCGCCGCGGCCATGAGCCAGGACGTCCGCTCGTCGGTCGTCACCGTGGTCGTGGTCCAGCCGGCGACCCCGTCGGGCTCTCCGGGGCCGCCCGCCAGCGGTACCGACGGCACGTCGTCTGGGAAGTAGTCCCAGGCGCCGTAGAAGTCCTTGCGCGTCCACGCGACGCCGGTCGCCCGCTCGAGCGGTCCGAGTCGGCGGTGGGGGCCGACGTAGACCTGCCCGAGCGGGATGCCCGTGCCGGCCCCCATGAGCCCCGGCGGTGGCCGGTCGAAGTAGGTGCGCCAATACCGCTCCGAGAAGAACAGCGCGCAGTAGTCGAGGCGGAGGTACTCGTCGACGAACGTGTAGCCGCGGTCCCAGAGGTGGGGCCACAGGCCGAGCAGGCACTGGTGGATGCTCGCCTGGTGGTCGACGTCGAGGAACATGGCCACGATCGGCTCCGTGTGGTCGCCGAGGGTGTCGGAGAACCACCCCTTGCGGAACTCGCACCGCTCGATGGCCCCGTGGGCGGCCACGTTGGCCTTCACCTCGTCGAGCCCGCCGTGGAACGCGCCCTGCCCGAGCGGGCTGGCCCACCGGTCGCCCTCGGCCGGTTCGGGTAGACCCTCGAAGCTGTCGTAGACGATCAGGTCACGGCCGGCCAGGTCGGCGATCAGCGACAGGTTGGCGGTCGTGCCGCCCTTCCACGAGCCCGCCTCGACGATGACCCCCTCGACGTCGGGCGGGATCTCGAGGATCCGCGCCGCCATCGCCAGGTGCACCCGCGCGCTCGTGCCGGTCTCGACCGCGCGGGTGGTCCGTCGGAGCCGGCGGGCGAGGGCGATCTTCCTCCGCCACGTCATCCGGTAGCTCTTGTGGATCTTCGGGTTGTGGAGGAGCGACACCGTCGCCACCGGGAAGGCCAGCGCGTCGAAGACCCGGGTCAACCATCCCTCGACGCGCCGCCTCTGCCTCTGGTTCCGGAGCACGGCGGACGAGCCTAACGTCACCCCGCGACCCGTCGATCGCCGCCGGGGGGTCAGCCGTCCGGTGCGAGGAGCGCGCTCAGGGCCCGGGCGAGGTCGACCGCTCCGCCGAGGTGCGTGGGGTGGATTCCGTCCTCCGCGAGCAGTCCGGCGGCGATGGCGTCCTCGGCGGAGCCCCAACGAGGCCGGAAGTCCACCAGCGCGTCGAAGCGGTCGCGCACGAACGCGTGCAGGGCGTCCTGCCCGGCGTCGTGGGGCGAGGCCCGATCGACCTCGTACACGGCGACGGCGGCGTGGTCCGCGTCGGGCAGGGCATCCTCGACCGCGGCGACGGCGGCGTCGAGGCGGTCGAGGTCGAGGGCCACCGCGTCGTTGATCGACTCCCAGAGCACGAGCGTCGGGTCGAAGCGGCTCAGGTGGGCCAGGGCCGTGTCGACCCGCTCCGGGCGGAGGCACGCGTCGGAATCGTCGCCGTCGCGTCCGGCGATGCGCCCGCCCAGGTAGGTGAGGGGGTGGACGACGTTGGCCGCGGCGTCGTCGCGCACGTCGATGCCGAGGAACACCGGCGAGGGTTCAGCCGCGCCCGCCGCGTTCGCGGCGCGGACCTCCAACACCGAGTTGATCGGCCCGATCGGCGTCGTGACGAGGGTCGGCCGGTCCGGCCGCTCGCAGGGGATCGTCCGCCACGGGCCGCGGTCGACGCGGAGGCTGAAGCCGGCGCCCGACGAGCGGTCGTCGACCCAGTGGAGGTCGACCCGGTCGGCGGCCCACCGGGTGGGCCGGGTCCAGGTCAGGATGGCGGTGGGGTCACCGGACGAGCGGACGGCGGCGGCGGCGGTGGCGGGGAGGCCGAGGTTCGAGCCTCCCGTCCCGACCGGCGTCCACGGTCCGGCCCGGACCCACCCGGCGTGAACGCCGCCGGCCAGCCCGGCGTAGCCGAAGCTCCACCCGCCGGGAACGGCCTCGGCAAGCGCCTCGCGGAGCGGCGGCGCGAACTGGCACGCGATCGAGTCCCCGACGATCACCAGCGACGCGGGCCGGGTGCGCCGCCACCGGCCCAGCGGGTCGACGCCGGCGAGCTTTCGGCCCGTGGTCGGGTCGATGGGTGGCGGAGGGCGGCCGTCCGACCCGGTCGGGTCGGTGGTCGAGTTCGGGGCGAAGAGCCGGCGGAACTCGGGGGACCGCTTCAGTGCCTCCTCGAACTCGCGGCGCGCGTCCTCGTCGGCCGCCAGCATGGCGTCGAGGGACGACGCGTCGAGGTCGGGCTTGGGTTCGCCCGGTTCCTCCGGCCCGGTCACCGGCTGGCCGGACTCGACCTGCCGCCCGGATCGGGGCCAGCGCTTCCGCCGTCCGGCTCGTCCGAGCATGGACGTGACCCTATCCAGGTGAAGCGGACCGGCTCGGCGTTCCGACGACGCCCGGTCCCCGGCGTCGGCCGACCGTCGGCCGGCCACCCCGGCCCCCGACCCCGGTACGATCGTGGCTCAGGGGAAGACGGTCTCCCAGTCGACGGCCATGCTGACCGTCAACCACCCGGACCGGGTGGCGACATCGGTGATCGGTTCGTCCTCGACGAACGTGCCGGCCTCGCTGCGGTAGGCGAACTCCCGCTCGTCGTCGTCGTGGTCGACGAGCAGGGCGAGCGTCGGGCCGTCGGCGGCCGCCGCCCACTCGAGCATCTCCCGGTCGCCGGCCGAGTTGCCCGCGGCGAGGATCGGCCGCCGACCGAGCTGGGTCTGGATGTTGGTCACCTTGGCGGCGCCCTCGTTGGCCTCGCCGATCACCGTCGCCGTCCGCCGTAGGGCTCCGCCCTCGACACCGTCGTCGCGCGTGTAGCCGACGAGCGTGCCGACCACGAGCTCCGGCGCGACTCCGTACAGCTCGTGGCTGACCGCCCGGACGAACTCGGTGCCGCCGCCGGTCACCACCGCGACGGTGAAGTCGCGGCGGCGCAGCTCGTCGATCAGCTCGACCATCGGTCGGTAGACAGCGGTGCGCCGGGGTCGGTCGAGCGTCGGATGCGTCGCCGTGGCCATGAAGGCTGCGACCCGTGCCGAGAACTCCTCGGGCGTGAGCCCCTCGAACAGGCCGGCGAGGGCGAGGGCGATGCGCACCATCCCGATGTCGGCGACCGCCTGGGAGTCGCCGCTCAGGACGGCCGCGAGCTCCGGTCGCTCGCCGACCGAGGGGTCATCGGCGGCGCGGCGGTGCAGCTCGGTCAGGAAGAAGTCGAGCTGCGTGTACGACGGCCGCTCGCACCACAGGGTGCCGTCGTTGTCGAACACGGCGAAGCGCCGCTCGATCGGCACCGTGGCGACGTCGTCGAGGAAGGCGACGAGCCGGTCGCGAGACGGCCCTGGTCGCCACGAGGGCAGGATCGGTGCGGCGGTCATGTCGCCTCCCACGCGCACCGGAAGCCGATGTGGCTCATGCCGGTGTCGATCGCCTGCGGTCGACGGGCGGCGGGTCGGTAGCGCCGGCAGTAGGTGTCGGCGCACAGGTGGGAGCCGCCCTTCACGACCTTGCGCGGGACGCGGAACTGCGGCTGGGCCCGGTCGTGGCTCGCCGCCTTCTCGCCTCCGCGCGGGTTGCGCGGCGCGCAACAGGGACCCGTGGGGTCGGGGTGGCGCTCCGACCACCAGTCGTCGGTCCACTCCCAGACGTTGCCGGCCATGTCGCGGAGGCCGAAGCCGTTGGCGGGGAACGATCCGACCGGCGAGGTGCGGTCCCAGCCGGACTCGCCGGTCCACCGCCACGGGAAGTCGGGTCCGTCCCAGACGTTCGCCATGATCCGCCCGCCGGGCCGCAGCTCGTCTCCCCACGTGTAGGCGGCGCCGTCGAGCCCGCCGCGGGCGGCGATCTCCCACTGGGCCTCGGTCGGCAGCGCCGCGCCCGCCCACGCGGCGTAGGCGGCGGCGTCCTCGTGGGCGACGTGCACGACGGGGTGGTCGAGGCGGTCGACGACCGACGAGCCCGGTCCCTCCGGGCACCGCCACGACGCGCCGGGCTGCCATCGCCACCACTGGCTGAGGTGGCGCAGGTCGACCGGTCCGGGCGTGGGCGTGAACACCATCGAGCCGGGCTCCAGGTTGTCGGCGGGAGCGCCGGGGAAGTCGGCCGGGTCGAGGGGCCGCTCGGCGACCGTGACGTACCCGGTCGTGTCGACGAAGGAGGCGAAGCGCCGGTTGGTCACCGGCGTCACGTCGATCGCGAACGCGTCGACCGAGACGGGGTGCGCCGGAGCCTCCTCGGGCTCGTGGCCGTCGGAGCCCATGGTGAACGTCGCGGCGTCCACGGTGACCGTCCCGTCGAGGTCAGGCGCTCTGGACACCGGCCCGGAGCTTCGCCATCACCTGGTCGACGCTGAACGACGCGGGGGCCTGGCGGGGCGGGAAGTCGGCGAGCGTCTGGATCATCTGCGCCACGTACGCCTGGGCGGGCACGAGCAGGAACACCCGGTCGAGCAGCCAGTCGAAGTACGTGTTCGACGTGACGTCGGCCCGCTCGTAGGGGTCGGTTCGGAGGTTGAACAGCTTCGGCACCCGCAGCTCGGTGAACGGCTCGGCCCAGATCTGGAGGGTGCCGGTGGCCCGCTGCTCGAGGAACACGATCTTCCAGTTGTCGTAGCGGATCGCGGTGAGGTCGCCGTCGTCGGACACGTAGAAGAAGTGGCGGCGCGGGCTCTCGTCCGCCTCGCCCGTCAGGTACGGGAGCTGGTCGTGACCGTCGAGGTGGACCCGGTAGGTGCTGCCGGCCAGGTCGGCCCCCGCGCGCAGGCGCTCGGCGATGTCGGGGGCACCGGCGGCGGACAGGAACGTCACAAACCAGTCGTTGTGGCTGACGAGCCCGTTCAGCACGGTGCCCGCCGCGATCCGACCCGGCCAGCGCACCACGGCCGGCACCCGGTAGGCGCCCTCCCAGTTCGAGTTCTTCTCGCTTCGGAACGGGGTCATCCCCGCGTCGGGCCAGGTGTTCATGTGCGGCCCGTTGTCGGTCGAGTACACGACGATCGTGTCCTCGGCGAGGCCCATCTCGTCGAGCGCGGCGAGCAGGTCACCGACGATCTCGTCGTGGCCGACCATGGCGTCGTGGTACTCCGACTGCCACCGCCCGGCGCGGCCGCGCTGGTCGTCGGGTACGTGGGTGCGCAGGTGCATGTGGGTCGCGTTGAACCACGCGAAGAACGGCGTGTCGGCCTCCTGCTGGCGGCGCATGAAGTCGACCGCCGCGTCGCGGAACTCCTCGTCGCAGGTCTCCATCCGCTTCTTGGTGAGCGGTCCGGTGTCCTCGATCCGCTGGGTGCCGTCGGCGTTCGCCCACGAGCGGATCACGCCGCGCGGACCGAAGTTCTGGTGGAAGTCGGGGAAGTCCTCGGGGCTCGGGTAGTCGGGGTGCTCCGGTTCCTCCTCGGCGTTGAGGTGGTACAGGTTGCCGAAGAACTCGTCGAAGCCGTGGGCGGTGGGCAGGAACTCGTCGCGGTCGCCGAGGTGGTTCTTGCCGAACTGCCCGGTGGCGTACCCCTGCTCCTTGAGGGCGGTGGCGATCGTCGGGTCCTCGGCCCGGAGCCCGATGTCGGCGCCGGGCATGCCGACCTTGGTGAGGCCGGTGCGGTACGGGTTCTGGCCGGTGATGAACGCGGCCCGCCCCGCGGTGCAGCTCTGCTCGCCGTAGTAGTCGGTGAACCGGACGCCCTCGGCGGCGATGCGGTCGATGTTGGGCGTGCGGTAGCCCATCAGGCCGTCGGAGTAGCAGCTCAGGTTCGACTGACCGATGTCATCGCCCCAGATGACGAGGATGTTGGGTCGCTTGCTCATCGGTCCTCCAACGGGTCCGCTCGCGCGTCCGCGCCGGGCCTCGGCGCTGTCGGCGACGGTACGGACGGAGGCGTGAGGGGTCGTCACCCCGCGGGGGTGAACCCGGAGGAGCGGTCAATCGAGGAGGTGCAGGTCGCGGGCGTGGCGGACGGCCTCGTCGCGGTCGGTGGCGCCGAGCTTCTGGTAGATGTGCTTCAGGTGGGTCTTGACCGTGTTGGTCGAGACGAACAGCTCGGCGGCGATGTCGGCGTTGGTCATGCGCGTCGGGAGGAGCTGGAGCACCTCCACCTCGCGGGCGCTCAGTGGGTCGGCCAGGTCGACGCGCCGACCGCCCGCCCGGGCGACGGCCGCGACCACCGCGGCGGCGTGGCCCGAGGGCCGCCCCGCACCGAGGTCGGCCAGGAGCGCCGTCACCGCCGGCCCACCCAGCACGTACGGGCCGACGAGGCGGGCCGGCGCGGTGGACGCCAGCAGGGCCTCGACGCGACGGCGGGCGTCGGCGACCGAGCCCACGGCCCGTTCGACGAGGGCCTCGGCCAGCGCCCGCTCGAACGCGCCCAGCGGGTCGATCTTCGTCGGCCACTCGTCGAGCAGCCGCCGGGCGCGCCCCGGGTCGCTGTCCGCCACCGCGAGGCCGACCCGCACCAGGGCCAGCTCGGCGGTGACCGGCGGTCGGGTCGGGGCCGGCGTCTCGGGGTCACCGGTGCCGAGCGCCCGCCGGGCGAGGAGCTCGACCGCTCGGTGTCGATCGTCGACGAACGGCGCCGGTGGGACCGCCGTGAGGGCCGAGCCGCGGGCGAGGTGCGCGAGGGCGTCGTCGGGCCGCCCGGCCGCCAGGTCGACGAGGGCCCGCTCGACGACCGCGAGCCCGGCGAGCGGCCACCGGCCCCACCGCGTCGTGTGGGCGATGGCGGCGTCCAGCCGTTCGACGGCGAGGTCGAGCTCGCCCCGCTCGCGGTGCACGATCGCCAGCGCGACCTCGGCGGTCGCCGGCGCCGGGCTCCGCACGCCGAGCTGGTGCTCGGCCAGCTCGATCGACCGCCGGGCGGACGCCTCCGCCCCCGGCAGGTGGGCGACCGCCTCGACCAGGCCGAGCGTGCCGTGCCCGTGGACCTGGAAGATCGGCGCGGCCTCGATCGGCATGTCGGCGCCCTGTCGCGCGGAATCGAGCGTCCCCTCGGCACCGAGGAGCAGGCGGACCTTGGTGCTGAACACCGGGATCATGGCCCGCAGGCTCAGCGGGTCGGTGCCACCGATCACCCGTGGCACCTCCTCGTCGGGCGTCTCGTCGAGCAGGGCGAGCGCCCGCGACCCGCGTTCGAGCACCTCCGGTCGGGGCGGAGCGTCCTCCACCAGACCGAGCACCAGGAAGTCGGCGACCGCCTGCTCCCCGGGCGTGACGCCGCCGCCGTCCTCCATCGCCGCGATGACCGCGGCGGTGGCCTCGGGCCGGCCTACCAGAAGGTGGATCGCCGCCTCGGTCAGGCGCAGCCGCGGGTGCTCCCGGCGGATCGGGAGCGGGATCGCCTCGATCCACGGCAGCAGGGACTCCATCTCCCCCTGCTCCCACATCGTGCGGGAGTGGTCGTAGAGGAGGGGCAGCAGGTCGTCCCACGCCTCCGCGGCCACGAGGTGGTCAGCGGCCTGCCCGAGATCGCCGTGCTCGACGCACCACGCCGCGGCACGCCGCCGGATCAGCGCGGGCCGTTCGGGCGCATCGGCCAACAGGTCGAGGCGCAGCAGCTCGCGCACCAGTCGGTGGAGCCGGTAGCTGCCGGGGGAGCCGACCGGGACGACGAACACGTCGTCCTGACGAAGGTCCTCCAACAGCCGGGCGCTGTCGGTGCGCCCGGTCGCGGCGTCGCAGAGGTCGCCGCGCAGCTCCTCGAGCACCGACACGTCGAGGAGGAAGGCACGCAGATCGGGTCGGAGCCGGGCGAGCACCTCGGCCGACAGGTAGTCGACGATCGCGCGGTCACCGGGCCCGAAGCGGCTCAGGTCCGACGGGTCGGGTTCGCCGCGGAGCGACAGGGCGGCGAGCTGCACGGCGACCGGCCAGCCCTCGGTCACCTGCTGGAGGTGATCGGCCTCGTCGACGGCGAGGGAGTGGCCGCTGAGCGAGGTGATGACCGCACCGACCTCGTCGACGGTGAAGGTGAGGTCCCGGGCCCGCAGCTCGCCGAGCCGTCCGGCGGACCGCAGCCGGGCGAGGGGGAGGTCGGGGTCGGCCCGGCAGGCGACGACCACGTGCAGGTCCGGCGGGGCCTCGACGACGAGGCGCGCCAGCTGCTCCAGGGCGCTCGTCGCCTCGATGTGGTCGACGTCCTCCAGCACCAGCACGACCGGCCGACCGGCCCGTCCGACGTGGTCGAGCAGCCGGTCGACCAGCTCGTCGCCGAGGCCGGGGCTCGGCCCGCCCCGCCGGGCGCCGGCGCCGACCCCGGGCACGACCGGTTCGAGCGCCCCCAGGAGGTGGCGGGCGACGCGCACCGGATCGCGGTCGCGAGGGTCGAGGGTCAGCCACGCGACCGGCTCGGTCGTCGCCGCCCACTGGCGCAGCAGCACCGACTTGCCGTAGCCACCGGGCGCGGTGACGAGCGTGAGGGGCTGCGACCGCACGGCCTCGTCGAGGCGCCGGTGCAGCCGCGGGCGCTCGACCGCGAAGTCGGGGGGCCGACCCGGGTCCAGCTTCGAGCGCACCAGGGTGGCCACCGGCCCATTCTCGGTGGGCGAGGGCGTCGCGTCCACCGTGTGGCCGTTCAGGGGCCGGGCAGCTCCCGCAGGGCGACCAGATCGAGCCCGACGTCGGCCAACCGGCGCAGGGTCCCCTGGAGCGAGGACTGGTCCGCGACCCAGCCGACGATGGTGGTGGCCTCGGGGGTGGTCGACACGACCTCGAAGTCGTCGACCACCCGGGCCTGGCGGGGACCGAGCGGGCCCCGCAGCACGATCTCGTAGTGCAACGGCACGTGTGGACGCTCCCTCGTGCCCGATCGGGTGGCCTGTCGCCGTGCACTGTCCTCCGGACGGCTCCGGGGGTCATCACTCGCCCGGGGTGATCCGCCACCGGATCATCCGCGCCGGGTGATGACCGGTACCGGCGGCGGGCGCAGAGTGGGCGGGCCCCACCCGACACGCGCCCTGGAGGACCGGTGACCGACAGCCAACCGCTCGGCCCCATCGACTACGTCGTCGTCGAGTTCCCCGACAGCGAGTTCGATGGTGGGCTCCTGCCGGCCCTCACCGACCTGATCGCCCGGGGGACCGTGCGGATCCTCGACCTGGCCGTGGTCGTCAAGGACTCCGACGGCGAGGTGGAGATCGTCGAGCTCGAGGACCTCGAAGACGACGACGGCCGCCTGGCGCCCTACCGGGGCCTCGCCGGGTTCCTGACCGATCTCGTCACCGAGGACGACCTCGTCGCGGTGGCCGACCTGCTCGCGCCGGACAGCTCGGCCGTCCTGCTCGTCTGGGAGAACACCTGGGCGGTCCCGTTCATCCGCGCCGTGCGCGGCTCACGGGGCGAGGTCGTATCGACCGGTCGCCTCGCCTCGTCCGACGTCCTCGCCGCCCTCGCCGACGCCGGCTGAACCACAGGAGGAACCCCCGTGCCGCTCCGTCCCCGCCGAGCCCCGATCCTGCGCACCGTCGCCCGCACCGCGGTCATCTCCGGCACGGCCACCGTCGTGTCGGGCAACGTCGCCCGCCGCCAGGCCGCCCGTCACGGCGAGGCCGCCCCGTCGCAACCGGACTGGGCCGCCCAGCAGGAGTGGGCCGCCCAGCAGGCGCCGCCGCCCGCGGCCGTCGCGCCCGCTCCGGCCGCGGCCGGCTCCGACGACCTCGTCGCGCAGCTCCGCCAGCTCGGCGAGCTGCGCGATCAGGGGATCCTCACCGAGGAGGAGTTCGCCGCTCAGAAGGCGAAGCTGCTCGGAAGCTGACATCATCCCTGTTCAGGCGGTCAATCCACCCCCTGCGCCGGCGGACCCTCGACCCCCAACCCAAGGAGACAACAACGATGTTCGCCGCATGGCAGGTCGGCCAGGTGCTGTGGTCGATCCTCTGGATCACCATCACCTTCCTCTGGATCATGCTCGTGATCCGGGTGTTCGCCGACATCTTCCGAAGCCGGGACATGGGAGGGGTGGCGAAGGTCGTCTGGCTGCTCTTCATCATCTTCCTGCCGTACCTGGGCGTGTTCGTGTACCTGATCTCGCGGGGCGACAAGATGGCCGCCCGCGACATGGAGGTCGCCCAGGCCAACGAGGCCGCCTTCCGTGCCTACGTCCGCGACGCGGCCGGCAGCGGTGGTGGCGGCGGCTCCGGTGTCGCCGACGAGCTCGAACGCCTCGCCGCCCTCCGGGCGAGCGGGACCATCGACGAGGCGGAGTTCCAGAAGCTCAAGGCCCAGATCGTCGGCTGACCGACCAGACGTCCGGCCGGGTCCGCCTCGGCCGGACGTCCCGGCCGGTCCCTCGGGGCTGATGCTGACGTTCCGACGGTTTCGGCCGGGCTGGCTGGACGGCTACGAGCGGCCCTGGCTGCGGGCCGACCTCGTCGCCGGCCTCACGGTCTGGGGCCTCGTCGTCCCCGAGGCGATCGCGTACGCCGGCATCGCCGGACTGCCCCCGGAGGCCGGCCTCTACACGGTGCTCGCCGGGCTCGTCGTCTACGGCCTGCTCGGCACCTCCCGCCAACTCGTCGTGTCGGCGACCTCGGCGACCGCCGCGCTGATCGGCGCGACCGTCGTCGCCCTGCACCCGGCCGACGCGGCCGAGTACGGCGCGCTGGCGGCGGCGCTGGTGCTGGCGGTCGCGGTCCTGTTCGGGTTGGCCGCGGTGGCCCGGCTCGGGTTCGTCACCCAGTTCCTGTCCCGACCGGTCACCGAGGGCTTCATCATCGGGCTGGCCCTGTTCGTCGGCGTCGGCCAGCTGCCCAAGCTGCTGGGCGTCGAGGGCGGTTCGGGCAACGTCGTCGAGAAGCTGGTGCACCTGCTCGCCCGCCTCGGCGACTCCGACCCGACGACCGTCGCCGTCGGCTCCGTCGCCCTCGTCGCTCTGTTCGCGCTGCCCGCCGTCCTCCCGCGGTTGCCGACGGGGCTGATCGTCATCGGCGTCGCCATCGCCGCCAGCGCCGTCGGAGACCTGGAGCGCCGCGGCGTCGAGGTCGTCGGCGACCTGCCGGCCGGCTTGTCCGCTCCCGCCCTGCCCGACGTCGGGTGGAGCGCGCTCTGGACGCTCGTCCCGGCCGCCGCGGGCATCGTGCTGCTGGCGTTCAGCGAGGGCCTGGCGATCGCCGAGGACGCCGCCCGCCGCCACGGCGACGAGGTGGACGCCGGCCGGGAGCTGTGGGCCTACGGCGGGGCGAACGTGGTGTCGGGCCTCCTCGGCGGGCTCGTCGCCGCCGGCGGGATGTCGGCGACCGCGGTGAACGACCGGGCCGGCGCGCGGAGCCAGGCCGCGCTCCTGGTGGGCGCGGCGGCCACGGTCGTCACCCTCGTCGCCCTCACGCCGTTGTTCGGTCCGCTGCCCGAGGCGGTCCTCGGCGCCCTGATCCTCCACGCCGTCGGCCACATGCTGAAGGTCGGCCGGCTCCGCGCCGTCGGGGCGATCCACCGCTCCGAGATGTGGCTCGGTGTGCTGGCGGTCGCCGGGGTGGTGCTGATCGACGTGCTGGAGGGACTGGTGCTGGCGATGGCGACCTCGCTGATCCTGCACCTCTACCGGTCGACCCGGCCCCACCTGGCCGTACTCGGCCGCGTCCCGGTCGACGGCGGGCGGTCGACGCCGGTCCGGTACGGCGACGTCGACCGCTACGACGGCGCGGTGACGACCCCGGGTGTGCTCGTACTGCGCCTCGACGCGCCGCTCTACTACGCCAACGCCGCGACGGTCCGCGACCGGGTTCGTGAGCTGGTGCGGGAGGCCGACCCGCCGGTGAGCGCGGTCGTGCTCGACCCCGAGGTGCAGGTCGACCTCGACGTGACGTCGCTCGAGATGCTCGACGCCCTGCTCGACTGGCTGGCGGCGCGCGACGTCGAGGTGCTCGTCGTCCGGCCCCACGCGCGCACCCGCGAGCTGCTCGATCGCGCCGGGCTCACCGACCGCGTGGCGCCGGCCGCCGTCGTCGACTCGGTCGCCGAGGGGCTGGCCCGGGTGGCCGCGCTCGACGGTGGGGAAGGGGACGGCGGGGAAGCGCTCGACCGCGGGGACGCGCCTGACGGTGGGGAAGGGGCGGGACCGTCGTGAGCGACGGTCCGGCGGACACCCCCGTGCCCGCGGGGCGCCGCCCGGTGCCGGTCCAGGTGTTCGCCACCGGCGAACACGAGCCGGTCACCCGCCGTCCCACCGACGCCCTGCTCGTGATCGTCGGGCTCCTCGGCCTGGCGGTGCTCGCCGGGCTGTCGTCGGTCGCGTCGGACCTCGAGGCCGACGTCGTCGCGCTGGTCGACCGCCTGCCGGGCGTATTCGACCTGCTGTGGGGGCTGCTGCTGTGGTGGCCGATCGCCTGGGCGGCCGGCCTGCTGATGGTCGCGCTGGTGCGGCGCCGCACCCGGCTGGCGGCCGAGGTGGTGCTGGCGGTGGCGCTCGCCGCGGTCGTGGCGTCGGTCGTCGCCGCCCTGCTCGGCGACGGCGGGCGTTCGGTGGTGGCGGAGCTGACGTCCCTCGGCCGCCCGCCCTCCTACCCGCCCGGCCTCGTCGTGCTGGCCACCACGGTGATCGTCACCTGCTCGCCGCACCTGACCCGGCCCCTGCGGCACGTCGGCCGGTGGGCGCTGGGCCTCCAGTGGCCGGCGGCGGTGGCGCTGGCGATCGCCCTGCCGTCGGCGACGGTCGCGGCCGCCGCCTCCGGTCTCGTCGCCGCCGCCCTCGCCCACCTCGCCTTCGGGTCCCCGGGGGGTCGCCCGAGCGCGGCCCGCATCTCCCTGGCCCTCGACGGTCTCGGCGTGCGCGCCGAGCACCTCTCGACGGCGACGATGCCGAGCGCCGGCGTCGTGCGCTTCGAGGGCCGCGACCGCGACGGGCCCTTCAGCGTCCGGGTGTACGGCCGGGACGCCTGGGACGCCCAGCTCCTCGCGACGCTGTGGCGCCTCGCCTGGTACCGCGGCGGTACCGGTACCGGTACCACCCGGAAGACCCGGATCAGCCGGGTCGAGCTGGTCGAGCACGAGGCGTTCGTGACCCTGCTGGCCGAGCGGGCCGGGGCCGCGGTGCCGTCGGTCGTCACGGCCGGTAGCGCCGGTCGGGGCGACGCCCTCGTCGTCCTCCGGCCCGTCGGTGTGCCCCTCGTCGACCTCGGTGCGGTGTCCGACGGCGGGCGCGCGGCACCCGGAGGCCGGAGTCCGGCTCCCGACGGCCGGGTCGTCGGCGGGCCCGACGATCACGGTGTCGGCCGGGTCGACCTCGGTTCGCTCTGGCAGGAGGTGGCGCGCCTGCACCGGGCGGGCATCGTCCACGGGCGGCTCGACCTCGACGCCCTCGCCCGCCGGCCCGACGGACGCTTCGCGTTCGCCGACCTGGCGGCCGCATCGGTCACCGGGACGGCGCGGGACCGTGAGATCGACCGCGCCCAGGTGCTCGTGGTGGCGGTCCTGCTCGTCGGGGTCGACGACGCGGTCGGCGCGGCGCGGGCCCACCTCGGCGCCGACGGGATCTGCGCCCTGCTCCCGTACGTGCAGGACGCGGCGATGCCGCCGCTGGTCCGCCGGGCGCTCGACCGTCGCGAGGTCGACCTCGACGACGTGCGGGCCGTGGTGGCCGCCGCCATCGGGGTGGACGAGCAGCCGATCATCCGCCTGCGCCGGGTGACGTGGGGTTCGCTGCTCAACCTGGCGCTGCTCAGCTTCGCCGCCTACTCGATGATCGGCCTGGCCGGGGGACTCGACCTCGAGGCCCTGGTCGACGCGATGGAGGACGTGAGCTGGGCGTGGCTCCTGCTCGCGTTGCTGCTCGCCCAGCTCCCGCGGTTCCCGTCGGCGGTCAGCACGATGGGATCGCTCGCCGATCCGCTGCCGTTCGGGCCGCTCGCCGCGCTCCAGTTCGCCATCACCTACGTCAACCTCGCCCTGCCGTCGACGGCGGCGCGCGTCGCGATCAACGTGCGGTTCTTCGAACGGCTCGGCACCCCGGCGGCCCGGGCGGTGGCGGCCGGGGCGATCGACGGGGTAGCGGGCTTCGTCGTCCAGGTCGTCCTGTTCGTCGCCCTGGTCGGAGGATCGGATCTCGACCTGTCGGCGTCGCTCGACACCGACCGGCTCGACGGCCTGGCGACCGTCGCCGCGATCGTCCTCGTCGGCGTCATTGCCCTCGGGGCAGTGGTCGCCTGCGTCCCGTCGGTGAGGAGTCGGATCGCCGGTTGGTTCGCCGATGCCCGGGCGTCGCTCGTCGTGCTGCGGTCGCCGGAGAAGCTGCTCCAGCTCTTCGGCGGGAACCTGCTCGGCCAGGTGCTGTTCGCGGTCGCCCTGGCGACGACGCTGCGGGCGTTCGGCGTCGAGGTCTCGCTCACCGAGCTCCTTCTGATCAACACCGTCGTGTCCCTGTTCGCCGGTCTGCTGCCGGTGCCCGGCGGGATCGGGGTGACCGAGGCGGGCCTGACCCTCGGCCTGACGCGGGTGGGCGTCGACCCGGAGGTCGCGTTCGCCGCCGCCCTGATGTACCGGATGGCCAGCTTCTACCTGCCGCCGATCTGGGGCTGGTTCTGCTACCGCTGGCTCGTCCGGGAGCGCTACCTCTGACGCGCACCCGAGGTGGCCCGGGTGGGTACCCCCGCTCCTCGCCGGACGCGGCCCGCAAGGACGCTCCGCCTACGGGGTGACCCGGACCGGACGTCCGCGGTCGCGGACAGTCCGCCTACGGGGCGACCCGGTCGAGGAACGCGATCGTCGCGTCGCGGAACGTGGCGCGGCTCTCGACGCCGTCGTGGATCAGGTGGCCGGCGCCCTCGACGGCGAGCACCTCCAGTTCCGGCGACAGCCCGACGACGTGGTCGACCGCGGCCGGTCGGGCGGCGGTGTCGGGCAGCGTCGGGTCGCCGGCGAACAACAGCCCCGGCACCGCGAACGGCCGGTCGGGATGGGTCCACGGGGGCATGGCGCCCGCCAGCACCGGGTCGAGCACCGTCGCGTCGACGTCGATCAGCGCGGCGGCCAGCGCCTCGAGGGCGTCGGGGTGCAGCGCCTCGGCGAAGGTCGACCGGCGGGTCGGGTCGGGCGCGGGACCGAGCACGCCGACGAGGGTCGCCACGTCGAGGCCGGCCTCCTGGAGCTGGGGGATCGACTGCCGCATGAGGCGGAAGCCGTCGAGCAGCGTGTTGCCCGACAGGGGGGAGGCCTCGTCCGGGCGGCCGGCGTACAGCGGCGGGTCCTCCATCACGGCGGCGACGACCAGATCGGGGTGGTGCTGGGTGAGCACCGCGGTGGTGAGCCCGCCGAGGGAGTGGCCCACCACGATCGCCGGACCGCCGGCGACGCGCTCGAGCGCGGTGACCGCGTCGGACACGTAGCCGTCGGGGTCGTAGGCGTCGGGCGCCCGGTCGGAACGGCCGTGGCCTCGGAAGTCGAGGCGGAGCACCCGGAACCGTTCGGACAGCTCCGGCACGAACCAGCCCCAGGTCGCCGACGACGACGTGATGCCGTGCAGCATCAGCAGGGGCGGCGCGTCGTCGTCCCCGTCGATCGCCACGTGCAGGTCGAGCTCACCGTTGCGCACCATCACGCCCCGGACCGTACCGGCCGGTCGTAACACCTGGGGTCGGAGGAAAACCGTTACCCACGGCGGACGCCGGGACGACCACCCCGCCGGGCGGGGTACCGTCGCCGCCGTCGACGCCTGATCACGAGGAGGCCCGCCGGTGGGCGAGACCGAGGACGACCTGCTGGCCGAGCGCCGGGTGCGGTGGGCCGAGAACGACGTCCTGCACGTCGACGATGCCGCGTTCCACGTCCGGTTCGGCGGGGAGATCCCGCCCCGCGAGCTGCTGTCGCTGCCGCACGTGACCAAGCCGCGGCGGATGGTCGAGGCCTACCTCGACCTCCTGGCCCGGCTCCGACCGCGGCCGCGGCGCATCGTCGAGCTGGGCATCTACGAGGGGGGGAGCACCGCCCTGCTCGCCCACCTGTTGCGCCCCGACCGGATCGTCGCCGTCGACCTGGCCGCCGATCGGGCCGACGCGCTCGACCGCTTCTCGGCGGACCACGGCTACGACGACGTCGTCCGCGCGCACTACGGCGTCGATCAGGCCGATCGTCCCGCGCTGGAGCGGATACTCGACGAGGACCTGGGCGACGCCGCGCCCGACCTGATCATCGACGACGCCTCGCACCTGCTCGCCGAGACCCGGGCGTCGTTCGAGGTCCTGTTCCCCCGTCTCGCACCGGGCGGCCACTACATCATCGAGGACTGGGCGTGGGGCCTGTACCTGTTCGCCCGCCCGCCCACCAGCCCCAGCCCGGCGGTGGTCCTGTTCGAGATGCTCCTCGCCCTGCCGTACCAGCACACCCACGTCGCCGAGATGACCGTGACGATGGATCTGGCGATCATCCGCAAGGCCGACGAACCGTGCTCCCCCGATCCGATCCGCATGGACGACGCCTACGCGCCCTACGCCCGCCGCATGGTCGAGGCCGCCGAGGCCGCCGCCGCCCCCTGACGACGGTCGAAACCACACGAGGTGCCTGGCACCTCGTGTGGTTCCGCGTGGTCGGGGTGGCGGGATTTGAACCCACGACCTCTTCGTCCCGAACGAAGCGCGCTGCCAAGCTGCGCCACACCCCGTGAGGGGGCGACCCTACCCCTGGGCCCAGGCTCGCTCCAACGCGGATGCGGCCGGCGGGCGGTGGCTCAGGCGGGGACGACCTCGCCGTCGTGCCACTCGTCGCCGGCGAGCAGCGCGGCGGTGGCCCGGCGGAGGCGGTACGGGTCGAGCGGCTTGGTGATCCAGCCGTCGGCGGCCGAGCGGCGGGCGAGGAACGTGTCGTGCGGCCGGTCGAGCAGCATCAGGATGGCGGTGGGCTCCAGGCGGCCGGCGCCCTCCTCCAGGCGCAGTGCCATCGCGGTGGCCATGCCGCCCATGTTGCCGATCTGGAGGTCGAGGATCACCAGGTCCGGTTCGAGTTCGGCGGTCAGCGCGGGGACCTCCTCGCCGGTGCGCACGCGGAGCACCTCGGTGTCGTCGTCGTCGAGGGCGGCCTCGACCTCGTCGGCGATCCAGTCGGCGTCGGTGGCGAGCAGCACGGTGCGCACGGCGGCGACGATAGTGCCGCCCCCCCGGTGGCGGACACTCCGCCGGCCGCCGCGTCGGACCCCGACGACCGCCGCGCCGGACCTCGGCGGTGGCCCGCCCAGCGTGACGGCACGGCGCCGCGGTCCGGCACCGAGCGTCGGGCCGGGCGGACCGGGCGCGGTCCTCGGATACTGTGATCCGGCGGTCGGACCCGGGCGGACGCGGGTCGGCCGGCCCCGCAGTCTCCCCAGGAGCAGCCCCCGTGCTCGAGATCGAGGTCGACACCACCGACGGCTACACCCTCTGCCGCCCGGTAGGGGAGCTCGACGCCTACACGGTCAGCGACTTCCGGGAGGCCCTCGGGCAGGTGGCCACCGCGCCGCGCCTGCTGATCGACCTGTCGAACGTCCCGTTCATGGACTCCGCCGGGCTCGGCGCCCTGATCGGCGGCATCCGGCGCACCCGGGAGTCCGGTGGCGACGTCGCGGTGGCCTGCGGGCGTCCGACCCTCACCCGCCTGCTCCACACCACCGGTTTCGACCGCATCGTCCCCGTCGAGGAGACCGTCGAGGCCGCCGCGGCGATCCTCACCGCCCCTCCCGACGCCTGACCGGGGGCTGCGGCGGGCGCGGGTCGCCCTTCTCCGCGCGTGAGCGGTCGGATCTGTCCGCTGGCTGGGTCAGAACGGGGGTCGCCCGAGGTCAACCGGCGCGGATGCCGGGTCGGCTCAGGGGAACAGGTGGGTGGCGATCTCGGTCAGGCCGTCGAGGTCGTGGACGTCGGATCCGAGCAGCGGCACCCGGGCGATCGGTGCGGGCGCGACCTGCTCGGCCAGGCCGCTCAGGTGCTCCTCCTCGCGGGCCGCGATCAGGGCGAAGTCGGCCAGGTTCCGGTAGAGGCCGCCGAGGTCGGTGCCGGCGAGGGTGTCGGCCCGGGCCCGGGCGGCCTCGGGCAGCTGGTCGGTGAACCGGGGGTGCACCCGGTTGACGACCAGGGCGGCCACCGGGATGTCGGCCCGGGCCAGGCGCTCGGCGAAGAAGCGGGCCTCGTCCACCGTGTCGCGCCGGGGCGAGGCGACGAGCACGAACGCCGTGCGCGGGTCGTCGAGGAGCTGGAGCACGGCGTGGGCCCGCTCGCGGAAGCCGTCCTCCATGCCCTCGAACGCCTGGAAGAAGGCGATGGCGTCGTCGAACACCTCGGCCCCGACGATCTTCGACACGGACCGCACGAAGGTCAGCGCCGCCTTGTTGACCGCCTTCATCACGCCCCGGTTGGGGGCCGTCAGCACCCGGTACAGACGGTGGTCGAGGAAGCGGGTCAGGTTGCGGGGGGCGTCGAGGAAGTCGAGGGCGTGGCGGGTCGGAGGCGTGTCGACCACGACCAGGTCGAAGGATTCGTCGGCCTGGAGCTCGTACAGCTTCTCCATCGCCATGTACTCCTGCGTGCCCGACAGGGCCCCGGAGATGTTGCGGTAGAAGCGGTTGCCCAGGATGCGCTGGGCCTGCTC
>Ga0123333_10002314_pt1 | contig 19551 bp, 16 predicted proteins | sample BioC12SIPDNA_3_FD_89957 | JGI IMG/M metagenome (GOLD analysis project Ga0123333, IMG submission 89957) | Anaerobic biogas reactor microbial communites from Washington, USA - Biogas_R2_B C12 SIP DNA | ecosystem: Engineered > Bioreactor > Anaerobic > Unclassified | place: Washington, USA... | reverse complement strand
TTCCGCTTCGACCTGGCGTCGATCTTGAGCCGCAACCGGCACGGCCATCTGGTGCCCAATCCGCCGCTGGTCGAAACGATTGCCGACGACCCGCTGCTGGCCGATACCAAGATCATTGCAGAGGCGTGGGATGCGGCCGGCGCCTATCAGGTCGGCTCGTTCTCCGATCACCTGCGGTGGGCCGAATGGAACGGGCGGTACCGGGACGACGTGCGGCGCTTCTGGCGCGGCGACCCCGGCATGCTCGGCGCCATGGCGACGCGGCTGTGCGGGTCGAGTGACCTGTACAAGCGGACGGGCCGGCCACCCACCTGCAGTATCAACTTCATCACGTCGCACGACGGCTTCACGCTCAACGACCTGGTGACCTACAAGGACAAACACAACGAGGCGAACGGCGAAGGGAATCGCGACGGCGAGAACAACAACCTGCGCGACAACTTAGGAGTCGAAGGGAACACCCGCCGCCAGCCGATTCGCGAGTTGCGGACCCGGCAGATCAAGAATATGGTGGCCACACTCCTCTTGAGCCAGGGGGTGCCGATGATCGTGGCTGGCGACGAGTGCCGGCGCACGCAGCACGGCAACAACAACGCCTATTGCCAGGACAACGAGATCTCCTGGTTCGACTGGCGGCTGGTGCGGCGCCACGGCGACATCGTGCGATTCGTCCAGGCGCTGATCCGCTTCCGGCGCGCCCAAGCGGTTGTACGCCGCACCTGGTTCCTCACCGGAAAACCGGACGGTCAACACAATCTGCCGGACGTGAGCTGGTTCAATCCGGAAGGGGGCAATGTCGACTGGGCCAATGCCGATCTGGCCATGACGTGCCTCCTGACCGCCACCGATCTGCCGGACGATCCGGCCGGGACCTCCCACCACGTCCTGCTGATGTTCAACTCCACACCCGATCCGCGCGAGTTCGTGGTGCCCGCCCTGGTGGCGAATCGACGGTGGCGCCTGTTCATTGACACCGGGAGCCCTTCGCCCCACGACATCTACCCGGATCTGGATGGGCCCAGGTTGCCGGACCACCACCATGTAACGCTCACGTACCGTTCGATGCAGGTTTTCGTGGCCGATTAGGTGGGGGCTGGAAGTTCGAGATCAGGGGGGCGAGATCCGGCGCGCATAACGGCGGTTGAAGATCTCGGGATCGAACGGGTCCTGCGCCGTGACGTTCTCGTCCCGAATGGCCGATGCAGCGGCGGGCGTGGCAGCGGCGGGCACGCCCGGATTCCCGGCAGGCTGGCTGCCGGGCACGGATGCATCCGGCTCCGTGCCGTGATGCGGCACTTGTGGCGACAACGGCAGCGCGTCGGTTGATCCGAGGTTCGTGGGCGACGTGCGGTTCACGGTACAGCGGTGGACCCACTCGACCAACTGATCGAGTTGCTCCGCATCGCGCTGGCCCAGCGTCGCGTGGGTACAGGTTCCATGGGCCGATGTCGCATTGACGAGCAGCAGGCTGTCCTCCGGTTTACCCAGGTCAATCTGCTGCATGGTCACGTGCAGATTGCTCTGCGTAAACCGCCGCGGCAGCGTCCGGCTCCAGTTCGGGTAGGCCAGACGGAACGACGAGCTGCAGTTCGGGCCATGACAGCCGCTCATGCCGCAGCGATTGATCAGGAGCGGCTGGATGACATTGGTGAATTGCTCCACAGTGCCGTCCGGCATGCTGCGCACCAGCTGGTCAAGGTCCGATTGGGTAGTGAGCAGCGGAGCCGGTGTCGACGTGGACCGCGCCGCAGTCGGCTGCTGTGCGGCCAGTCGCAGGCGTCGTTCAAACGTGGCCACCTCCGGACTGTCGGGCTCTAAACGCTGGGCAGCCATGAGCTGTTCCGCGGCCGACCCCATCAGCTCATATCGCAGACACCAATCGGCCAGCGCCAAGTGATCGGCCACCGACCGCCGGGTCGGCAATCCGTCGCGCTTCTGCTGATACGCGTCCTCCAGCGTCTCACACTGCAGCTCGACACTGTCGGCCGGTACGCCCACTTCGTCCTGGCCGCCGAGCGTCACCACGTACCGGTCTCCAACGCGACTGATCTTGCCGCGCAAGACCCGACCGGTACGCAACACCAGAACTCCCGGCTGTGGCGTGAATTGCGGCTGATCGGCCGGACTACTACCCCAGACGCTCAGAATCAGAGCAGCCGAGATGCCCAATATGGAACGTGATTTGGCCATAGCGGGGGGATGGTACGGCAAACCCATACCGGTCGCAAGGTCATTTCCGTACTGGCTGGTCCGGGGGGCGCGGATTATATTGGAGACCTGAGGGACGAGCCGGGTATCCCGCGCGGGAGGCTACCCGCACCAGGAGGACAGACCGTACCAGGAGGACGGGCCATGAGTCGCCAGTTGCGCGAAGTCTGGTACGCAGGCCATGTCCAGGGGGTCGGTTTTCGCTATACCGTGGCGAATCTGGCGCGGCGCTGGGAGGTAACAGGATATGTGCGGAACCTGCCCGACGGCCGTGTCCATGTGGTAGTGGAAGGCGAAGTACGGGAGCTGGACGAGTTGCTCGAGGCGGTGGCGCAGCGGATGCAAGGCTACATTCGCGATGTCCGGCAAGACCGCCGACCGGCAACCAGGCAGTTCGTCGGGTTTGAGGTCCGCGCGTGATGGAGTGTACCGGGCAGTTGCGACCCTCTGGCGGAGGGGCGGACGCGGGGTGTCGACGTATCTTTAGTGTCCGTCGAACATTCCGACGCGGCTGCACGTATGGAGCGGTTAGTCAGTCGGCACACATATCGCATTGGGAAGTGGACGGCACAAGATGGGACAATCGATGGTCTTGGGTTTGCTGAACGTCAAGGCAGTCAACACACTGACACCCCTGTGGCTGGTTGGCATCGGAGCGCTGGCGGGCGTTGTTCTGGTGGTGTTGTTTTTTGTCCTGCTGTGGGGCTTATCTGCCATTCCGGGGCTGTCGAGGCTGCGGCGTTCGGTGCAGGAATCCTGGTCGGTGGTGCGGGAGGGTGTGCTGTTTTATGTGCTCGTGGTGCTCCTGGTGTACGGCGGGATCGGTCTGCTGGGGACCTTTATGTTGCGCCCGGTGGGCGAGTCGATGAGTATCCTGGCGTCGCTGCCGCGGTTGACGCAGGTGGGCACTGAGGAACACACGGCGACGGTTCCGAAGGGGCCGGCGGCGGCGAGCCCGGACGACGTGATGGTGGGTGAGGCGCATGAGGTGCCGGTGCAGTTCCGAGGCGAGGAATTGACTCAGCTGGAGATCACCAGCACGGAGAACCTGTCCGTTTCGTACGATCCGACAGCGGAAGTGAACACATTGGATTCGGTCAATGTGAAAGCGGGTGAGAAGTTCACCTGGCGGAGGCGGCCGAATACCCAGAGCCCATTTGGCGAAGAGCCCATTGATCGGCTGTATATCCACAACCTGGGAGTCGACGATGCGACGATCAGCATCGTGACGCACACGGACGTGGTGCATCCTGAGGTGCGGTCGATCGTCATCACGGCGCTCGGCGTCTTCGGCCTGTTTCTGGTCTACTTCCTGCAGCACGCGCTGGTGCCGCGTCTGTCGGCGATCGCGCTGGCCACGTTCAAGTCGGAGGTGGCGCAGCCGCTGTTCATCATCATCATGGGTCTGGGGCTGTGCTTCCTGTTGCTCTCGATCTATATCCCGTACAACACGTTCGGTGAAGACATCAAGATGCTCAAGGATTCCGGGCTGACCTTGATCCGGGTGTTCTGCATTGCGCTGGCTGTCTGGGGGGCCAGCACGACGTTGGCCGACGAGATTGAGGGGAAGACGGCGTTGACGGTGTTGTCGAAGCCGGTGCGGCGGCGCTCGTTCGTGATCGGCAAGTTCTTTGGGATCGGTTGGACGACCGCTTTGATGTTCGTCATCCTGGGGGCGGTGTTGCTGGCGGTCACGTCATACAAGATGATCTACGACGCCCGCGAGACGTCCCAGGAGGTGCCGACGTGGCAGGCGTGCTATCTGGAGATGTCGAGTGTCGTGCCCGGCCTGATGCTGGCGTTCATGGAAACGTTGGTGCTGGCGGCATTGAGTGTGGCAATTTCCACACGTCTGCCGATGTTTGCCAACTTCATGATCTGTTTCACGGTCTACGTGTTGGGGCACCTGATTCCGTTGATATCGCAGGCGACGGAGGGGCGGTTTGAGATCGTGAAGTTCGTTGGCCGGTTCAGCGCGGCGATCTTTCCCAACTTGGAGGCGTTCGACCTGCAGACGGCGATTGCGGCGGGCATTGCCGTGCCAAAGGAATACCTGGGTTGGTCGTTGTTGTATTGCATCCTGTTCAGCATTGTGGCCATGTTGCTGGCGTTGATTCTGTTTGAGGACCGCGACCTGGCTTGAACCCGCGGGGATTCCGCATGCGTTGGCCCGATTTCACGTCTGCACGGCGTTTCGGGCGCACTACGACGGATCAGGTGACGCTCTGGACGCTCGGTGTCTGCGCGGCGCTGCTGCTGCCGCTGCTGGTATTGATCCTGGGTCTGGTCATCCACCTCGTATTGGGCAGGGCGCATGGGGTGATGCCGGGTGACTGGATTCTGTATCCCTGGACGTCGGGGCGGATCATTCCCTGGCCGTGGTTTGGCACGCGTGAGGCGTGTCTGTTTGCGTTGCTGGGAGGCGGGGTCCTGGTCGGTCTGTTGGAGGTGTGGGCCCAGTGGCTGTTCAACCGCGCGGTGCACCGCGCGGCGTCGGATGTGGTGGTACGGTTCCAGGCGGAGATTCATCGGCAGGCGTACCGGCTGGGATCGAGTGACCTGCTGGGTGGGCTTCGTTCGCCTCCGGAGTTGCTGGCCACGCAGACGGTGGCGGTGCTGCATCGCGGCCTGGTGAGCTGGTGGCGGGCCGTGCCGTACGCCGTGGTGGCGATCCTGGCGCTGGTGCTGATGGCGCTGGCGGTGAACGTCTGGTTAGCGCTGGTGGTGTTGCTGTCCGGAATCCTGGTGCGGCAGGTGTATTCGGTGATCGCAGCGCGCGCCGCGCGCCGCAGTCTGGTGTCGGAGCAGGCGGCGGAGGCGGCGTGGCAGAAGCTGCTGGAGAGCCTGCGCCTCATACCGCTGGTGACCGGCTACGGGCTGCCGGAAACACCTGGCCGGCCGCTCGGCGAGATGCTCGAGCAGTACCGCGCGGCGCAGATGCGACGGGACGATCAGCGGGCGGCCCACGGCCCGACGCTGTTGCTGTTGTTGGTGCTGGCCGTGGCCTACGTGCTGCTGGTGGCCGGGCTCTCGCCTTCGGTGACGGTGGCCGGCCTGGGGGTCCTGACCACCGCCGTCATCGTCGCCTCTTTCCCGGCGGCCCGGCTAAGCGGAGTGGCGGAGGCCGCGGCGGCAGCGGATCAGGCGGCCGGGGAACTCTTCGCCTACCTGCGACGGACCCCGGCGGTGCAGAACCTCGGCAGTGCTGTGCCGATCGATCGCTTGGTGGACTCGATTCGTTTCGAAGAGGTGACGCTGGCCAATGCCGCAGGAGACAAACTGCTGGACGCGTTCGACCTGACGATCGCGGCGCGGCAGCGTGTGGGGATCCTGTCGACGGATCCGTCGGTGGCGCTGGCGCTGGCCGGACTCCTGATGCGGCTGTACGATCCGGCGGCGGGACGCGTCCTGTTTGACGGCTACGACATCGCCACTGCGACGCTCGAAACCGTGCGGGGGCAGGCGCTGATCGTGCCGGCCGACGGCATGCTTTTTGACGGGACCGTTCAGGAGAACATCACGTGCGGCGATGCCGGTTTCACGATGTTGCAGATCAGCGATGCGGCCAAGCAGGCGCGGGCGCAGAGTTTCATCCTGGAGCTGCCGCACGGCTTCGCGACGCCGCTGGGTACCGACGGCCGGCAGCTCGACAGCGGCCAGGCGTTCTGTCTGGGGCTGGCCCGCGCACTGATACGCAACCCGTCGGTCCTGGTCGTGGAGGAACCGGACGCCCGTCTGGACCGGCCGGCCAAACAGCGGCTCAAGGAAGCGTTGCGGTGGGCCGGTGCAGACCGCACGCTGGTCGTGATTCCGACGCGGCTGAGCACGTTGCGCGCGCTGGACAAGATCGTGCTCATCCACGACGGCAAGGTGCAGGCGGAAGGTACGCACCGTGAGTTGCTCAAGTCGAGCCGTCTGTACCGGTACTTGAACGTCGTGCGATTCCGCGGCATTCGCAGCGTCAGCTGAGCGGTTACGCGGCGCGTTTCGCCGCCGGGCGGGCCAGCTCCGCGTGCGCCCGCGGACCTGCGACGCTCAACGACGGGCTGTTCCAGCGGTGGGCGCGGATCGACGCCAGGATCTGTTCGGCGACGGCCAGCGCTTCCCGCCCTTGTTCGCCCGGCACGCGGACTGGAGCCCCCTGCTGGACCGACGCGACAAACTCGCGCTGTTCCTGCAGGATGGCGTTGGTCCGGGGGACCTGGAGTGTTTCGAGGCACAGCAGATCCCGGAACATGGATTCCTGCACCTGCGTGCGCTGGTCTGGGGGGCAGCTGGTCAGATCGACTTCACCCCGCAGCACCTCGGGAGCGGGGCGGATCACGCGCGCAGTGCTCTGCGCAAAATCGATCGCCGCATATGCCTGCTGGCTGTACACCTGCATGGAGCGCTGCGGCTCGTGGTTCACGCGGGACGCCTTGAGCACGGCCAGGCAGCCGTTGGCAAACTGCAGGCGGGCCAGCGCGAGGTCCTCGTGGGGGCCGAAGAGGGCCAGCCCCATCGCCTCCACGTCGACGACCGGACTGGCCGCGAGCGAGAGCACGAGGTCGAGATCGTGGATCATCAGGTCCAACACAATACTGACGTCGGTCGAACGGAACGTGTAGATCCCGGCGCGCACCGCCTCGATGTACTGCGGGCCTGCCAGTTCGCCCGCGACTGCGTTCCAGGCCGGATTGAAGCGTTCGACATGGCCCACCTGCAGCACGAGACCGTGCCGGCGCGCCAGGGCGATCAGGCGGTTCGCCTCCGCCACCGTTCTGGTGATGGGCTTTTCGATCAGCACGTGGATGCCGGCGCTCAACAGCCGTTCCGCCACCTCGTGGTGGTGGGCGGTGGGTGTCGCGACGACAGCGGCGTCGACGCGATCGATCAGTTCATCGATGTGGGGCCAGGCTGGCACCGCACATTCGGCGGCCACACGCTCCCGCGCGGCCAGCGCAGGGTCCACGACACCGGCCAGCACCACGCTGTCCAGGGACTTGAGCAGACGCGCATGGATGGTGCCCAGATGGCCGCATCCCACCACAGCTACACGAAGTTGATTCACGCCGCTTTCCTCCGGTCGCGGCCGCGACCATGTCGGCCTTCGGCCTGGACCTGCATTTCACTTAACAAGTAGTTCACCACGGGTACCAGCCGCCCGTTGGCACGAAGAATTTCCCGGGCATGGTCCAAGCCCACCCGGGCGCGATACAGCAGCCGGTGCGCTTCGGCCAGAGCGCGGATATCATCGGCCGAGAAGTCGTTGCGTTTGAGCGCTACCACGTTGATGCATCGCGGCCGCGCGGGTTGCCCGTCGAGCAGCATGAAGGGGGGCACGTCGTGAATCACCCGACTCATTCCTGTCACGAACGCGTAGGCGCCGATCGTGGCGAAATGGTGCACGGCGCTCGCTCCCGCGATGGTCACGTGATGCCCGACGTGCACGTGGCCGCCGAGCAGAACGCAGTTGGCCATCACCACGTGGTCGCCGACTTTGCAGTCGTGCGCGATGTGCGAACAGGCCATGAAGAATCCGTGGCTGCCCACCTGGGTCACCCCGTCCTCTTTTTCCGTGGCCCGGTTGACGGTCACACACTCGCGAAACACGTTGCAGTCGCCGATCACCACCCGTGTCGGGCTGCCCCGATAACTCAGATCCTGCGGTTCGCCGCCGATCACGACACCGGGATGGAACTGGTTGTACTGGCCAATCGTGACCTGCCCCGTGACAGTCACGCTGTTGATCAGCCGGGTGCCGCGTCCAATGGTGACATCGGGACCGACGATACAGAAGGGCCCGATTTCGACATCGTCATCAATGACTGCCCGCGGATCGACGACCGCCTGCTCGGCAACGATGGTGGCCATGGTCCGAACTCCCACCGAGTATGGTCAGCGAAGGTTTCCGATACGCGCCGCCGCTGCGTCAGGCAACGTGGCACCGGCAGCGCCCCACGCGCTCCTGCAACAGCAACTCCTGAACCAGTTGAGCATTCAGCCGATGCCCGCTCCGATAGGCGGTGATGCGGCCCTGGATGTCACAGCCGGCCAGGGCCAGGTCTCCGACCAGGTCCAACGTCTTGTGCCGCACGCATTCGTCGGGGAAACGCAGCGTGTTGCCCACCGGCCCCTGCTGGTCGAAGACGAGCAGATCGTGGCAGGTGACACGCTGGCCCAGCCCCTGCTGCCGCAGCCACTCCGCCTCCTCCTGCAGAATGAAGGTGCGGGCGCCTGCCAGCTCGGTGCAGAACGTCTGCGGTGTAAGGCACAGATCCAACGTCTGCCGGCCGATAGGGCCCTGCGCATCGTGGTCCAGTTCGTAGTCCAGTTCATAGTACAGACGGAGTGTGCCGTCCGGTTCCGGACTGGCTTCCACCCAGCAGCGGTCGCTCCCGACGCGCGTCGTGCGGGTCACCACCAGCGTCTCGCGCAGCGCCGGCTGCGCGACCCGCTCGGTCGCCGAAAGCGCTGCGATGAACGGAAGGCTGGAGCCGTCGCAGCCAGGCATCTCCGGGCGGTCCACCCAGACCTCGCAGTTGTCGATCTGCAGCCCGGCCAGGGTGGCCATCACATGCTCGACCATCTCGACTTCCGCGCCGCCGGCCGCCAGCGTCGTGCGGCGCGGAATTTCGACCCGCTGGCCCACAACGGCCGGAATGCGGCAGCGTTCGGGGAGATCGGACCGCACAAACACGACGCCCGTGTCGGGCGGGGCGGGGCGAAACTCGACCCGCACGTCCAGGCCGCTCCAGTAACCATAGCCGGCCACGCAAACAGGCTCGGCGATCGTATGCTGTTGGCGAAGTGAGTGTCTCAATGGGTGCCAGTCATGCAAACGGAGGTGGAGAGGTACACGCACGCACGCTGCCAGTCGCGTCAGCGCTGGACGCCGCGCGGAATCGCTGGCGGCCGCTGCGTAACTCCCGGATCCGCCTGCGGGGCTGGTGCACCGGCGCCCTTGTTGAGCGAATCGATGATGTGCTGTGTGATGTCCAGCTTGTCCTGGTAGACGACTTCCCGCAGCAGCGCGGCCTGCACCTCCTGAGGCTTCGACGCGTCGATCGGGTTCCGATCGAAACGCAGCACCAGCTGGATGCCGTAGGTGCGGCAGAACCTGTCGATGTGCTGTTGGATCTCCTGATAGGCTTCGAAGTGGATCTGCGACTGCTGCTCCAGGAACTCGCGGCTCTTCTGCCGCGCCTTGACGGCGGCGTCCGCCTGCGTCGCGGCCAGTTCCTTCTCCTTGAGGGCGTAGTCGGGTGTGCCCGGGTTGAGTGACTTGAGGACTTCGGCCAGCGACTCGAGCTTCTGCTTGGTCGTCCGCATCTCGGCGTCCACCGACTCGGCCTGAGTCTTCAACTGCTCCATCTGCGCCTTGAGCCGCTGGTGGGATTTGAGCACTTCGGCCAGATCGATCACGGCCACGGCGGTGCCGCTGGGGCGGGCCGCGTTCTGCGCGAGCACTGACCTGGTCCCAAGACAGATCGTCACAGTGGCGGCCACGATCGCGGCCCGAGAGAGAAATGTCGTCACGATGAGCACTCCTTGCCTGTTTTGCGGTCACGCATGGACCAGCGACGCAACGTCCGTGAAGCGCCGTTCCTGGGTCGACCATCGGGGAACAGACCCGAGGGCCGCAAACGCGGGGCGTATTTTGCCGAGAACCGGCATGCGGGTAAAGACCAGTTCGCCCGGGACGGGGAAATTGGGGAATTCGGGAATTCGGGAATTCAACCGGGCTGCCACGCGGAGCCGAATACCGACTGCCTCCGGCCGCGGCCCCCCCACTCCGGCAGCGCACGGCGCTCACCCGGGTCCCCCGGGGCCAGACCGCGACCGTCAAGCAGCCGCGGCAGGGTTCGGCAGCGGTGTGGATGAGCCGGCCGGCGCGTCCTAGGGCGTGTACTTGGGTGTGCCGAAGGACCAGGCATGTTCGGCGGTGAACTCGAGAGCCGCCCAGGGATCGGGCACGCCTCCCCAGCTGGTGTAGATGATGCCGAGCGCCAGCGGGTTGTGTTTGTGCTGCTCGTAGAGTTCGGCCCAGTGCCAGGCGTTGGGAATGCGGAACCACGGGGAACCGGTCGTGGCGAAACCCAGCTCCATGAAGTAGGCCACCGCCTGATCCAGCTGTACATCCATGTCATTGGTATCGTACCACCACACGTTGATGATAATGTCGCGGGGCAGCAGCTTCGCCGCCTCCGACGTGTCGAGATGCGGGCCGTTGTGATAGGGATTGAGGGCATCGTCCCACACCATGATGCGGAGGTCGGGGTTGGCCGCCTTTGCCGAGTCGTAGATGCGTTTGATGGCGTCGGCAAACAGCTGTGCATTCGACAGATTCCGGTCCCTGCACCGCTGGTCCCGGTTGAAGAACCGCGGTTCGTCATGTCCGATATGCAGATAGTTGGGGTTCAGTGTCCGAACAACATTGGCAATGGACTTCCGCATGAATTCGTCGTAGAGCGGTTCAGACGGACAACAGGTGACGTCGTCCAGGGTGGCCTGATTGAAGGTGAGCAGCACGGTGTCGCCGTCCTGGATGCGGCTGTTGTCCGTGAGGATGACCTGCAGGGGAACATTGGACGCGAAGGGATAACGCAGCTCGGGGACCTCCAGCGTGTAGTCGCGCCCGGCTTCGTAGACGGTGCCGCCGTCCTCGCGCTCGACCTTCACCTGCGCACGGTCTGTGACCACCACATTCGTCAGCGGATTGGGGCGTTGCATCGGTACTGACTCGATGGCGTCAAACCAGGCTGTGCCGACGGCATCCTGCAGCCGGACGTAGATACAAATGCGTTCGAATCCCGCGCGGAATGCCAGATCCTCGGCCTCCAGCGCGCCGCCCGGACGCGCGGGCAGCTGGCCGGTCGTGTCAATGACGACGCTGCTTTCCTGCCAGTCCGTAGTCCCCGTGACATGCACGTTGTTCATGCCGATCAGCGCCCCGGCACCCTGCGCGTTGATGCCGTACACTTCCAGATACGCGCCGTCACCCTCCACATCCCGTGTCTTGACCCTGCATGTGATGCGGTAGCGCGCGTTGGCCTGGACTGGCAGTTCCTGCCAGGCCCGCACCGTTCCCTTGTTCGCCAGGGTCAGCTGCAGTGCATGACCGCCGGCGGCATCGTCGCAGGCGACCACCTGTGCCTCGTCCGCGGTGGAGGGATTCCAGCTCTTGTAGTAGGTCTGCAACGTCCAGGCGTCCGATCCGGCTTGAAACGATGCATTGGCGATGGTGAGCGGCGGAGGGAGGGGTGGCTCGGGCGCGTACACCCGCCCGTCACGCACCGGGAAGGCCATCCGCTGCACCAGGCTCGCCTCCACAGCACGCGGCTCCCGTTCCAGCACGGAATGACCCCAGCCGAGACTCTGCAGCTCCGGCACGAAGTCGATATAGTTGGCGCGGCACCGCTCCGCAAGTCGCTGAAACCGCGCACGGATTTCTGGGTCGTCCAAGTCATAAAGTCGGTTGTCTTCGAGCAGCAGCAGATTCAGCTTCAACGCCACAAACTGGTCGAAACGCGTTTCGGCCTGCTCCACAGTGGGAACATAAGTGCCGCGCATCGACTGGCCGGGCCAGTCGGTGATCGTGACGCAGGGAATGCCCTCCTCGGGGTCGGCCAGCAAGGCCAGCGAGATCAGGCCATGATGCACGCCGTGGGCCGTTTCCGCCGTGATGGTCGCGCCATTGCGGTCCACCACCAGCGCGTACGCTTCCCCACGCGTGCGATCCGGAACGGTAGCGGGCAGGGTGCCCAACACCAGTTTCAGGTTACCGTCCGGCGCGGGAGACAGGGACGTGCGCAGCACCTTGGCCAACCGTTCCACGGCCGGCATGTTGGCGGGCAACGCCGCGTCAGCGGCCACGCCACGCACCTCGCTCACGGCAAGCCGGCACTCCGCGCCGGACGTCCAGCACATCTGCTGCGGTATGGGAGTCAACTCCGGCAGCGCGGCGGCCGCGCCACTCAGGACACTCAGGAAAAGACCTGACGACAGAGTCAGCGCTGACGAAAACGCACCCGAATACATGATGCTCCTCCTCTTGCCTGGTAACGGAAAACGCAGAAACATTCTAACCGGTTACTCGCACGGACGGAGGTTGCCGCTCGCTGGAGACGCATGGTGTGACTTTGCTCGCCTTCCACTTCTTTGATTGTGCGGGGGTTTTTGCGTGCGGCGAGCGTCGTCACACCCTACGGGATGCTGAATCGCCGCGCGGACGTGTTCGTAGTCATGCCATCCAAGTAGCTCGAAGTCTTGATTCGTCCACGTCGTAGTCACACATCACTCCGCAGTAATTCAGCTGTTTCAAAGCTGTCTTTGTGATGGGCAATTCCCACGCTTGCTGTACCAGAAATTCTAATGCGCGGTCTCATTCCGAGGTAACGGTCCAGTTCTGCTCGATTCAGAAAAGGCATGAGTCGTCGTACCTTGGAAATGAGCTGCGTGCTGATGCGTCAGCTTGTCGTCCAGTGCACGGGTCACCATCCTTCCCGTCCTCCCCAGGTAAGCCAGTTTGCCTGTCCGGTAGGGAAAGGATACCATCAGTCGCCAGTTCCATGTAACCGAATTCGCGAATTCCGGAATTTGGGAATTCCCGAATTCCCCCGGTCGCTCTCCCGGGAAAGTGCGTTCCTGCACCTGGCGCTCAGGCGCTCAGAGCACGCCGAAAGCGCTTTTGACAGGAATCGCGCTCCGCGATATTCTTTCGTCGCACGCCAACCATGGCAGACAAGGATGTCTGCTCCCACATGAAGACCGCGGCCAGCCTGTAGTCGGTCCCCGCGTCCGCGCCGCTGCGGATCCGTCCCGGGGGCGTCGATGCACGGCACGTGCGCACACGGAGGTGCAGCTACCCATGCCGGAACTTTCGCTCGAGCAACGCAAACGTGTGCTGATTGTCGACCAGTCGGCCGATTCCCGCAGTGTCTTGCGCACCGTGTTGGAACGACGCGGTGTGCAGATTCTGGAGTCGCCCTGCGCGGCGCAGGGTCTGGAACTGGTCCGACAGCACCATCCGGAGGTTGTGGTGCTCGACCTGGAGTCGGACGCCGCGGAGGACCGTTCAGTGCGTGCCGCCTACGAGTGTGAGCTTGCCACGCATCGGGCGGAACTGGTGATCCTGGGGAATCTGCGCCGGTGCGAGGTGCCGGCCGACGAGCATCTGGTACGCAAACCCTATCATTACGCTCCGTTGATCCGTAAAATCGAGCAGTTGATTGAACGTACGGTGCAACCAGGCGGTAATGGGGCGGGGCAATGCCTTCGCTGTTTGTGATCCAAGGGCGAGACCAGGGCAAGCGGTTCGAGTTGCAGGGTTCGTGCGTCCGTGTCGGCCGCGAGAAGGGCAACACCGTGCAACTGCACGATACGGAGGTTTCGCGGTTTCACGCGGAACTCCGCGAGCAGGGGGGGCGATATGAGCTGGTAGATCTGGGCAGCTCCAACGGTACCTACGTCAACAGCCAACTGATCGACCATCACCTGCTCAACAGCGGGGATCGCGTGCAGGTGGGGCGTACGCTGATGATCTTCACGGCCGGTGACGAACTCACCTCGCACGAGCGGGTCGACAGTATCAGCATTGTGGGTCAGGAGCAGCATCCGGGCGGCTCGCGAATCGTCTCGACTCTGGGCCAGCAGCCGGGCGAACGGATCTTCGGCATCCACAGCGAACGCAGCGAATCCGACAGCCCGTGGCTGGCCCGGGCCCGCAGCAATCTGGACGTGATGTACCACACGGCGTTGGCCGCCAGTCACACGCTGGACATCGATCAGCTGTTGCAGCGGATCATGGAGTTGATTTTCGAGTGGGTGGAAGCGGATCGCGGGTGCGTTATGCTGCTCGACCGCGACCTCGATCAGTTGGTGCCCAAGGTGCGCCGCGACCGGAAGTCCACGGCGGGCGAGAGCATTGAGATCAGCCGGACGATTCTGGACTATGTCCTCCAGCACAACGAGGGAGTGCTGACGAGCGACGCGAGCGACGACGAGCGGTGGGATTCCGCGGCCAGCATTGTGCGGATGGGAATCCGCGAGGCCATCTGTGTGCCCATGCAAGGGCGGTACGGCGTGGTCGGTGTGATCTATATCGACACGTACACGGCGCCGGGCCGGTTCATCCAGCGCCCGGCGAATCGCTTCTCCGCGGAGCATCTCAAACTGATGGTCGCGATCGGGCACCAGGCGGCACTGGCCATCGAGGACACGTCTTATTATTCCGCCATGGTGCAGGCCGAACGGCTGGCGGCCATTGGCCAGACCATCGCCACGCTGTCCCACCATATCAAGAACATCCTGCAGGGGATTCGCGGCGGCAGCTACCTGATCGAGGAAGGGCTCAAGAGCGGCGAGTTCGACGTGGTCTCCAAAGGCTGGGCCATCGTCGACAAGAACCAGGATAAGATCTCCAACCTCGTGATGGATATGCTCACGTTCAGCAAGGAACGCGAGCCGGAAATGGTGCCGGCCGATCTCAACGAGGTGGTCACCGATGTGATCGAGCTGGCACAGACCCGAGCGGCGGACGCGGGAGTGAAGCTGGTCTGGACCCCCGACGCCCAAATGCCCCTCCTGACGTTCGATCCGGATGCGTTGCACCGGGCGGTGCTCAATATCGTGACCAACGCCGTCGATGCCTGCGAGAAGGCCGAATCCGGGCTGGTCGAACCCAGGCAGGTCGAACCCAGGCAGGTTACTGTCCGCACCGAGTATGCCGCCGCCCAGCAGCTGGTACGGATCATTGTGGAGGATAACGGCGAAGGAATCGCGCCGGAGGATTTGGCCAGGATCTTTTCCGTGTTTGAATCGCGCAAGGGCAGCCGTGGCACGGGGCTCGGCCTGCCTGTGAGCCAGAAGATCATGCACGAACACGAGGGGGATATTGTAGTCGACAGCACACCCGGGCAGGGCAGCCGATTCTGCATGTCGATGCCCGCCATCCTGGCCCAGCCTGCCGACCCGGATGCCGCACCCGGTGCGGCTCAGACCAGATACGGGTTGTGAGCCCGCTCATGGCCGATCGTCGTCGCGCCGCCGTGGCCGGGCAGGACCACCGTGTTGTCGGGCAGCGACAGCAGCTTGGTGCGGATGTTGGTCAGCAGCTGGTCCAGGTCGCCGTCCGGAAAATCGTACCGCCCGATGCTCCCCTGGAACAACACGTCCCCGACAAACACCACCCACGGATCGCCACCCTGCCATAGGTAGACGACGTGTCCCCGAGAGTGGCCGGGGATCGCCCGCACTTCTATCGCCAACCCGGCCGCCTCGTAGACCTGCCCGTCGTCCACCAGCACATCGGCCGGCGGACTGGTCAGGCCAAACCCAAACTGGGCCGACAGGTTCGCCTGGGGATCGGTGAGCTTATGCGCTTCGTCGCGGCCAATCACCAGCGGGCACTCTGGCCAGCAGCGCTTCATGGCCTGATTGCCGGCAATATGGTCGGCGTGCCCGTGTGTGATGAGGATCGCCTTGGGGGTGAGCTGGTGTTGGGTGAGGCAACTCTGGATCGCCGTGGCATCGAAGCCGGGGTCCACGATGATGCAGTCGCTGTGTCCTGTGAGGCTGGCCACAAACGTGTTCTGGCCGAACGAACGCGACACAACAGTATGTAGTGCGAGTGTGAGTGGCATGATGGCGATCGAGCTGGGCCGCGCCGGTGGAGCGGCCTGATCCGCATCCCCCCGACGCACGCGTTTAAGGCATGGTATCACAACAGTTAATGAGCAGTTTGCCGGCTGCGGTTCGCAGGGCTAGGGCGTGTGGCTCCGCAGCGAACCCGCTCAATGGTAGCCGGTCGCGGCAGGTCCGCCCAGCTCCCCCAGGGCCCCCGCCTGATCGGCCGCCCGGAAATTCACCTAGGTGCCGGGGGAGAGACTGAGTAGAATAGGCGAAGCATAGACGAGTTGCGCAGCGTGCGCAAGCGACGGCGTGAAGCACGGGATGTGGCAGTTTACCCGTGTTTGTTCGTCTTTGCCGATTGGCAAAGGCGAACCGCAATTGCGGAGGATTGTAATTATTCCATACGACGCCGGGCGATACTTAGAACACCGCGTGTCCGAGCACAGAGGGTCGTTAGCGGGCGAACTTGCGTAAACTCGTTGATCCGTAAGGGCTACGCAAGGCGGTTTGGTTTCGCCGGGACCATACCACTGGATCTGGCGCGAGACTTGCTGCCACTAATTGGAACCGTTACTTTCACCATACAGCTCAGGGAGGGACGAGACGGCAGTTGCTGCAGGGCCCGACCTGCGCAGCGACTGCGGTTTCACTGGCAAGGAGTCATTCGAATGAGGCGAACGAACCGAACACGCGGACTCTGTCCGAGCGTAACACGCTGGCTTGTGGGCTTGGGGGTGCTGGCGAGCGCAGTCGCGGCGTGGGCGCAGCAACCGTCCCAGGGTCCGGCATCGAGTGAGCAGTTGACGGAGCCGCTCTATCGTGTCTCCAAAGCGGATGTCGATCCCAACGCGGTCGCCAAGGCCCATCCGATGGACCCCGCGCTGGTGGTGGCTTACGACGGATTGCGGAAGCTGCGGGCCAACGTGCGCGACTACAGATGCGTCATGGTCAAACGCGAGCGGATTGGCGATACGCTGAACGACTACGAGTACATGTTTGCCAAGATTCGCAACGAGCAGGTGGAGAACGGCCAGGTTGTGACGCCGTTTTCGGTCTACTTGTACTTCCTGAAGCCGGAGGACATGAAGGGGCGGGAAGTGATCTTCGTCCGCGGGCAGAACGGCGGGAAGATGATTGCCCACGAGCGCCGCGACTCGTTCAAAGGCAAGTTCGGCTCCATCTGGCTGCGCCCCGACGGCTCCATAGCCATGCAGGGCAACCGCTATCCGATCACGGAAATCGGCCTGGAAACGCTCGTCATCCGACTCATCGAGAAGGGGACGCTCGACAAGCAGAACGGGTCGCCCGAGGAGTGTCTGGTCGAGTTCCGCAAGGGGGCCAAGATCAACGGCCGCCAGTGCACGATGCTGGAGGTCAAGCATCCGCAGCCTCGCCCGTACTACGACTTCTACGTGGCGCGCATCTTCATCGACGATGAATTCAACGTGCCGGTACGCTATGCTGCGTATACTTGGCCGGCCACGCCGGGCTCCGAGCCGGGGAACGATGAACTGATCGAGGAATACACGTACCTGAAGCTGGAACTGAACGTCGGACTGACGGACAAGGACTTTGACCCCGCGAATCCGGATTACAAGTTCTGAAGGTTTTGATGTCGGTATCGGTTTTGGTTCTGATTCTGGTTCTCGCGCCCTGCCTTCCGTACCTGCCGCCTCGTTTCGCGCCACGCCTGGCGAAGCGAGGCGGTTAACGGTTGGCGGACGGTCGGCGTGGCGGAGCATCTGGCGGATCGTGCGCGCCGGCGTGGTCGCGTATCTGTTGATTCTGTTGCTGATGATGTGGCTCGAAACGACGCTCCTCTTTCCACGCTGGGCCATTGCGCCGGGCGACTGGCATCCTGACGGGCTGGTGTACGAGGACGTGTGCTTCACCTCGTCCGATGGCACGCGGCTGCACGGCTGGTACTTCGATCAGCCGGGTGCCACGGTCCACGTGCTGTACTGCCACGGCAACGGCGAGGACGTGGCCGCCCTGGGCGACTACATGGACACGCTGCGCGCGCGCCACGACATCTCGCTGTTTGTGTTCGACTTCCGGGGCTATGGCCGCAGCGAAGGGCGGCCGGCGGAAACCGGTATCATTGCCGATGCACATGCCGCCCAACTGTGGCTGGCGGAGCGCGCCGGCATTGCACCTCAGGACATCGTGCTGTGGGGACGCTCGATCGGCGGCGCCATCGCCGTCCAGGTAGCGGCCAACTGGGGGGCCCGCGCCATGATCCTCGAACGGACGTTCACCAGCGTGCCAGATGTGGCGGCCCACCACTACTGGTGGCTGCCCGTACGCTGGCTCCTCAAGAACCGGTTCGATTCGCGGCGGTGGATTGCCGCTTACCACGGGCCGTTGCTGCAGAGTCACGGGACGGCCGATGAAGTCGTGCCGTTCGAGTTCGGCAGGCAGCTCTTTGAGGCGGCGGTTGCCAGCCCCAAGCAGTTTGTCGCGATGAGCGGCGTGACCCACAATGGACCGAGCGACCAGGATTACTATACTGAGTTGCAGCGGTTTATCGAGCGGCTCAAGTGACGCCGCCGCGGCAGGCCGCACGCACCCGATCCGGGTCGACTGACATTGCCGACACACATCGGAAGGAGCTTGTGATGCAGATGCGGTATTGGATCCTGGCCTCCGCGGCCGCCTGTTGCCTGGTGCTCAACGGCTGTAACCAAACGCCCCCAACGCCCCCTCCCGACGCCACCACCGAAACGCCCATCCTGGATATTGACGAGGGCATCGAGATGACGCCGGACGAGATCGCACCGCCGGCCGATGCGGCGACAGACGCTGCGGCGGGTGACGCGGATCACTGAGCCGGGTGTGCCATGTGGTCTGCGCTGCGACTACACGTCGACTACACGTCGCGGGCCAACACCGCGAGCAGAAACTGATACGCCTCGTGCGCGATACCCGGATGAGTACTCTCACGCGGGCCGGCGACGTTGAGCACGCCAATCTGCTCCGCAACCAGCCAGCGTTGGACGCCCGCTGCCGCGGGTGCCTGTTGTAGATCCACCACCAGGCAGGGTCTGGCGTGCCGCACGGCCAGGCGATAGGTCAGCTCTGTGCCTCCGGTCAACGGACCGCGACACAGAATCAACGTCGCGTCGGCGCTGAGCACGTTCTGCCGCGTGCGGACGGAATACCTGTCGGATCGCGTCTCCTGCAACTGGTAGCGCTGGGAAATGGGGCCGTCCTCGGCCAGCCGCCCCCGGGGACACCAGCCGCCGTGGGCCATGTGCACCGCAATGGCGGCGTCGAGCGCCCCCCGGTCCACTCCCGTCTGGCCACCCGAGATGATGCAGCGCAGCTGTCCCGTACCGGACGGGTCGGGCATCGGCCTAATCCCCCTGGACACGCTCGGCCACCCGCAGCCGCGCGCTGCTGGCACGCGGATTACGCGCCACCTCAGCCTCCGCCGGCCGAACGGGTTTGCGCGTCAGCACACGCAGCCGCGGATCGTCGCGAAAGGCCAGCTTGACACGGCGGTCTTCGAGCGAATGAAAGCTGATGATTGCCAGCCGGCCCCCCACTGCCAGCCGTTCGGGCAACCGCCGCAACGCGTGCTCAAGCGACGCCAGTTCCTGATTCACGGCGATCCGCAGGGCCTGGAACGTGCGCGTGGCCGGGTCGATCCGGTGATGCTTCGCCACCGGCACGCAACTGCGTACAAGCTGCGCCAGTTGTCGGGCGGTACGGATCGGATCGTATCGCCGC
>Ga0123333_10002306_pt1 | contig 19599 bp, 11 predicted proteins | sample BioC12SIPDNA_3_FD_89957 | JGI IMG/M metagenome (GOLD analysis project Ga0123333, IMG submission 89957) | Anaerobic biogas reactor microbial communites from Washington, USA - Biogas_R2_B C12 SIP DNA | ecosystem: Engineered > Bioreactor > Anaerobic > Unclassified | place: Washington, USA... | reverse complement strand
GGTCAAGGGCTGGGTGCTCACGCACGGGCACGAGGACCACATCGGCGGCATCCCCTACATGCTCAGGCTCCTGCCGAAGGTCCCCATGTACGGCGCGAAGCTCACGCTCGGCCTGCTGCGGGGCAAGTTCGACGAGTTCAGGATCAAGGAGTCCGACGTCGACCTCAGGCAGGTCACGACCGACGACCGCGTGAAGGTCAGCAAGAGCTTCACCGTCGACTTCTTCCAGATGACGCACTCGATCCCCGACAACTCCGGGCTCGTGATCCACACGCCGATCGGCCGCATCGTGCACTCGGGCGACTTCAAGCTCGACTACCACCCGGCCGACGGCCGCACCAGCCACCTTCACAAGCTCGCCCAGGCCGGCCAGGACGGCGTGCTCCTGCTGATCTCCGACAGCACGAACGCCGAGCGTCCGGGCTACACGCCCAGCGAGCGCGACGTGATGAACGCCGTCGACGACATCGTGGCCCGCGCCAAGGGCCGCGTGATCGTCACGACGTTCTCGAGCCACGTGCACAGGCTCCAGAACTTCGTGCGCGTCGCGGAGAAGTACGACAGGCGCGTGGTGATGGAGGGCCGCTCGATGGTCAAGGCGGCGACGATCGCCCAGGACCTCGGCTACCTCAAGGCCAAGAACCCCTTCGCCTCGACGGACACGCTCGGCGACATGCAGGACGACAAGCTGCTGTTCCTCTGCACGGGGTCGCAGGGCCAGCCGATGGCGGCGCTGTCGCGGCTCGCCTCGGGCACGCACCGCAAGATCCAGCTCAAGAAGGGCGACACGGTGATCCTCTCCTCGAACCCCATCCCGGGCAACGAGGAGGACGTGGGCCGCGTGATCAACCAGCTCTACGAGCGTCAGGTCGACGTCTACTACCCGCCGCAGTACAAGGTGCACGCCTCGGGCCACGCCAGCCAGGAGGAGCTGAAGCTGATCCTCGACCTGACGCGGCCGCGCTTCTTCATCCCCTGGCACGGCGAGATGCGCCACCAGGTGAACCACATGCGGCTCGCCGAGTCGATGGCGCACCCGCCGAGGAAGTCGCTGATCCCCAGGAACGGCGACGTCATCGAGGTCGCGAAGGACGACATCAAGGTCGTCGGCCAGGTCGACGCCGGCGTGGTGCTCATCGACAGCGTGGGCGAGGTCACCGAGCCGGTGATCCGCGACCGCCAGGCGCTCTCCGAGGACGGCGTCATCGTGATCATGGCCCTGGCCAGCAAGAAGTCGCCGAACGTCGAGGTCATCACGCGCGGCGTCGTGCAGGGCCAGAACGGCCTGGTGAAGGAGGTCGAGCGCATCGCCCAGGAGAGCCTGCAGAAGGGCATCCGCGAGAAGCGCTCGCTGGCCGACATCAGGGACGACATCTTCTACCCGGTGAGGCGCTACATCCGGAAGGCGACCGGCCGCAACCCGCTGATCGTCCCGACCGTGATCGAGGGCTGAGGACCGGCGCCAAGCGCCCGTTCCGCGCTACGACCGGCACCGCTTCACACGACCACCTCGCGCCGTGCCCGGCCGCGCCGTTCGTCGACGGCGCGGCCGCCTCGTCGTGGCCGCGCCTCCCGCCGCGCCTGACGCTCGCGGTCGCGGACCCGCATGGCGGGCGCGGCCTTCTCATCGTGGCCGCCGCTACCTTCGACACGTCCCGGCCCGGCCGCTCTCGGCCTCGGGCCCGCAGGAAGGGGTGACGACATGCGCTACCTCCCGAGACCTCTCTCGCCCGGCGCCGCGAGCGTCCGCCGGCCCCTACCGGCCGCCCCGACCCGGGACGCCAGCCCACGGGAGGGACGCGTCCGGTCCGCCGCGGCACGCACGGTCGGGGAGCCGTGACGGTGCGGCTCGACAAGCAGGTCGCGGTCGTCACCGGCTCCGACTCGGGCATCGGCCAGGCCATCGCCATCGAGTTCGCGCGCGAGGGCGCCGACGTCGCCGTCACCTACCACACGGACGAGGACGGCGCCCGCGAGACCGAGCGCCTCGTGCTCGACGCCGGCGGCCGCGCGATCGTCCTGCGCGTCGACGTGACGAGCGAGGAGCAGGTCGAGGGCCTCTTCGCCGAGACGCTCAGGCGCCTCGGCACGCCCTCGATCCTCGTGAACAACGCCGGCATGGGCGGGCCGGGCGACGAGGTCGCCGACCTCCCGACCCAGGCCTGGCGTCGGGTGATCGAGACGAACCTCTTCGGGCCGTTCTACGGCTGCCGGCGCTTCGTGGCCCTGCGACGCGAGGCGGGCGGAGGCGGCAAGGTCGTCAACGTCACGTCGGTGCACGAGCACGTCCCCACCGTCGGCGACGCCGCCTACGACGTCTCGAAGGGCGGCCTGCGCAACCTCACGCGCACCCTCGCCCTCGAGGCCGCCAAGCACAAGGTCAACGTCAACGCGATCGCTCCCGGCATGATCCTCACGCCGATGAACGAGGAGGCGGTCGAGGACCTCCGGACGCGGGCGCGGGCCGAGGCGAACATCCCCTGGCGCCGCGCCGGGGAGCCGTGGGAGGTCGCGAAGCTGGCCGTCTACCTGGCGTCGTCCGACGCCGACTACGTCACGGGCCAGACCTTCGTCATCGACGGCGGGCTCTCGCTGCACCTGGGCCAGGGGGCGTGAGCCGCCGCCGCGCTCGGTCCGTCCCCGAGCGGGCCCTCACTCGGACGCCGCGGCCTGTGGCGACGCCGCCGCCAGCGCCCGCAGCTGCGCGCGCAGCGCCTCGCGGCCGCCCTCCGGCAGGTCCTCGGCCACGAGGAGGGCGTTGCTGACGCGCTGCATCGAGTCGAACCCGGGCGCAGGCACGTAGGTGCCCTCCTCGACCAGGGCGATCGCACGAGCCAACGGCACCTCGTAGACGGTGTCGACGCTCCTCGGGTCGAGGGCGAGCTCCTCGAGCGGCGTGTCGTCCTGCAGGACGTACGCCTCCTGGTGCTCACGGTCCACGGTCCCGCCGCGGCCGCGCCGCTCCGAGCGGAAGCTGCCCACGTGCGTCAGGCGGCCGGGGCGCGCCGCGACCCCGAGCTGCCGCTCGACGGCCGCCGCTGCCGCCGGCGCCGGGGCGCCCGGCCCGAGGTGGGCGTGGGCGCTGGCGGCCAGGCGGAGCGGCTCGCACGGGTCGTCCTCGGGAACGCGCCGCATCAGCACCTGCCCGTCGCGGCGCACGACCCAGACGACCACGGCCGCGTGCCAGCTGCCGTCGGCGTGCACCCGCTCCGCCGGAGCCGCGTCGCCTGTCGGGACGCCCTCCGCGTCGAGGACCGCGAGCAGGTCGTCGGCCGCGCTCTTCGCCACGCCCGGATGATAACGCCGGCCGGCAGCGCTCCCACGGCGTCCTCGCGGCCGGCCTGCGACCGCGCCGACGCGGCGGCCGCGCGCCGAGGGCGGACCCGGGTGCCCCCCGGCGGCCGCGCCGTCACGCGGTGAGCAGGCCGACGCCGGCCGCCACCACGCCCGCTACCAGCGCCGCCACGCCCAGCCACAGGAGCGCGATCAGGCCGCTGGGCCTCTCCGCGTCGCGGCTCGCGACCGAGAGGAAGAAACCCGCCGGCACCAGCACGGCGGCCCACAGCACGCCGCTGGCGAGCGTGGCCGCCAGGCCGGTCACGCCCGCGAGGTCGACGGCCAGCCGCACGAGGATGCCCAGGGTGACGAGCACCCCGGCGTGCGCGTGGCCGGCCCTGAAGAAGGCCTTCTGCAGGCGCGTGGCCGGGAAGCCGCCCTGGACCACCCGGAGCAGGAAGGTGCCGCCGTACGCGATGAAGGGGACCGTCAACAGGACGATGCCGATCGTCCGCGCCGTGCCCGTAGCGATCAGTTCGGTTCCAGCCATCACTCGCCTCCCACGCGGCTCGGCGCTCCCTGGCGGAGCCGTGGGCTACGCCGCGCCAATCTTGCCAGCGGCAAGTTAGCACGTCCGCCCCCCATCTTTCCAGCGGTAAGCTGTGCCGCATGGCCTACCACCACGGGAACCTCCGCGAGGACCTCCTCGCCGCCGCCGCGAAGGCGGTGGCCGAGCGCGGTCCGAGCGGTGTGAGCCTCAGGGAGCTGGCGCGCGAGCTGGGCGTGACCCACACGGCGCCGCGCCACCACTTCGGTGACAAGCGCGGCGTGATCACGGCGCTGGCGGCGCAGGGCTACCGGCTCTTGGCGGGCCGGTTGGCGGCGGCCGGCGACGACTTCCTCGAGGCCGGCGCGGCGTACGTGCGCTTCGCCCTCGACCACCCCGGGCACTTCGCCGTGATGTTCCGCCCCGAGCTCGTGGACGCGGACGACCCCGAGCTCGCGGCGGCGCGCACGCGCGCTCGCCAGGCTCTCGTGGCCGGCGCCGCGGCGCAGGCACGGGGGGCCGGAACGGTGCTCCCCCCTACCGCCGGCGCGACGCTGCCGCCCTACGCGCTCCTCGCCTGGAGCGCCGCCCACGGGCTCGCCAGCCTGGCGCTCGCCGGCGCCCTCGGGGCCATGGGCATGGGCACGACGAAGGACGAGCTGACGGCGCTGGCGCGCGCGAGCCTGCAGCATCTCAGGCCGGCGTGATAAGCTCTGGAGCCGGCCCGCGCCGCGCGCGCGGCCCACAGCCAGCGGGGTGTAGCGCAGCCTGGTAGCGCACTTGACTGGGGGTCAAGTGGTCGTCGGTTCAAATCCGGCCACCCCGACCAGAGGAAGCCCGTCTTGGACGGGCTTCTCTCTTTCACCCTGACGATACGGCGGGCCCTCGCCGTGCGCGGCGTCGTGTCACCGTCGCGTCACCCGCCAGCAGGCGCCAGGAGCCATGCCGCGTCTCGCACACGTCCACCGCCCCCTGCGAAGAGGGCGCTCCGCCGCACACGGAGGCCAGGCGCCTTGGCGGTGCGGGGGTCGATGCCGTGGTCCGACGCCCCGCCGCCCACGGTGGCCAGGCAACGGTGCGTGCCGGCCGGACCGGCCCGAAGACGGGCCGAGTGGCCCGGAAGCGGCCCAGGTCGGACACATGGCAGGACCACCTGAAGCACGTCACGGGCGACATCAGACCCCCGTGAGCCGTCCGGGGTTACGGTGGCCGGCGCCCGACCGGGCGCCAGACAGGAGACATGCCAGATGGACGAGTTCGAGAACCTGACCACACGAGGCCGAAGCGGGTTCGCACGGCTGCCGCGCCGGTTGCCGGCGATCGCCGTGCTCGCCGTGGCGGCCGCGGTGCTGCTCTTCAACGCCTTCTTCACCGTCGACCAGGGCTACCGCGGCGTGCACCTGCGCCTGGGCGCCGTCGTGGGCATCGCCCAGCCGGGCCTGGGCATCAAGGTCCCGTTCCTCGACCGCGTGGTGATGATCCGGGTGCAGACCAACTCGAAGATCTACGAGCGGATGGAGACCTACTCCCGCGACCAGCAGCTCGCCGAGCTGAAGATGTCGGTCACCTACCGGCTCGTGCCGGAGCTCGTCGACCAGGTCTACGCCCAGTACGGCAGCGAGGAGGGGCTCGTGACGCGCCTCATCGACAGGCGCGTCAACGAGCTAGCTCGCACCGTGTTCGGCCAGTTCAACGCCGTGGAGGCGATCCAGGAGCGCAGCCGGCTCAACCGTCAGATCTTCGAGTCCGTCCTCGCCGCGGTCGACAGGCCGATGGTCGAGATCGAGTCCGTCCAGGTCGAGGACATCGCCTTCAGCACGGCGTACGAGCAGTCGGTCGAGGCCCGGATGATGGCCGAGGTCGAGGTGCAGCGCCGCAGCCAGGAGCTCGAGCAGCAGCGCATCCAGGCGCAGATCGTGGTGACGCAGGCGCAGGGTGACGCCGACGCCAAGGTGGCGGCCGCCAGGGCTCAGGCGGAGGCGACGCGCCTGGCCGGTGACGCCGAGGCGAGCGCGATCCGCGCCAAGGGCGAGGCCTTGCGCGACAACCCCGAGCTAATCGCCCTGACGACCGCCGAGAACTGGAACGGGGTCCTGCCGACCACCATGGTGCCCGGAGGCACCCTGCCCTTCATCGACGTCGGCAGCGGTCGCAGCGGTCAGTAGAACCGCAGCTTGTTGACCTCGATCTCGACCTCCGAGTCGTCCTCGACCTCGAGCTCGAGGTGCACGCCCTCGTTGACGTACTCGGCCTCCCACTCGTCGTCGTCGCCGTCGTCGAGCTCGGTCTGCGTCCAGCCCAGGTCCTGCAGGTGCTGGTCGTAGTAGTCGAAGACCGCTTCCGTGTCGGTCCCCGGGTGGTCGAAGTTGAAGTCCCACTCGACGTCCACCACGTCGGCGTCGGGGTAGATGGGCAGCTCGAGGCCCGCGAACTCCGTCAGCGAGAAGCCGGCCGGGAACGGGCCGACGAAGTCGTCGACGTCGAAGTCGACGTCCACCCTGCCGTCGTCCAGCTCGACCTCGAGCTCGATCGTCAGGCCGTCGCCGTTCTCGTAGTCGGCCTCGATGTCGTCGCCGCCCCTGTCGATGTCGGTGCGGGTGAAGCCCTGCCCCGCGAGCGCGTCGTCGTAGTAGTCGAAGACGGCCTCGACGTCCCGGGTGTCGTACTCGAGCTCGACGTCCCACTCGACGTCGGTGACGGCCTCACCCGGCATGAACCGGAACTGGAACCCGTCGTCCAGGGCCAGGACGGCGGTCGCCGCCGGCTTCACCTCCGTCGGGTCGGGTTCCGGCGGTGTCGGGCTGCCCGCGGACGTGCCGCAGGCGGCCAGCAGCGTAGCCAGGGTGAGGATCGTAGCCACGAACGGGTACCTCATGTCGTCTCCATCCTTAGGGGGGGTCTTCCCTCGAGTGGGCTCGTCGCGGGCCGGGCCTCGCCGATCGCGTCGGTCGCACGGCCGTGCCCGCACACGGGCCGGCACCGCGCCGGCCCTCATGGGGGCACCGTAACGCGGACCTCTCGGCTGCTACGTAGCCGGGGCTAGGACACGGGCCGGACGCTGGCGCGCCTAGAGCCACCAGGGCGTCGTTCACCCCGCCGGCACCGACCCTTCCCGACCGCGTAGCGAGAACGTCTCGGCCCCGACGGTGACATCCCGGATGAACATGTGATGAGGTTCTACTGAGTCGCATGACGAGGAGCGTTAGCCTGCCGGGGTGCGCACGACCCGACCGCTCCCGGCCGGCCCCCGGGCCGGTCCCGACCCGATGAACGGTATCGCCTTGGACCGCGCCTCGCGCGGCGCCCGCGCGCTCGCCGACCGAGCGCGGCGAGCGGGGCTGTTCGGCCTGCTGCTCGCGCTGCTCACCGGCGCCTTCGCGACGTCGGGCGAGGAGTTCCTACGCCTGGTCAAGTCCGGCGACGTCGCGGCCGTGCACCGAGCGCTGCAGGACGACGTCCGCCTGGCGTGGGCGGCCGACGCCTACGGTCAGACCGGCCTGATGTACGCGATCGAGCACGCGCCGCACCTCGTGCCCACGCTCCTGCAGGCCGGCGCCGACCCGAACCACGTCACCGCCGCCTACTGGACGCCCCTGGCGTACGCGGTCCGCGCCGGCCGCTCCGACCTCGTCTCCGCCCTGCTGTGGGCGGGCGCCGACCCCTGGCGCTACCGACCCGCCACGGAGGTCATCTGGCAGGTGATGGCGTCGCACCCGGACCCGGTGGTCGCCGACCTCATCGGCAGCCACCTGGTGCGGCCGCGCGAGCCGCAGCCGGGAGCCTTGGGCTGGACCTACGTGAGCGCGGTCGCCGAACGCCGCTGCCGCGCCGGCACGCACGTCGTGCAGGACGCCGACCTCCTCACGCCCGTCCACCCTGACATGGTCTTCACCTACGTGACGGGCGAGCTGCCTCCCGGCGTGCCCGTCGCCGAGGGCGTGGAGCGCGTCGCGCGGTCGCTGGCGGCCGGCGACGTCGCGGTGGTCGCGACGCCCGACGCGGTGACCGCCGTGTGGCCGTCCGGGTACGCGACCTACACGGCCGCTGCGTTCCGGGGCAGCAGCGTCTACTGCCTCTACGTGCACCAGGCGCCGCGCGTCTACCACGCCGTCCTGGAGCCCGCGCTCGACCCGCAGGCGCAGGCCGGCCAGCAGTGAGGGCGCGCGCCGGGCCCCCGGGTCCGGGCGCGAGCGCCTCGGCCCGCTGAGCGCGGGGACCTCGAGGCCACGTCGACGGGCACGACGTCTTGTACGCTTTCCACGTGGCCGTCCAAGCGTCAGCGGCTGCCGCCCACGGGGCGGAGGTCGCCGCGTGGGAGTGGGAGGTCGACCTGTCGCGGGCCTCGGGGCCCGAGGCCTTCGCCCACCGCGACCTGTTCGGGGTCGTGGCGGAGCACCCCGAGTGGTGCCGTGAACGGGCCAGGGACCACGTGGTCGAGGAGGACCGCCCCGCCTTCGACGCGGCGGTGACCTCGGCGCTGGAGACCGGCCTCCTCGTCCTCGACGTCCGCGTCAGGTGGCCGGGCGGCGACGCCCGCTGGCTCTCGTCCCGCGGTCGCTTCGAGCGGGACGCCGCCGGCAGGCCCCGGCGCGGCACGGGGATCGCCCTCGACGTGACCGAGGAGCAGCGTGACAGGCAGCTCCTCGCGGTGCAGGCCGAGATGCTCGAGCTCGTCTCCCGCGAGCGCCCCCTCGCCGACTGCCTGGACGTGCTGTGCGGCGCCGTGACGCGCTTGAGCCCCGGCACGACGGCTAGCGTCCACCTCGTCGGAGGTGGCGGCGGCGAGCACGAGCCGAGACCGCGCTGCCACCAGGAGGCGATCGTCGCCTCCGACGGGCAGGCGCTCGGCGTCCTCCACCTCTGCTTCGACGAGGAGCGGGAAGCAGCCTGCTGGGAGTCGAAGCTCGTCGCCGCGGCCGCCAAGCTCGCCGCGCTCGTGATCGAGCGCGACGCCGCCCGGCGGGCCGCCGAGCAGGACCGGCTCAGGCACGCCTTCCTGCTCGAGCTCAGCGACGCGTTCCGCGTCCTCGACGACTGCGAGGCGGTCGCCATGCTGGCGACGCGGCGCCTGTGCGAGAGGCTCGGGGCCGGGTCGGCGTTCGTCGGGGTGTTCGACGACGCGGCCGACTCCCTGACCCAGGGCCCGGGACACGCCGCGACCCGGCGTGCGGTGCCGGTCGGCACCGTCGCGCGCGCGGCGTTCGCCGACCTCCTCGACCCGCTACGGGCCGGCCCCTACGTCGTCCCCGACGTCACGGCCTGCCGGGAGCTGGCCCCCGACCGGCGGGAGCAGCTCCTCTCCGCCGACATCGGGGCGTTCGTCTGCGTCCCCCTGCACCGGGGGCCCGAGAACCCGATCTGGTGCCTCAGCGTCACCTCCCCGGAGCCGCGCGCCTGGACCGAGGACGAGGTCGTGCTGATCGGCGCTGTCGCCGAGCGCACCTGGTCGGCGATCGAGCGCATCCGCGCCGAGCGGGCCCTCAAGGAGTCGCAGCGCGAGCTCCGCACCGAGCTGGCCGACGCCAGGCGCCTGCAGGAGATCTCCCAGCGGCTGGTCGAGGAGGGCGACTCCCTGGCCCTCTACGAGCAGCTCCTCGACGCCGCCATGTCGATAATGGGCGCCAGGTTCGGCAGCATGCAGCTCCTCGACGCCGAGAGGCAGCAGCTCAAGCTCCTCACCTCGCGCAACTTCACGCCCGAGGCGCGGCGCTTCTTCCAGGTCGTACCCGCCCACGCCGGCAGCGCGTGCGGCGCCGCGCTCAGCTCCGGCAGCCGCGTCGTGATCCCCGACATGGAGACGTCGAGCGTCATGGCCGGCACGCGCGACCTCGAGGTGTCGCGGGCCTGCGGGATGCGCAGCGTGCAGTCGACGCCGCTGGTCTCCCGTGGGGGCTACGTCGTCGGCATGATCTCGACGCACTGGGACCGGCCGTACGAGCCCACCGAGAGGCAGCTCCGCCTGCTCGACGTCGTCGCCCGCCAGGCCGCCGACCTCATCGAGCACCGGCTCGCCAAGGAGGAGCTGGCGCGCGTGAACCAGAGCCTCGAGCGGGCGAACCGCAAGCTCGAGCGGCTCAACCAGGAGCTCGAGGCCGAGGTCGGCGTGCGCACCGAGGAGCTGAGGCGCAGCCAGCTGCGGTTCCAGCAGGCCTTCGAGGTGAGCCCCGTCGCCGCGTGCATCACGACGGAGCGGGAGGGCACCGTACTCGACGTGAACCGCGCCTTCACCCGCCTCACCGGCTACGAGCCCGGCGAGGTGGTCGGCAGGACGATCGCGCAGATCGGCCTCTGGGCGAGCCGCGCCGACCGCGAGCTCATGGACGGTGCCGTCGGGCGGGGCGTCCGCTTCGAGGACGTCGAGGTGAAGCTGCGCGACAAGGAGGGCGCCGTGCGCGACGTCCTCGCCTCGGGCGACCGCGTCAGGCTCGACGACGACTTCGGCTGGCTGCGGCTCTTCCTCGACGTGTCGGAGCGCAAGCGGTCGGAGGAGGAGCTGATGCGGGCGATCAAGGAGGTCATGGCCGACACGACGTGGTTCAGCCGCCGCCTCATCGAGCGCCTGGCGCAGGCCCAGGGCCGCGGCGAGGACCGGTCCTCCGTCGACCTCCTCAGCGAGCGCGAGCGCCAGGTGCTGGCGCGCATCTCGCGCGGCATGTCGAACGAGGAGATCGCCGCCGAGCTCGCGATCACGCCGCGCACGGTCCGCAACCACCTGGCGAACATCTACGGGAAGATCGACGTCCACTCGCGCGCCGAGGCCGTCGTGTGGGCGCGCGAGCGCGGCATCACGACGTAGCGTCGCGCGGCTAGCCGGTGCGCGCCCTGGCCCCGGTCGGGCCGCGCACCGTCACGGCCGCGCCTCCCGCAGCGGGACGAACGCCAGCAGGAACGCCGCCGCCAGCAGCCCCGACGCGGCCCACAGCGCCGCGCCGACGCCACCGAACAGGTCGCCCGCCAGCCCGCTGAGGGCGGGACCCAGCGCCTGCCCGGTCGCGAAGGCGGCCGTCGAGAGGCCCATCGCGCGCGCCCACTCCCCCGCCGGCAGCCGCTCCCTGAACAGGGTCGTGAGGGCCGTGATCACGCCCAGGAAGCTGACCCCGAAGAGCAGCGCCGACACCAGCGGCGCGGCCGCCAGGAGCGGCGCGAGGCTGCTGGCGGCCAGGACCAGGAGGACCAGGCGCAGCGAGGCCGCGCCGCCGAGCCTGTCGATCACCGGCCCCCACGCGACCCCCGTCAGGACGGCGCCCACGCCGAGCGCGACCCAGAACGGCCCGAGCGGGGCGCCGAGGCCAGACGAGACGAACGTCATGTAGCCGATGTAGCCGGCGCCGTACAGCGCGTAGACGACGAGGGTCGGCGCCAGCGTCCCCAGGCGCCCGCCCTCCTCGCGGCGACGCGGCGGCGGCTCGCGCAGCCCGGGCGCGGCCAGCGCCGCCACGAGCGCCATGGCCAGCGCGGCCAGGCCGAGCAGGCCCCACGCCTCGCGCCAGCCGTCCGACAGCGGCAGCGCGAGCGTCGAGAGGACGAGGCCGGCGCCCATGCCCCCGAAGTAGAGGCCCATCGCGGTCGCCCGCGCGCCCGAGGCGAGGAGCAGCGCCGCGCCGCCGACGAAGACCAGCGCGCCCAGCACACCCTGCGCGAGCCGCAGGCCCAGCAGGAGACCGTAGGTCGGCCCCAGCCACAGCGCAAGCACCGTCGCCGCCTGCAGGAACAGGGCGGCGTAGACGCCGCGCCGGTAGCCCACGCGCCCCAGGACTCGGTGGCTGACCAGGGCGCCGAGCAGGTAGCCGCCGGTGTTGGCGCTGCCGACGAGGCCCGCCTGCGCGAGCGTCAGGCCGAGGTCCGCCTGCATCAGCGGCAGGACGAGGCCGTAGCCGAAGCGGCCGACGCCGATCGCGGAGCCAGGGGCGAAGCCGAGCAGCACGCCTGAGAGCACCAGCCGATGTTCGCATGAGAGCCGGTCGCGGGGTGCGCGGTCGGCAGGGGTAACATGCCTGCGAGTCGTGAACCAGGAGCCCTCCAGGCGGTCCGAGGTGACCGAGGTCCTGGGCGCTTACGTGCCCGAGGACCGCCGGAGGGTGGGGACCGACCCGGGACCGCGTCGCCGCGAGCGCGGCTCGGTGCTCTTCGCCGACGTCTCCGGCTTCACGGCCCTCACGGTGAGGCTCGTGGCGGCGATGGGTAGGCGTCGCGGCGCCGAGGAGGTCGCGCGGCACCTGAACCGCCTCTACGACGGGCTCGTCGCCGAGGTCGGCCGCGGCGGCGGCAGCGTGATCGGCTTCAGCGGCGACGCGATCCTGGCGTTCTTCCCACGCGACGAGGGCCGGGCCGCGACGCGAGCCGCCGCTTGCATGCAGCAGGCGATGGCGCCGTTCGCCGACCTCGTCGTGGACGACCTGCCCGCGGAGCGCTTCGCTCTGTCCCTGAAGGTGTCGATCTCGGCGGGGCCGCTGAGCCGCTTCGTCGTGGGAGACCCGGCCGTGCAGCTCATGGACGTCGTCGCCGGCGAGACCGTTGCCCGGCTCGAGCGCCTCAACGACGCCGCGGGCAAGGGCGAGGTCGTCGTGGGACCGGCCGTGATGCGGTCGCTGTGGCGCGGCGTCCGCGCTCAGCGCGTGCGGGACGGGGGCGTCGAGGGGTACCGCCTCCAGCTGCCCCTGCCCGTCGACGTCGCCGCCCCCGGCCCACCTCTCCGACCCGACCGGCCCGGGGACGCCGGCGACCTCGCCGCGTGGGTGCTGCCCACGGTCAGGCGGCGCCTCGAGGAGGGCCAGGGCGAGTTCCTCACCGAGCTGCGGCCGGTGGCCGCCCTGTTCATGCGCTTCGGCGGCATCGACTTCGACCGCGACCCGGCCGCCGGCGACAAGCTCGACGAGCTGGTGCGCTGGGTGCAGGGCGAGGTCGGCGGCCTCGGGGGCGCCGTCGTGCAGCTCACCACCGGCGACAAGGGGACGTACCTCTACGCCGCCTTCGGCGCGCCGGTGTCGTTCGGCGACGACGCGCACCGCTGCGCCGCGGCGGCGCTCAGGCTGCGCCGCGCCGCCGCGCGCTTCCCCTTCCTCGACGCGGTGAACGTGGGCCTCGGCTACGGTACGGCGCGCACCGGCGCCTACGGCGGGAGGTCGCGGCGCACCTACGGGGCGCTCGGCCCCGAGACGAACATGGCCGCCCGCATGATGTCGCTGGCCCCGTCAGGCTCGGCCTACGCCAGTCCCGCCTTCGCGCGGGCGTGCCGTGACGCCTTCCAGCTCCGGCAGGTCATGACGGTGCCCGTCAAGGGGTCCCCCGAGCCGGTGCCGGTGTGGGAGCTCGTCGCCGCCGAGGGGCGCACGACCGTCGTCGTCCCCTCGACCGCCGGCCGGCCCGTCGTCGTCGGCCGCTCCGCCGAGCTCGCCGTGCTGATCGAGGCCGTGATGAGCGCGCGTCTCGGGCGCGGGCAGGCCGTGCAGGTCACGGCCGACGCCGGCATGGGGAAGTCGCACCTCGTCTCCGCGGCGCTCGAGGCGGCGGGCACCAGCGACCTCGAGGTCCTCTCCGGCGCCAGCCAGCCGTTCGCGCCGGAGGCGCCGTACCGCGTCTGGTCGCGGGTGTTCGCCGACCTGCTCGGCCTCGAGCGCGACGCGCCCGCCGCGGAGCGCGCCGCCGCCGTCGAGGGAGCCGTGGCCCGCGTCGACCCCGCGCTCGCTCCCCGCGCCCCGCTCCTCGCGCCCGTCCTCGACCTCGTGATCGAGGAGAACGAGCTCGTCGCTTCGATGAGCCCGGAGCTCAGGCCGGCCTCGCGCCTCGACCTGCTCGTGTCGCTGCTCGACGCCCGCGCGCGACGCCTCTCCTCGCTGGGCCGGACCCTGGTCGTGGTCCTCGAGGACCTCCATGGGCTCGACCCGCTCTCCGGCGAGCTCCTCCTGGCGTGGGCCCGCCGGCTCGCCGACGTCCCGGCGGTGCTGGTCACGGCCGGACGGCCCTCGACGGGCGCCGACCGGTACCTCGCGCCCGTGCTCCCCGGCGCGGTCCAGGTGCTGCTCCGGCCTCTCCGCCCCGACGAGGCCGAGGACCTGGCGCGGGCGCGCTTGGCCGCGCGCGGCGCCGGGCCCGTGGACGACACGCTGCTGGCACGGCTCCTCGACCGCGCCGAGGGGAACCCCCTCTTCGTCGTAGCCCTCGTCGACGAGCTCGTCGAGGCCGCCGGCGCGGGCGCGTTCGGGGAGGCCTCGCTGCCGCAGACCCTCCACGCGCTGGCTCTGGCGCGCCTCGACCGCCTCGGCGACCACGAGCAGACGACACTCAAGGTCGCTAGCGTGATCGGCCGCGAGTTCGAGGTCGCGTGGCTGGAGGCGTGCCGCACCGGCCGCCCCGGGCCGGCCGTCCGCGCCGACCTCCTCGCCGCCGCGCGATCGGGGGTGGCGGTGCCGTCGCGGGCGGAGCCGCCGGCGTACCGCTTCGACCACGCCATCACCCACGAGGCCGCGTACGAGAGCCTGCCGCACAGCCTCAAGCTCGAGCTGCACGGGCGCGTGGCGCGGTACGTGGAGGCGACGCTCGCGAGCGAGGCCGACCCCCACCTCGACGAGCTGGCCTTCCACTACGACCGCTCCGACGACACGGACAAGCGCCGTCTGTACCTGTGGCGTGCGGGCATGGCGGCGAAGGCGAACTACGCGAACGAGGCGGCGGCCGGGTACCTGCGGAGGCTCCTCGACGTCGTCGCGGAGGAGCAGGCCGTCCCGGTCCTGCTGGCTCTGGGCGATGTCGAGGCGTTCGCCGGGGACCACGAGTCCGCCGACCGACGCTTCCGCCGCGCGCTCGAGCTCGCTACGGCGGCTCGCGACGGCCTCTCCGAGGCCATGGCCCGTCGCCAGCTCGGTGAGCTCTACGAGCGCCAGGGCGACCACGAGGGCGCCCGCGTCTGGCTCGAGGACGCGGTGCGCGCCGGCCGCGCGCTGGGCGCGCGCGAGGAGCTGGTGCAGGCGCTGCTGGCGCTGGGCGGCAACGTCCTGTGGCACCTGGGCGCCTACCCCGAGGCGACGGCCATGCTGCGCGAGGCGCTCGAGGTCGCGGCCGACCTCGGCGACGACAGGGCCCGGGCGCGCGCCCTGCACGGGCTCGCGAACGTCGCGCTCTACCGCGGGCAGACCGCGGAGGCCGAGAGGCTGTTCCAGAGCAGCCTCGAGGTCAGGCGCACCGTCCACGACGAGCTGGGCGTGGCGAACGCCCTCAACAACCTCGCCATCATCGCCGCGAACTCTGGGCGCAACGCGGAGGCCGAGGACCTCCTGCGCGACAGCCTCGCGATCATGCGGCGGCTCGGCGACGTGGCGGGCACGGCCGTGACGCTGAACAACCTCGGGTACATGGCCGCCGAGCGCGGCGACCTGGCCGAGGCCGAGCGGCTCTACGAGCAGAGCCTCGCCTCGCGCACGAGCCTCGGCGATCGCCTGGGCATGGCTGTGAGCCTGAACAACCTCGGCGACCTCGCCAGGCGCCGGTCCGACCCGGACGCGGCCAGGGAGCTCTACCTGCGCAGCCTCGACCACGCCCACGCGATCGGGAACCGGCGCGAGGCGGCGACCGCCCTGGTGGGGCTCGCGGCGGTCGCGACGGACCCGGGTCGCGCCCTGACGCTGTGCGCCTGCGCCGAGGCCCTCCTCGAGTCGATCGGCGCCGCGCCCGACCACGACGTCAAGCGCACGCTGGACGAGGTCAAGGCCGCGGCCGCGGCGCGCCTCGGCCCCGACGCCGAGGCCGCCGCGACGGCTACGGCGCAGGGCCTCGCGTTCGGCGGGATGGTCGAGCTGGCGCTGGGCCGACCGCCGCTACACGACGCACACGCTCCCCCGCTGTGATGGTTGCGCCGCTCACGTTTCGCGCTTCGCGTATCATCCCGCGGACCCGAAGGCGTGGACGCCCCATCTCGGAGCGGTTCACCTCCGCGCCCGCGCACACCGCGGGCCGCCACAGGGGAGGTCTGGGATGCTCGAGGCAAGGAGCGGTAAGCGCGTCGCCGTGCGCTTGGTCGTGGCGGCGATCGCGTTCGCCTGGGCCCTGACGGCCTGCCAGAGCACGGTCGACCCGTCGGCCGAGGCGCTAAGGGAAGCGATGGAGGAGGGCATCGACATCGCCCCAGCCGGCTTCAAGCCCGCCGACGACGTCCGCGTGCGGTTCCTGCCCCCGCTGGGCGGGCCGAAGCCCAGCGGCGAGTTCGCGTTCGGTGCGCTGGCCGAGGCGATCGAGGTGCTGACGTTCGCGCTGGGCGAGGACGGCAGGGCCACGGGCGGTCCGATCGCGCCGGAGCCTGGCAGGGAGCCCTCCGTCACCGTCTCCGGCGACACCTTCACTTTGGCGTGGCCCGCCACCGACCCGGGCTTGGCCGAGCGCGTGCGCGTCGAGATCCGCATGGCCGGCGCGGACCCCGATCCGGTGTGCGACGACCGCGAGAAGAGCTGCTTGGGATTCATCGACGTCCGCATCGTGGAGAAGGGCGGCAAGGGCCACGGCGGGGGGAGCAGCAAGGGCTTCGTCACGGTACCGTCGCACCAGACGCTCACGGCGCAGTTCAAGCTCCTCGCGGCTGAGTCCCTGGACGAGCTCGTCAACCTGTCCCTCGAGGGCGGCCTCGACCCCGCGGCCGGCAACTGCCCCGCTTCCGAGGCCGCGCTGCCGTCGCAGGGCCTACAGGCGATCGGCGCCGGGCTGCAGGCGATCGGCGCCGGGCTGCAAGCGATCGGGGCCGGCGGGGTGACCGTCTTCGACACCATGGAGTGGGAGGACAGCGGCATCGGCACCTCCCAGATCGCCGCGCTGTTCCCCGGCACCTACCCCGGGCACTTCGCCAAGGACGTCGTGCTCGTCGTGCTCGACGACTTCGGCGGCCGGTTCCACCTGCCCCTCGCGCTCACGGCCGGCCCGCTCGGGAACGTCACCGACGAGCTCCTGGCCGGCCTCGCCGAGGACGGGAGGGTCAGCCACGGCGCCCTCGTGTTCCACGAGGTCGTGAGGCTGCTCCAGAGCCTGTTCGGCCCCGGCCACTGGGGCTGGGAGCCGAAGCTGGGCGGCGCCCCCTTCGTGGAGTTCGGCGGGCACTACGGGCCGCGGCTGCGGGTGCAGGCCGCTGACGCCCGCCACGACGGGACTCTCGACACCGACACCGCCGCGGACGCGCTTGAAGCCGCGCTGAGCGCTGCGCGCTACCGCGGCTTCAAGCGCGTCGTCGTGAACATGAGCTTCGCGGTCGTGCCGTGCACCGTGCTCGACGACTTCCAACGGAACCTCGACGGCCTCGGCGAGGACGGGACGGTCACGTTCGACGACTACGTGCGCGCGCTGCTGGAGCTGAACGGGGTCATCGGCCTGTCGGTCGAGGAGCAGCTGAAGGAGGGCGTCCACCTGCCCGTCGACCTGTCCGTCGGCGGCGACCTCGGCGACAGGCTGTTCGAGCTGGTCCTCTGCTTCACGACCGGGCAGGGCGACTGCGGCATCGGCGACCTCTCCGTGACGTTCGTGGCCGCGTCTGGCAACTTCGGTCAGAGCTTCGCGCTCTTCCCCGCCGCCCTGGACGGCGTCGTCAAGGTCGGCTCGCAGCCCTTCAGGGGAGGCGCTTTCCTGACCGACCGGTCGGAGTTCTCGAACTTCGCCGGCGTGATGGCGCCGGGCGACCTCGTGGTCCTGCGCACCCAGGGCGACCTCGCGCTCGCCGTCAGGGGCACGTCGTACGCCGCGCCGGTGGTCTCGGCGTTCCTCGCGCTCGACCAGCGCAAGCACTCGCCCGTGTGCGGCGCCGACGAACTGGCCGTCGACCCCAGCGGGACGCCGCTGCCGCTGCTGCCAGGCTTCGCGCCCACCGGCGGCGACGCGCTGACCGCGCTCTGCGGAGGCTGAACCAGGCGTGACCGACGAGCCGGCCCGTGCGCCCTCGCGGCCACGGGCCGCTCGCTCGCGGCCGGCCGGCCTCCTCGTCGACGTCGGCTCGGCGGTCGTCATCGCGGCCGTCGGGGTGACGATCGCGGTGTCGGTCGGCACCCTCGTGTTCGGCGCCGCCGGGCCCGAGCACGTCGCGCGCGGCATCGGCCTGGCGCTGGCGAGCTTCACGGTGGTGGCGGCCGCCGTCGCCCTGCTCGGGTCGCAGCGCGGGGCCGTGGCCTCGGTCCAGGACACGCCGGCCGCGGTCCTCGCGGGCGCGGCTGCGGCGGTCGTGACCGGAGGTGCCGGCGCCGCGGGCCCCGACGCCGCCTTCGCGACGGTGGCCGCGCTCTGCGGGCTCACCACCGTCGTCACCGGCCTCGTGTTCGTCGTGGTGGGGTGGCTCCGCCTCGGGGCCCTGGTGCGGTTCCTCCCCTACCCGGTCATGGGCGGGTTCCTGGCAGGTACCGGCTGGCTGCTCCTGGCCGGCGGCGTCAGCGTCATGACCGGTCGCTACCTCGACCTCTCTGACCTCGGCGCCGCGCTCGGCCCGAACTGGCCCGCCACCGTGCTGCCCGGCCTGGCCCTGTCGGCGGGGCTGCTGGTCCTCAACCGCCGCGTCGGCTCCCCGCTCGCGTACCCGGCGGCGGTCATCGCCGCCGTCGGGGTCTTCTACCTGGTGATGCTCGTCAGCGGCGCCGACCTCGAGTCGTGGCGGGCGGCCGGACTGCTCCTCGCGGGCGGCGAGGGCGGCGACATGGTCCTGCCCTTCGGACCCGCGCACCTGGCGGTCGTCGACTGGGGGCTCGTCGCCTCGCAGCTGCCGGCGCTGGCGGCCGTCCCGGTGCTGGCGCTGATCGGGACGCTGCTGAACGTGACCGCCGCCGAGCTCCAGGCCGGCGACAGGGTCGACCTCGACAGGCAGCTGAGGGCGGCGGGCTTCGGGAACATCGTCGCCGGAGCGTGCGGAGGCATGGTCGGCTACCACGCCGTGTCGCTCTCCGAGCTTAACCGCCGGGCCGGGCGCGGGACGCGCGCGACCGCGCTGATCGCGGCCGGCCTCGTGCTGGCCGCCCTCCTGCTCGGCGGGTCCGCCGTTGGGTACCTGCCGCGGTCCGTGATCGGCGGCGTGGTGTCGTTCCTGGGCCTCGGCTTCCTCTTCGACTGGCTCGTGGTCGAGCGCCGGCGGCTGGCGCCGTTCGAGTACGCGATCGTCGTCACGATCCTCCTCGTGATCGCGCTGGTCGGGTTCCTGGAGGGCATGGCCGTCGGGCTCGTGCTCACGGTCCTGCTCTTCGTCGTCAGCTACTCCCGCGTCGACCCCGTCCGCTACGCGGCCACCGGCGCCGAGCTGCGCAGCCGCGTGCGCCGCTCGGAGGCCGAGGACGCGGCGCTCGCGGCCGCGGCCGACGGCCTCCTCGTGATGCAGCTCCAGGGCTTCCTGTTCTTCGGCACGACGGCGCGCGTGCTGGAGCGCGCCGAGGCCGCCTGGCGCGAGCGCCCGGGCCTGACCGTCCTGCTCGACCTGAGCCGGGTCACCGGGATCGACGCCAGCGGGCTCACGGCGCTGCGCACGCTGGGGCGCCGCGCCGACGCCAACGGGAGCCGGCTGTGGCTCGCCGCGGTCCCGCCGGCCGCGGCGGCGGCCCTGGGTCGGCTAGGAGAGGCGGGCGGGGCGCGGGAGCCGAGCCGGTTCGCGTCGGTGGACGCCGCGCTGGAGGCGTGGGAGTCCGAGGTCCTGGCGACCGCCGTACCGGCCGCGCCGGGTCCGACCCCGACCGGCGACGCTCGGGAACCGTCGATGGCAGGTCTCGGCGCGGGGGCGGCCGGGGAGCAGGCGACGGGTCTCGCCGCCGACGCGGTCGCGGAGGCGGCCCGTCTGG
>Ga0123333_10002305_pt1 | contig 19601 bp, 12 predicted proteins | sample BioC12SIPDNA_3_FD_89957 | JGI IMG/M metagenome (GOLD analysis project Ga0123333, IMG submission 89957) | Anaerobic biogas reactor microbial communites from Washington, USA - Biogas_R2_B C12 SIP DNA | ecosystem: Engineered > Bioreactor > Anaerobic > Unclassified | place: Washington, USA... | reverse complement strand
CGGCACAGGTGCTGGCGATCCCCTTCACCAAGGGTTCCAGCACGACCACCGCGGTCTTCCTGGAGGCCGTGCGCGCGGGCACAGCACCTGCAGCAGTCCTCATGGGCTCGCCGGATGCCTTCCTCAGCCTGGCTTCCATCGTGGCAGACGAGATGTACGGACGACCCGTGCCGGTGATCGCGCTTGCAGCAGAGGATTTCGCCAACCTCGCGGAGGGTGGGATCGCGACCATCCGGCCGGATGGGACGGTGATCGTAGAATGACGGACATCCCTTCCTCTGCCCGGCCCGGCGCAGCCGGACGGCCTCCGACGATCGAAGACGTGCGCCGAATCGTGGCAATATCCGATCCCGTTGTTCGCAACCTGCAGATCACCCAGGCCTATCACGATCTCTCCGTGGCAATGGCGCGGCTGACATGCGCAGGCGCGAACTGGTGCACGGTGGCCACGTGGGCGTCCAGGCAGGCCGGACAAAGCATCCGCCGGGAGGACCTGCTGGCCGCACTCGAGCGGCGGCTGCTGGAGACCCCCGAGACCCAGGCGAATCTCGACACCATGCTCGAAGCCAGCATGGTCATCAGTGGGCCGCAGCCGGAGAGCTTTCTTGGCGCGCTCGGTACCCTTTGGAAGGCAGTGGACCCTGCGGAAGCGTTTCGGCGGACCAGCAATGCAGTAGCTCGCGGCAACGTCAAGGTTTTCGCCGAGATCGGGGCCGAGTTCGCGCGTTTCCTGGCGCTGATCGGAGGCGACCAATCTCCTGTCGCGCAGGCTACTCTGTCCGCGTTCGGCGAAAGCCTTCGTCCGGGCGATCCTCCGGATGGCCAGCGGTATCTGGCTCAAGCCTTCGATCACTATGTGCAGGCCATGACCGCGGAGGATCCCAAAGTCAAGGCACAGCTGTTGCTGCTGGCCAACCTGGAGATTGGCTTCCACGAGCAGACGCGGCTGCAGGAAGAGATCGTCGAAGCTATGAACGCGCCCATAGTCCACCCCCGCATCTTGCGCCAACGCCTGATAGACGAGCTTTTCCCAAACCGCTCGTCGCGGCTGCGCTATTGGTTGGCACGGCTGGCACGACGCATGGGGCCACTGATCCGGGCGCGCGATCAACTGGCTGAAGAAATCCAGCGCGCGGGGCGCCGGGTCATCACGGCTACGCTGATGACGCTGGAGCTGCCCACCGGCGAGGTGTTGAAGCTGGATCAGGAGCTTCCGGGCAGGCATCCCGACGTTCTGAAGACCCTCGATCACCCGGAACTATCTGCGTTCCTGGGGCAGATCATGGCAGGCGCGAGTCACGGAGCCCGCGTCGCGGACTGGGGCAACCTGGCTGAACGCATGCGCTTCATTGCAGGCCTCTTCCGTGCATACCACTTGGCGCGCGAATTGTTCGATCCGCCTTATGATGCTGAACAGGTTGCCGTGATCCGCTCGGGTAGACGGCCGGCGGGCAGACTGTAGAAGCGAAGGCCCGCTGCCGCGCGCCGGAGATTCCCTCGCAACGGCCCGGCCGCATGGGCCGTTGAGCCACGAAACGACCGGGATTGCCAGCGCCTCTAGGGCGCCTCGACCGCTAGCGGCGCAACCGCTGCCGGCTCCGGCTCCGCCTGTCCGAGCAGCGCCGGCATGGGCAGCGGCGGATCGGGACGGATGATCAGCCGGAGATACGCGAAGACTGCCAGCCCTGCCAGCAGGATGCCCCCAAGCGCTCCGGGCGCCCACGTCCCTAACGCACCCAGCAGCCAGCCGCCTACCGAGGGAGCAATCACGCGCGAGATGCTCTCGAAGGCGCTGGACGTGCCCAGTGCGTCGCCCATCTCCTGCGGCGGCACCGCCCAGCTCGTTGCGCTGCCGATGACCGTGTTCAGGACGCCGGTGGCGAGCGCCACCGGGATCATCACCAGGAGGAGGACCGGCATGCTCGCGGTGAGCGCCCACCCGAACATGCCAAGAGAGAGCATCGCGATCCCCCAGAACATGAGCTGGGCATTAGGGAAGCGCCTGGTGAGGGGGCCGATCAGCCCTACTTGAGCGACGATCGACAACAGGCCATTGTAAGCCATGACATACGACGTGACCTGAGCGCTCAGTCCAAGGCGATCCTTGGCCCACAGCGTGAACAGGGCCATGAACAGTGACATCGCGAGCGACACGAAGAGGCGAATGGTCAGCAGCGGCCCGAGACGCGGCTTTCCGAGCTTGCTCATCATCTCGGGCAGGTTGATCAATGCGGTCCTCCTCTGCCCCGCTTGCCGTATCAGCTCCGCCTTGCGTGCTGCGGTCAGCGATTCCGGCAGCAGGAACAGGATCGTCCCCAGGTTCAGCAGGGCCATGCCCGCGGCGGCAAATGCTGGCACGGCGAAGCCCCACTGGCTGAGCACGCCGCCCATCACCGGACCCACGATGAACCCCAAACCAAACGCTGCGCCGATCATGCCCATCCCCTGGGTGCGGCTGCTCTCGTCCGTGATGTCAGCGATGTAAGCCTGGGCAACGGTGATCATGCCTCCGAAGAGCCCGCTGATGATGCGCGAAAGGAACATCACGCCCAGGATCACGCTGTTCTGCAGTGCAAGGGACGGATTGGCGCTGAACAGAGATGCCAGGGCCTTGCCAAGAGGCTCGGCCAGGCCCAGCAGGCCAAAACCAAACGCAGTGCCCGCCATGCTGACGACGAGAAGAGGGCGGCGGCCGATGCGGTCAGACATGCGTCCCAGGATCGGCGCGCCGATGAACTGGGCTGCCGCGTAGGCTGCCACGAGGAAACCCACCACGGAGGAACTGGCGCCGTACTTACCGGCGAAAAACGGCATCAGCGGCATGATGAGGCCGAAGCCGAGCATGACGATGAAGACGACGAGGAAGATGTTGACCAGCTGAGACCGTTGCACGAAGAACCTCCGGTGGCGGGCTTAGTCCGTCGGGGACAGACCGGCCAGTGCGCTGACGATCAGATCGACTGCTTGGACGGGCGAAAACCTGGCCATGTTGATCACCAGGTCATAGTGCACCGGATCGCGCCGGTCAATGCCAAAGTAGCGCTGGACGAAGTCGTGCGAAGCCAAATCTCGTTTCGTCACTATCTCGGCCGCTGCCTCGGTGGTCAGTCCGGCCCGCTGGGCATGGCGCCGGACCCGCAGCTCCTTCGGCGCGGTCAGCCGTACGTGCAGCGCGTTGGGTAATCCGGCGAGCACGGCCTGGCCGCCCCGGCCGATGATGACCACGTTGCCCTCATGATAGGCTGCCCGAATCAGGTACTTGATTCTCTCAACTGTCAGCTTTTCCTGCCGCTCGGCAGCAGCGGCTGCAGCCCAGGTGTCGGGATCGCCGTACGGGGCAGCATAATTGCCAAAAAGCCGCTCGATGAGCGTCTTAGCCCGGCGCTTTTCATCCGGCAAGTCTTCTACCATGTCGGGAGCCAGTCCTGACTGCGCGGCAAGACCCAGCATCAGGTTCTTGTCGAAGTAACGGTAGCCCAACCGGTCGCAAAGCAGTTGAGCGACCGTATCGCCGTGGCTTCCGAACTGCCGGGAAATGGTGATGGTTGCCATGGTCTGCCCCTTTGGATGGATACACGCGGAGATGCGCCCATTATCGCATCACAGCAGAAACACGTCAAAATGACATGACAGAGATCTCTGCAGTTGCGCCTGGTGACCCTGACATTATATATGCGATATCTTTCACATGACACAGATCATGGACAGATTTTTTAGCTTTGCGTAAAATGCATTCCAGGACAGGCGAACCGGCCCCACGGCCGTCTGATCGGTGCACGACTTCCAGCAGGCAGGACTTCCCCGCGCCTCGAGTTGGAGTGACGGTGTTGGCAAGCAGAGGAGATCAGAGTATGAGCGCAGAGACGACCCCGGAGACCGCTTCGTTCCCGTGGATGGACAAGTCCCTATCCCCACGTGAGCGCGCCGAAAAGCTCGTTGCAGCTATGACCCTGGACCAGAAGATACAGCAGCTGCACGGCAACATGGAGACCATCGACATCTACGGCTTGTCTGCCAAGGCCACGACGAAAGAGGAGATGGACCGGCTCGCGGCCCAGATCCGCATCGAGCGCCACGTCAAGGCCATCGAGGAGCTCGGCATTCCGCGCTTCCGCATCACCAACGGCCCCGTTGGCGTCGGTATGGGCGATGGCACCCCCAGCCCGCCCGCCACCGCCCTGCCGATGGCGATCGGCCTGGCTGCCGGCTTCGACCCTGAGCTAGCCTACAAGTATGGCGACATCATCGGCTCCGAAGCCGCCACCCTTGGCCAGCATGTGCTCGAAGGCCCCGGCGTCTGCCTGCACCGCACCGAGATCGCCGGCCGCAACTTCGAGTACTTCTCCGAAGACCCCTACCTGTCCGGCATCCTGGGCATCGAAGTCACCAATGCGATCCAGGCCCATGATGTCATCGCCATGGCTAAGCACTACGTCGTCAACGACCAGGAATACGAGCGCTTCCGCACCAGTGTCGAAGTCGACGAGCACGTGCTGCGCGAGCTTTACCTGCTGCCCTACGAGATGGTGGTCAAGGATGCCAAGATCGCGGCCATCATGAGCGCCTACAACCGGGTGCGCGGGGTCTATGCCACCGAATACCGCTACACCCTCCACGACATCCTGCGTGACGAATGGGGCTTCGAGGGCTACGTACAGTCCGATTTCTGGTCCTGCCGCTCGTGCGCTGCGTCGCTCAACGCAGGCCTGGACCACGAGATGCCCGACGCCAAGTGGTGCAACGAGACCAACGTCAAGAATGCGCTCTATGACCACAGCCTCGAGATAGAGACAGTCGACCGGGCGCTGGTGCGCCGCTTCACCCAGATGTTCCGCTTCGGCCAGTTCGAGCGCCCGTACAACCCGGGCGTAATCGACGCCATGGGCCACGGCGCCATCTCGCGCGAGATCGGCGAGCAGATCGCCGTGCTGCTGAAGAACGAGGGCGGGCTCCTGCCGCTGGACCCGAAGACCGCCGGCAAGGTGCTGATCGTCGGCCAGCACTACTACGCTGGCGAGGCGTGCCAGGGCGGTGGCGGCTCCTCGAAGGTCGACCCTCTGTACACTGTGCCGCCGCTGGAAGGCATGCAGGACGTGCTGCGTGACCTCGGCTCGGATGCCACCGTCAGCAAGGTCATCGTGGCCAGGGACCTGTCGAACCTGGCCGAGGCCGTCGCCGCCGTGAAGACGGCCAACACCGTCATCATCATGGCCGGCGTCGTCGCCACCGAGGGGGCCGACCGCCCCAACGCCGATCTGCCCGACGACCAGAACCGCATGCTCGATGCGCTGCTCGGCCTCAACCCGCGCACGGTCGTCGTGCTAAAGGACAGTTCGCCGGTTCTGATGCCGTGGATCGCCAAGGCCCCGGCCATCCTCGAGGCATGGAACCAGGGCGCGGAGGACGGCCACGTCGTCCCGGACCTGGTGTTTGGCGTCGTCAACCCGTCCGGCAAGGTCCCGACCACCTACCCGGCATCCGAGAAAGACACCCTGTACTACAACGACCTGGTGCGCTACCCCGGCACAGACGAGGGCGGCGGCTTCCCGGTCATCCGCTACACCGAGGGCCTGCAGGTCGGCTATCGTTGGTTCCAGTCGCAGGGAATCAAGCCGCTCTTCCCGTTCGGCTTCGGCCTGTCGTACACCACATTTGAGTTGTCCGATCTGTCCGTATCGGGCGCCGAAAATGATGGCACCCAACCGATCACGGTGGTGTTCACGGTGAAAAACACCGGCAAGGTCGCCGGCGCCGAGGTCGGGCAGGTCTATCTTGGCATACCCGTCGAGGGTCAGCCGCCCAAGCGCCTCGTCGGCTTCAAGAAAGTCCACCTGCAGCCCGGCGAGTCGCAGCAAGTCAGCGTCGTCATCGACCCCGCGGCAACCAATCACCCGCTGTCCGTGTGGGACTACTGCGTGCAGGACTTCTGCGTGAAGCCTGGCAAGTACACGGTATTCGCCGGCAACTCCAGCGACAACACGCCGCTCACCGCGACCGTGACTGTCAGATAGGGCCCGGATCAGCCCACTCGTCGACCGCCGTCTTCCTCACGGAAGGACGGCGGTCCTTTTCTAAAGAAGAACTGGAGCAACACGTGATCTTAATCGACGGCGCCCGCTTCAAGGACGAGCACGGCCGCACGCTCATGTTGCGTGGGGTCAACCTGGGCGGCAGCAGCAAGGTTCCATGCCGGCCCGACGGTGCGACGCATCTCAGGGCGGGGTTCTTCGACCATCGCAACGTCTCCTTCGTGGGACGGCCGTTCCCCTTGGATGAGGCCGATAAGCACTTCGAGCGCCTCAGCACGTGGGGTCTCACCTTCTTGCGCTTCGTGGTGCCGTGGGAGGCGATCGAACACGCCGGGCCGGGCATCTACGATGAAGCATATTTGGATTATGTCTACTCTATAACCCGGAAGGCCGGCGAGCACGGTCTCAGCCTCATCATCGACCCGCACCAGGACGTGTGGAGCCGGTTCTCCGGCGGAGATGGCGCGCCCGGTTGGACGTTGGAGACGGTCGGGTTCGACCTGGCAGGTTTTGCCGACACCGGCGCGGCCATCGTGCATGCGGTCCACGGCGACCCCTTCCCGAAGATGATCTGGCCAACCAATGGGAGCAAGCTGGCCGCAGCAACCATGTTCGCCCTCTTCTTCGGCGGGGACGACTTTGCGCCACTCACCCGCATCGAGGGTGAGCCGGTCCAGCAATTCCTGCAGCGCCACTATATTGCGGCCATCCAGCAGTTGGCCCTGCGTCTCCGGGGACTACCCAACGTGGTCGGGTACGATATGCTGAACGAGCCGCTGCCCGGCTATATCGGCTGGCGGGACCTGAACAAAACAGAAGGGGCACTGACCCTCGGCCCCTGCCCCACTCCTTTCCAGGCGATGCTGCTCGGCTCGGGCGTGCCCCAGGAAGTGGCTGTGTGGAAGCTGGGCGCGGTCAGTTTCAGACGGGCTGGGACACAACTGGTGAACGGAGCCCGGCGCCGCGCCTGGCGGGAGGGCTGCGACTGCGTGTGGCGAGAAAACGGTGTGTGGGACTTCGATGCGGCAGGCGCGCCGCGACTCCTCCGCCCGAACCACTTCTCAGAGGTGCGCAGCACCCGAGTTGACTTCGGACGTGATTACTTGCAGCCGTTCGCCCGGCGCTTCACTGCGGCGATCCGCGCGGTCGATCCCCGGGCGCTGATTTTCCTCGAGCCCGAACCTGGCCACCTGGGGCCGCCGTGGAGCGCAGAAGACACCGGCGACGTCGCCTTTGCCCCGCACTGGTATGACGGCCACGTGCTGATGTCAAAGCAATTCAGCCCGCTTCTGGCCGCCAACGCGCACACGCGTAAGCCGGTCTTCCTGCGCGGACCCATCCGCAGATCATTCGCACAGCAGTTGGCTAACATCAGGCAGGGCGGGCAGCGTGCCGGCATGCCGGTTCTGCTGGCTGAGTTCGGCATCCCGTTCGACCTCAACCACGGCCGCGCATTTAGCACCGGCGACTTCAGCGCACAGATCAAGGCGCTGGATCGCTCCTTCCGCGCGGTCGAGGATAATCTGTTGAGTTGCACGCTCTGGAACTACACAGCAGACAACACCAATGCGCGCGGCGACGGGTGGAACGGGGAGGATTTCTCGATCTTCAGCCGGGATCAGCGGGATGAACCCGGCGATATCAACTCCGGCGGCCGGGCTCTGGACGCGGTCGTGCGACCTTACCCGAGGGCGATCGCAGGGGTGCCGCTTCGGCTATCGTTCGACGTGAAGCGGCGCGTCTTCGAGTTCGAGTTTCGCCACGATCCTGCCCTGACCGCCCCGACGGAGATCTTCGTCCCGAGGCTCCAATACGGGCAGGGGTTCCGCGTCGAGGTGAGCGATGGGTCGGTCGAAATCGACCTACCGCGACAACTCGTGATCTACCGCCACGACGCCGAGCACCGCGGTGCAAAGCCCGGCGAGCACTGGATGCGGATCACTCCTGCCGGAGCTCAGTGAGGACGCCGGCATCGAAGGGGTTGCGTCCGGCGTGCAGCTCGCTGAGCCACCCGCGCACCCGGTCCTCTTCTTTCTCAAGCAAGGGCGGCTTCAGTGCAGCCAGGTATGCCCCCAGATCCTCGGCAGCCAGGGCATACTCTTCCGTGAGGGCATAGGCAATCGCACGGCCATGGCGTGCAGGTCCGCTATCCGCCGCGGAGAGCGCTTGCCCGCACCACCGCAGCGCTTCCTCGGACCATCCCTTCACGGCATAAGCCCAACACAGCGAATCCAACGCCCCAGGGTAGCCGGGTTGCAGCTCCAGCACCCGATTAAAATCGCCCTCCCAGCCCACCTCGTCCGTCCGCAATCGGGCCAGCCCGCGGTTGAGAAGTGCCTCGACCGAATCGGGCGTGAACTCCAGCGCCCTGTCGAGGTCGATGAGAGCCTGCCTCGCATGGTCGTTCCCGCCGAGCAGGAGATGAGCCGTGCCGCGGTTGGTCAGCGCCTCCGCTGCGTCGGGATAAGCCACAAGATAGCGCGTCAGGTCTGCAAGCGCGAGGTCGACATCTCCCGCTCCCTGCCGCTTCAGGCAAGCGACAGCGCGGTTGTGAGATGCGGCGACCAGGTCTGGCCGGAGCGCCAGGGCCCCTCCATAGGCCCCGATGGCGGCATCCAGATCGGGCGGCTCCTTCTGCTGAGCCGCGAGGCCTGTCAGAAAGTACAGCGTGACCCTGGCGGCATCGTCCTCGACCGGATGGCTTGCGGCTTGCGCCAGCAATGCGACCGCCACCTCCGGCCGTCTCCGATCGATGAGCACCTGCGAGAGATTGAGGAGGGCCAGAAAGCGCGTGTCCTCGGGCAGGTCCGAGTTGATGACCGCGGACAGGTCGTCCGTCGTCGAAAGCAGCTTCTCGAGCGGAGCCGTCTCGCGCACTTCGCCGCCGTCGGACACGGTAAATCGTGCGAGAACGCGGCCGCTGTCATATTCGCCCCAGATAACCAGCGCGGCTCGGGAGCGAGCGGCCACTTCATCCGCGACATCCTGCGTCCGAATCGGGTCGGGCCATTCCGCCACGCGCACGTTCGACAGGCGCGCGGCCGTGATCTCGCGCTCCAGCGCCTGCCTGATGCGGCCGGGTATGTTGTACCCCTGGCTGCCGCCGGTGTAGTTGACGAAGTGGCCAACCACGATCAGGGTCTCATCCCCCTGGCTGACTGGGTAGACCGCGCGCGGACGAAATAGAAGCCAGGCAGTCAATGCACCGAGCAGCACCAGGCCAAGCACCAGAAGGAGGCGGAGACGCGTTTGCGCCGGTGCAGGTGCAGCCAGCATTGGGGCCATCACGTGCTCTGCGTGATCCTCAGCGGCGTCGCCCACGGCGCCGGTCATGTCACTCCCGGCATCCAGGGTGAGTGAAGCCGGCAGCCGGGACGGGGCGGCCACGACGGGCGGGAAGCCGGCGGCCAACAGGAACTCGTCCCGCTCCTCATCCGAGAGCCGCAATTTGCCCGCCAGCCGCACCACATCCTCTGCCGAGCGCGGCCGCGCAACCGTGCCCTCCTTCCAACGGAAGATCGTTTGCCGCCGGACACCCACTGCGCGCGCAAGCTCGGCGTCGCTGACGCCCGTGCGCCCGGCATATTCTCGGAGAAGCTCGGCAAAAGTGCGCATGATCGCCTCGGAGGCGTGTTGCGTCCCTTGTTGCATCCAATGGTGCACTTCTGGTGCTTGAAGTGTCCCTGCGTTGCGGTATGAATGAGGCACAAAGGACGATTTCAGTCTAGCCCAAGTGTCTCAGGAGGACAAAATGAAAATGCTCCGGCATCTCGTCCCATGGGTTACCGCCCTGGTCCTCGTCTTGCTTTCGGGCGGATGTGCCGCTCCGATGGATGCCTCGAAGTCGCTCAGCCGCTCCGTGATCCGGAGCGGCGGCATCGTCGACGCCGATCAAATCCGCGTTGCAGAGTACCTGAACTACTACGAGCAGCGCTTCCCTGAACCGACCACTACGACGCTGGGCCTCGACCTGCGGCTGGGCAATGGCACTGCGCCAGCCACGGGTGGCGATGCATGGCTGCAGATCGGCGTGCAGGCGAAATCTGCCCGGCCGGAGGAGATCGCGCCGCTCACCTTGGCGCTCGTCATCGATTGCAGCGGTTCCATGGCGGATGCGGGCAAGATGGACTGGGTGAAGCGATCACTCCACGTCTTCCTGAACAGCCTGGCTGCCAACGACCAGGTGACCCTTATCGGCTACAGCGATGATGCCTGGCGCATCGAGTCGATGCGGACAGTGGGCGATGGCGCCTGGATTGCCGCGGCCATCGATCGGCTGGAGCCCACCGCATCGACGAATCTGTACTCGGGGCTGATGCTTGGACTCCGCGAGGTCGACCGGCGTTACGATCCTGCGCGCAATAACCGGGTCATCCTGTTGACGGATGGCATCGCCAATGTAGGGGTGACCGATCCGCAGGCCATCGCTGCGGATGCCAGGGTCTACAACGATCGTGGCATCTACCTGGCGACGATTGGACTCGGTCACGACGTCAATGACGCGCTCCTGTCCGAATTGGCGATCCAGGGCAAAGGTCCCTATCACTTTATCGACTCTGCCCAAGAGATGGACAAGGTATTCCGCAAGGATGCATTGGGCCTGATGGCCAAGGTTGCCGCGAACGTGTCGGTGTCCATCCGTCCCGCGCCTGGTGTACAGATCATGGATGTGACTGGCTTCGAAGGCACGCTCCCCTCAGGCCCGGTGCAGGTCAGCCTGCGCGATCTGGCGCCGGCTGACAACCAGGTCCTGCTTGTGCGCCTCAGGCTCGCGCCGGATGCGCCGGGCCAGATGCCCCTTGTAGCCGTGGAGCTGAGCTATGACAATCTGAATGCCAGCAGGCGTGAGGTTCTGGCCTCGGACACACAGATATTTCGGGCCCATGTGTCTGCCTACGACCCGCTCCTGGATGCCGAGGTTTTGCGCAACGTCACGATTCAGCGCTCCGCAGAGGGTTTGAAGGAGATCAGCCGGCTGGCGGACGAGCAGCGCTACGTCGACGCGTGGCGCCTCGCGCACGATCTGGAAGAGGCGCTGCGCCGGGTTGCGGAGTTGACCGGCGACGAGCAGATGGTGAACGACGCGGAGATGATGGTGCGTTACCAACACACCCTGGCTCAATGGATGCCCGAGGAGCCACGGAGCGACCGGGAACGGTCACAGCCCACACGTTTCTACCGCGGGGGTGCTGCGACGCCGCCTGTCATCGAAATCAAATAGCTTACACCGCAGGAGTCCCAATCCACGGAGTGAGACCTCACCTCACTCCGTGGTTTCTGCCACGGGAAAGTAACACACGCCGGCGGTGCCGGGTCCGGAGTGGACGCCCAGAGCCGGGGAAAGCTCGGCAACCAATGACTCGACGCAGGTCAGCCGCGCTTCGAACATCGCCTTGAGCTTCTCGGCCTCTTCCGCGGCCGCAGCGTGCACATACGCGATCTTGATCCTGCCCATCTTGCCCGCGGCTTCCTCCACCATCTCGACCATCTTCTCGTAGGCGGCACGACGGCTGCGCACCTTGCCCAGCGGCACAATGACGCCATCTTCCATTCCGATCAGGGGCTTGATATTCAGGAGCGAGCCGACCAGGTGCGTGGCCTTGCCGATCCGCCCGCCCATATGGAGGTACTTGAGCGTGTCTGCAGTCTGGATCATCCGGGTGACCGGCATCATGCGCTTCACAAGTGCCACGATGTCGGGCAGCGACTTGCCGGCAAGCGCCGCGCGGGCCGCCTCGATCACCATCCAACCCTGGCACATCGCGACGTTAAGGGTGTCGATCACCTCGATGCGCAGGTCGGGCACGGCATCGACAAGCATCTGGCGTGCGATGAGCGCCGCCTGGTAGGCCCCGCTGCCCTTGGATGTGATGTGAATGCTGGCAATCTCACGCACACCTTCGTTGGCCAACTGCCGGTAGATCTCCAGGTAATCGCCGGCACTGGGGTTAGCGGTCTTGGGCAGCTCGGCCGCAGTGCGCAGCCATTCGTAGAAAATGGCCCCCGGTGCAGTGACCAGATCCCGCAACACCACCTTCCCCTGGTGGATGTAGTAGGGCGCCCAACGGATGTCGAGCGCATCGAGCAGGGGCTGCGGGATACTGGCTACACTGTCGGTGACGATGGCTACTTTGGACATACTCGCCTCCCTGGCAGACACGCAGCATTGTGTGCATGCGTGTCCTTCGAAACCGCTCCTGAGGAAAGTTTACTACAGCCTGGCCCGAAGCGCCACAATAAGCTACGTACATCATCGTGAGTTCGATGGAAGGAGGGCCTGGTGAGTCGCTGCCTGCGTCCGGTGAAGGGGGCATCCATTGGCATCGGCTCGGCAGCACAGCGGGGACAAGGGGAGATGCTTACTCGCGACCCGCGGGCGCTATGCCATCCGTAGAACCCTGAACATCATTGGCGTGTGCGTGGGCTTGTTCTGGTCCGCCACCTTCGTCCGTCCATTCTCTATCGTCAGTGGCGCTGCCCGTCTGGCGCTGCAGAAACCGTAGAAGTGCATCGAAGTCCGCAAAACCATGGCACTCGCCGGTGTGTGCGTCCTGAAGGGAAGCACGCCACACCGGCGAGCAGGGGTTGCCGCTCTGCCACAAGCGCAGCAGGTATGCCAGGTAGCGCGGTCTCCGAAGGTTCATGGTCAGCTCACCGCGCAAGTATCGCCACTGGTCTTTCGCTTATCGATCGGTATGTGCGCATTACTTCGCGCGCGGCAACTTCTTGCCCGCCAGAGATTCCTTGCGATCGGCGCAGGCGTCATCGCCGACCAGTACGAAGCGTAAGGAAACCGCCTCGCCGTCCCGCTGCGCGACATAGACTTCATAGCTGGCCTCCGCGTCCCGGCAGCCCGGCCCGCCGCCCAGCCCTCCCTTCAGAAAGCGTAAGTTCTGCCCCTCAAACACATACTTGCCCTGGCCGAGAGCGGTACGGGCGCGGGCCAGCAGGCGATCCGCCGTGGCGGCGCTGAGCGTTAGCAGCAAGAGCCGGGTCTCCGGGTCCAGTTCCAGTTCGCCATGTCGCTCCAAAGCTTCGACGTACTGTGGCAACACCGCCACCAAGCGTTTGCCGCAGATGCAGTTGGCGATGCGCCATACTTTTTCGAGCGCTGCCCGCACCCGCCCGGTGTACTTGCTGCGCCGCCCACGCCGCTGGGCCGTCGTGCGCTTTGGCGGATGGTTCAGCACATGAATCGCATACTTCCGGTGGTAGCCCGTGGCCGCCACAAACTCATCCAGGATCTGCTGCTTGGCTGTCCGGTTGCTCAACGTGTAGCGCGGCCGGACGACCCGCAACAGCTCACGCTTGCTTGTGTGACTCATCATGCCTCACATTCTCCCCGGCCGCCCGCCCTAAATGTGACGTTACGCCGGTAAGATTATGATCTGAGGCAACGATTCCTTGAAAGTAAGATTTACAGTGAGTCAATTCGCCGACCTGATCGACCGCTTCGTGCCAGGAGCGATGTTGCTGGACAGGCTTCTGGCCGCCGGTCGAGGCCCCGCAGCCCAGTTGGAAGCGCGGCTGCGCGACCGCAGCGTCCTGCGACTCGCCGCCTCGGTGCAACAGACCAGCCTCTTCGCGCAGTTCACGCGGACTCTGCAGGTGCTGTCGCGCCGGCACCCGCTGCTGCTGGTGCTGGATGATCTGCAATGGGCGGATGCCGGCTCCACCAATCTGCTGCTCCATCTGGCGCGACGCCTGACGGGCCACCGCATCCTGGTCTTAGGCGCTTACCGGCATAGTGTTGTGATCGCCAGCGAAGATGGCCAGCGGCACCCTCTGAAATCGATGGTCCACGAGTTGCAGCGCGAGTACGGCGATGTCCAGGTCGACGTTGGCCAGGGCGATCGGCGCCAGTTTATGGAGGCGCTCCTGGACACCGAGCCCAATCGCCTCGGGACCGCGTTCCGGAATGCGCTGTTCCGACACACCAATGGCCAGCCGCTGTTCACAGTTGAATTCTTGCGCGGCCTGCAGGAACGTGGGGATCTGCTCAAGGACAGCGAGGGACGCTGGGTGGCCGGTGCGTCGCTAGATTGGGAGACGCTGCCCCCTCGCGTCGAAGCGGTGATCGCCGAACGCGTCGGCCGGTTGCCCCAGCGCTGGCAGGCCCTGCTCGCGGCAGCGAGCGTGGAGGGCGAAACGTTCAGTGTCGAGGTCCTGGCTCGCGTCCTGGCCTCCTGGCGACCGGCAGTTGCTGCTGATGAGCCTGAGATCATGCAATGCCTGAGCGGTCCTCTGGTGCACGAGCACCGCCTGGTGCTGGCGCAGGGCGTCGAACACATCGGCAGCCGGCGGCTTTCCCGCTACCGTTTCCGGCACTTTCTTTTCCAAAAGTACCTGTATGGCAAGCTGGACGCTGTCGAACGAGCCCATTTGCACGAATCGGTGGCGCACGAGCTTGAGGCGCTGAGCGACCAGGAGGGTGGTCACCTGGCGGTTCAGTTAGCCTGGCACTACGAGTCGGCCGGAAATCCAGACAAGGCGGTCCACTACCTCCGGCAGGCCGGGGAGCTGGCCGGTCGCTTGGGCGCGCCCCAGGAAGCCATCGCACACTTTCAACGCGGATTGCAGTTGCTGGCAGCGAGACCCGACACAACCGAGCGCGTGGGTCTGGAGATCTCGCTGTTGAACAGCCTCGGCCCGCAGCTCATCGCCGGCAGGGGATACGCGCACCCGGATGTGCAGCAAATCTATGACCGGGCACGGGCGCTGTGCCGGCCGTTGGAGCCATCGCCACCGTTGGTGCCCGCGCTGAGGGGGTTGGGAGCTTTCTACTCGCTGCGGGCGGAGTACGGTGTGGCGCACGAGCTGTACGAGCAGATCTCGGCCATCGCCGGCCGGTCCGGCGACCGCGCGTTGCTTTCGGTTGCCGACCGGCTCCAGGGCTATCTGGCGGTGGTCACCGGCGCAGTCGTGCCCGCGCGCGTCTTCCTCGAGCGCGCACTCTCGAACTACGATCCCGTGCGCGAATCGACTGACCTTGCGCTGAGCGCGGATCTGCAAGACCCCATCACCGCGTGCCATACCTGGCTCAGCTGGGCGGTGTGGGCCCTCGGCCATGGGGATCAGGCGCTCGCTCACAGCCGGCAGGCACGCGCAGCAGCGGAGACCGTGGGCCGGACGTTCGATGTGACTTTCGCGCTGGGGCTGGCTGCCACGCTCCACACGCTGCGCCATGACGCCGGCGCCGCGCGCGACACAGGGGCGTCGGCCATTGCTATCGCGTCCTCCAAAGGCTTCCCCTTCTGGTTGGCCGCGGGAAAAGTGAGTCACGGCTGGGCTATTGCCCGGTTAGGGCAGGCCGATGAGGGGTTGGCGGAAGTGCGCGAGGGCGCGGAATTCATTCGACTGAGCGGGGCCAGGCAATCGATCCCGTGGAGCCTGATGTTGCTGGCCGAGACGCTGGAGCAAACGGGACGGATCGAAGAAGGTCTCGACGCGCTCACCGAGGCGCTGAACGAGGAACGCCGCGCCACCTCCAAATGGCTCACGGCCAATCTGCTCCGCCTGAGGGGAGAGCTTTTGCTCCGGCAGGGCGACGTCAATGAAAGCCAGTCAGAGGCTTGTTTCCGGCAGGCGATTGCCGTGGCGCAAGACCAGGGAGCCAAATCATGGGAGTTGCGCGCCACTGAGAGCTTGTGTCGCCTCTACATCCGGCACGGCCGGCAGGAAGAGGCCTGCGCCATGCTGGCGGAGATTTGCGACTGGTTCACCGAAGGATGGGACGAGCCTGGCTTGCGGGCAGCAAAGACCTTGCTCGACCAGCTTGGACGCACCTGAAGCCATCGGGATACCCCGCCGGTGCAAGGGTGCGCTGATGCTCTGCTCTGCGCATCTCTGATCTGCCGCATGGTTCGTGAAACGGTTCGCACATTTCAGCCACCTAAGGTATCATAAGGCACTGAAGTCGCACGATTCCCACACCGGAGATACAACCATGTCCGTTATCAGAGACCGGCGCCAGTTCCTCAGGCAGATGCTGGCGCTAACGATAACCGGGGTTGGCGCCAGCGCGTGTCGCACGTCGAAACCAGCTGCAGTCAACCCTACCCCTGCGGAGCCAGTTGAGGCGTTTGTGGCCACACCTGGCGCCGCTGCGCCGAAACCTACCTCAGCCCCCGCGCTCGTCCGGCCTTCGCCGTCCGTGCCCCAGGCAGCCAGACCAACGTCGCAGGCTGCCCAACCCGCCGCACAGCCTCCTGCAGCGCCAGCCGTTGCATTGCCCACAGCGGCGGACACTGCCGATCTGGCGGTGGCACGCGGGTCCGGCGCCGACCCTGCCGAGCTCGTCCATCGAGCAATTGCCGCCCTGGGCGGCATCGAACGGTTCGTTAAGCCCGGCGCCAACGTCATTGTCAAGCCCAATATCTGCACCGCCTACTATGGCCCCGAATATGCCGCCACGACGAATCCCCAGGTAGTTGCTGCCGTGGTTGCCCTCTGCCTGGGCGCAGGTGCAAAGCGCGTGCGGGTCATGGACGCGCCCTTCGGAGGCACAGCACAGAATGCCTATGCCAAGAGCGGCATTGGCGATGCGGTGCAAGCCGCTGGCGGGGAGATGGAGGTGATGAGCCGGATGCGATACCGGGCCCTCGAACTCCCCAACGGCCGGAAGATCAAGGAATGGCAGGTCTATGGCGACGCGCTCGACGCCGATGTGCTGATCAACCTGCCCATCGCCAAGGACCACGGATCCACGCGCCTCACCCTGGGAATGAAGAACCTGATGGGGCTGATCCAGGACCGGAGCGGCTTTCACTCGCGCGGGCTGGATCAGTGTATCGCGGACCTGAACAGCAGCCTCAAGCCGCAGTTGACCGTGGTGGATGCCGTACGCATCCTGATGGAGAATGGTCCCACCGGAGGCAACCTGAACGATGTGAAAGCGACCGGTACGGTGATTGCCAGCGCCGACATCGTCGCGGCCGATGCCTATGCGACTACGCTCTTCGGGATGACCGGCAAAGACATAGGCTACATTCGCCTGGGCGCTGAGATGGGTCTCGGGCAGATGGACCTGAACGCCGTCAGGACGGTTGAGATCCCGGTCTGATCGGAAATCATCCCACAGGAGGGATGCGCATGCGAGCGAACGCCCTGCACAAGGCACGCCGCTGGGTGCAGTTGGCTGTCTTCCTGGTCTTCCTCTACCTGACGATCCGCGCGGCAGCCGTTCCTTCCACGGCCGGCCTGTTCTTCTGGCTGGACCCACTCGCCGCCGCGTCGGGCATGATCGCCGCGCGCCGGATCACGGCAGCGCTCCTGATCGGCTCCCTGGCCGCCCTGCTTTTCAGCCTCGTCCTCGGCCGCGCGTGGTGCGGGTGGATCTGTCCCATGGGAACGGTGCTCGATTGGTTTGGGGGGCGCAAGGCACGGCCAAGTGAGGCTGACCTGCCTCCCCGCTGGCGCCAGATCAAGTACTTCCTGCTGGCATTGATCCTGCTCCTGGCAGTACTCGGCAACCTGAGCCTCATCTTTCTCGATCCGATCACCCTGATCACCCGCACCGTGGCAGTCGCTGCCTGGCCCGCGTTCAATGCGATCCTGTGGGGCCTGGAGCAGGCTGCCTATGTCGTGCCGTTCCTGCGCGGGCCGGTGGACGCGCTCGAAACAGCCGCTCGAGGCACCCTCTTACCGGCCGTACAGCCGGTATATGCCGCCGGTGTGATCACCGCCCTGGTATTCGCAGGCGCAGTGGCTCTGAATGCCGTACGCACCCGGTTCTGGTGTCGTTATCTCTGCCCGCTGGGCGCGCTGCTGGGCCTGGTCAGCAAGGTCGCCTGGATTCGCCGCGAGGCCAATGCGGATTGCACGGCTTGCCGCAGCTGCGTTCGCGCGTGCCCGATGGGGACGATCGACGCGGCCGATGGCTTCCGCAGTAACCCCTCGGAATGCACGCTGTGCCTGGACTGCGCATCCGCCTGCCCGCGTGATGGGCAGTCCTTCACCGGCCACCTGCGGCCCGCGCGTTGGCAGGCGGAGGATCCTTCGCGCCGGCAGTTCCTGGCATCCGCCGGCGGAGCCATCGCCACCATCGGGCTCCTGGCGATCGAGCCTGCGGCAGCGCGGCCATCGCCCCACCTGGTGAGACCGCCCGGTGCGCACGATCCGGAGTTTCTCGCGCGCTGTATCCGTTGCGGCCTGTGCATTCGCGCCTGCCCGACCGGCGGGTTGGAGCCCAGTGTGGGCACCTCAGGATGGCGCGGGATATGGGCCCCGGTGCTGACTCCGCGCCAGGGACACTGCGACTACGGCTGTAACGCGTGCGGCCAGGTCTGCCCGACCGGGGCGATCCCTGCGCTGCCGCTGGAGATCCGGCGCCAGCAGGTGATGGGCCATGCCTACATCGATCGCAACCGCTGCATCCCCTGGGTTGACAACCGCATCTGCCTGGTGTGCGAAGAGATGTGCCCGCTGCCCGAGAAGGCGATTCAGTTGGAGGAAGTGACTGTTGTAACGCCGGCTGGGGAAGAGGCCCTCATCCGCCGCCCCTATGTTCTGCATGACCTTTGCACCGGCTGCGGCATCTGCGAGAACCGCTGCCCCCTGGCCGGCGAGTCCGCGATCCGTGTCTACGCGCCGACCGACCTTTCCGCCGTGGCGCCTGCAACCTGAAACCATACGCTCCCGGGCGGTCAGCGTAGATCGCCCTGCAGTATGAGTTCGACAGCATCTTCAACTTGTAAGCATTATCGGCCGGGCTGGCATGACTTCGTACCGGCCGCAAGGAGGTGCTCATGGCGAGTTCTGCAACGGTTCGGGCAGAAGCCCACGGCGCGCCAGGCGGCTCCCGCCTGCTCTACATCGACAACATCCGCCTGACCCTCATCACCCTCGTGGTTGTCGGCCACCTGGCTATCACCTACACCGGGCAAGGCGACTGGTACTACAAAGAGCCAGGGGAGATAAGCGACCTCTTCATCATCCTCATGCTCCCGTTCGCCGCCATCGCATCAGCCTCGCTGCTGGGGCTTTTCTCCCTGATCGCCGGCTACTTCACCCCGCGCCCCTACGACCGCAAAGGTCCGGCGCGCTTCTTCCTTGACCGGATCAAGCGCCTGGCCGTCCCGCTGATGATCTATGAGCTGATCATCAGGCCGGTCATTACCTACATCAGGGACGTGCACCAGGGCTCCTTTCAAGGATCATTCTGGAGCTTTCTCCGCGAGGTCTTTTTACCACTCGATTCCTACGCCGACGGTCCCGTCTGGTACCTGCTGATGCTGCTGATCTTCTCGATCGCCTACACGCTGTGGAGGCTCCTGAGTGCGGGCGTCCGGCGGCGGTCGACCGGGGATACGGGCAGGGTAGCACCGCCCGGCAACTGGACGATTGCTCTTTTCATGCTGGGGTTGGGCCTGCTCACCTTCATCGTGCGGATTTGGGCGCCAGTTGGCTTTCAGCTTGAACCCTGGCACCAGGAGTTGGCTCACTACCCCCAGTACATCGCCATGTTCGTGGTCGGGATCCTGGCCTACAGGAACGACTGGCTGGCCTCATTCCCGGACGCACAGGCGCGGCCATGGCGTTGGATGGTCCTGCTGGTCATCGTGTCCCTGGTTG
>Ga0123333_10002304_pt1 | contig 19601 bp, 17 predicted proteins | sample BioC12SIPDNA_3_FD_89957 | JGI IMG/M metagenome (GOLD analysis project Ga0123333, IMG submission 89957) | Anaerobic biogas reactor microbial communites from Washington, USA - Biogas_R2_B C12 SIP DNA | ecosystem: Engineered > Bioreactor > Anaerobic > Unclassified | place: Washington, USA... | reverse complement strand
TCTGGACGTGCGTGATGGCTTTATCCAGCACCAGACTGAGTATGGCGACCTATCCAGCAGCAAGCATCTCGTCCTCGACTGTGTTGACTGCCACGATCCGCACGCCGGCGTCGTGCAGCTACGACGGCAGGGCGCGGACACCGTCACCACCGAATGCGCCGACTGTCATTTTGACATCGCCCGCAACGGCGAGAACCCCGCCCACGCCGGGCTGGACCTGGTCACCTGTGTGACCTGCCACATGCCGCAGTTGATCCAGAACGCCAGCGGCGCGCCCGAGGAGTTTACCGGCGACGTCAGCACCCACGTCGTCGCTATCGATGCCGGACAGATCGAGCAGTTTGTGCTGACGGAAGAAGGCGAGCCGGCCGGCATCCATCCCCAGATTGCCCTGAACTTCTCCTGTCGGCAATGCCACAACGAGAACGGCCTGGGCCGCCCAAAGAGCGACGAAGAGCTTCTGGAGGTGGCCCGCGACTACCATACGAGCGCCCAGCCATCGTTCCTCGATGAAGATGTCGAAGACGGCTTCGAATCAGAGGCAGAGGCAACGGCGACCCCTTAAGCTGACGTGGTGACCAAGGAAGGAGCCGAGCGTCGTATTGTTTCGCTCCTTCCGCAAAGGAGTATCTGGCTTGCTATCCGCCAAGGCACACCATCGACATATCCGGGCCTTGCTGGGCCTGACCGTCATCGCTGCCCTCCTGCTGGGAACGCTCGCCCTGCTGCAGGCTCGGACGCGCACGGCAGCCGCCCAGACCGAAACGCCAGAACAGGACCCGGAACGGGCGACGCAAGACCCGGCGGATAATGCAAACTGCCTCCTGTGCCATGAAGATTCCGCCGAGGAGATCGTCTTCCCCGACGGCAGCACCCTCCGCGTAGACGTCGATCCCGCCGCGCTGGCCGGCTCCGCCCACGGCATCCACGCGGAGCAGGAGCTGGCCTGTACATCCTGCCATTCGCCGGCGCGCTACCGCTACCCGCACCCCCCGCCCGAGGGCGACTCCGTGCGCGAGTACGAGCTGATCCAGGCCCAGCGCTGCGAGCGCTGCCACGTCGATCCCCACATCACCAGCCACCCCGGTCCGGAGTCGGACACCCCGGTCGTCTGCACAGATTGCCACGGCGCCCACGACGTGGCGACGGTGGAGGCCTGGCACGAGGGCCAGCCGGTCGGCAACTGCGTTGACTGCCACGTCGCGGCGGGTGTGGAGCTGAACCGGCGCCCCGACCTGCAGCACGTCATCGACGAGGGCCTCTTTGCCGGCCGGATCGATAACGACTACTGCCTCTCCTGCCATACGCTGCCCAACCTCAGCCTCCAGCTCGATAGCGGCGAAATCCTGCCTGTAACCATCGACGAGAATCGGTTTCACGCCTCGGCCCACGGCACGGATAACGAGTGGCGCCTGCTGCAGTGTGTCGATTGCCACGAGGGTTACAGCTTCCCCCACGAGCCGGTGGTGGCCGAGACGCTGCGCGAGTACCGGCTGCAGAACTACACGATGTGCGCCGAGTGTCACGAAGAGAAATACGAGGCGACACTCGACGACGTGCACGGCGACGCGCTCGCCGAAGGCAACGAAAACGCCGCCGTCTGTACCGATTGCCACGGCGCCCATTACGTAGAAACGCCGGACGAGCCGCGCTCCCGCATCTCCATCACCTGCGGGCAATGCCACGGCACGATCTTCGAGGAATACCGCGACAGTGTTCACGGCGAGGCGCTGCTGGAGGAAAGCAACCCGGACGTCGCCACCTGTGTGGACTGTCACGGCGTGCACAGCATTCCCGATCCGAATCTCGCCGCCTTTCGCAATAGCTCGCCGCAGCTTTGCGGCGCCTGCCACGCCGACGCCGAGCTGATGGCGAAATATGACATCTCCACCCAGGTCTTTGATACCTACGTGGCCGATTTCCACGGCACGACGGCGACCCTGTTCAACGCGCAGGACCCCGACGCGCCGACGAACACAGCGGTCTGCTTCGATTGCCACGGCGTGCACAACATCAAAGACCCGCAGGCCCCCCATTCAGGCATCAAAGAAAACCTGCTGGAGAACTGCCGCCAGTGCCACCCGGATGCTTCGGAGAACTTTCCCGACTCCTGGACCAGCCATTACGTACCCTCGCTAGAGCATTATCCGCTGGTCTTCCTGGTGAACTGGTTCTACAGGCTGATCATCCCGGCAACCATCGGCGGCATGGGCTTCTTCGTGCTGACCGACGTCTATCGCCGGGTACGACTACGACGTAAAGGAGCGCACGGTGACGAACGAGCCGACTGAGCCGTCCGGGGCAACAGAGCCAACGGAGACAACCGGTATGACTGAGCCGTCCGAGACACCGGAGATGCCGGAGGCCGCTGAGCCGTCCGCGGCAGCTGAGACGCTGGAAACAACAGACGCGGCTGAGCCATCAGAGGTAGCTGAAACGCCGGAGACTGCTGATGAACAGGAAGCCGGCGCCAGGCCGGACGCCTATCCGCGCTTCCGGCTGGGGGCGCGGATCGAACATTTCATCACCATGACCAGCTTCACCGTGCTGGCGATCACCGGCCTGCCGCAGATGTACTCGCTGACCTCGCCCATCGCCCGCGGCATGATCGAATTCATGGGCAGCATTCAGCAGGTGCGTCTCATCCACCGCTACGCCGCCTTTGCCCTCGTGCTCGGCTCCGTCTACCACGTCTTTACCTCCGTCTACCGCCTCTACGTGAAGCGCGAGCGCCCGCGCATGATGCCGACCGTCAAGGATCTGTACGACGCCATCAACATGCTCCGCTACAACCTCGGCCTGATCGACGAGCACCCCAAAATGCCCAAGTTCAATTTCGGAGAGAAGGTTGAATACTGGGCCCTTGTCTGGGGCACGGCGGTGATGACGATTACCGGCTTCATGCTCTGGAATCCAATTGCCACGACAAAGCTGTTGCCGGGCTCAATCATCCCTGCGGCCCTCGCCGCGCACGGCGGCGAAGCGCTGCTCGCCGTACTGGCGATCATCATCTGGCACATGTACAACGTGCACATCAAAGTATTCAATCCAAGCATGTTTACCGGCTGGTTGCCCCGCGATCAGATGGAAGAGGAGCATGCCCTGGAGTTGGAGCGGCTGGAGGCCGGCGGGGATCCGTGGCCTGTGGTGCCGGCCCCCGAACTGGGGCGGCGGCGGCGGATCTATTTCGCCGTCAGTTTTGTCGTCGGCGCTGTCGTGCTTGCGGCCTTGATCTGGCTGTTCACCTTCGAGGAAACAGCCATAGAAGTGGTTCCCCAGGTAACGCGAGAGGTCTTTTCGCCCTTGAATGCGACGCCGGCTCCCTGAACAGAAAACCAGAACGCGCAGGAGGATGTGTATGGAATGACAATGCGAGAAAGGTGGCACCAATGAACATCGCAGAGCGAATCCGACCCAGGAGAAAAGATATGTCCCCTAAGAGAGTCACACTGTTGATCGTGGGGGTCCTATTACTGGCTTTCCTGCTCGCTGCATGCCAGGACGCGGGAGAGCCAGAAGAAGTAACCCGCATCGTCGAAGTAACGCGCGTTGTCGAGGGCGCCGGCGAGGCTGAGGTTGTCGAAGTCACCCGTATCGTCGAAGTGCCGGGCGAGGTCCCTGTCGCCGGGGGTGGAGACGCCGTGTCGTCGCTGCCTATCGTCGAGCAGTGGGCCTCTTCGCCGCACGCCGATGCTGAAGCGGAAGCTTTCGTGCACTGGAACGAGGAAGACCCGGCTGAAGTGCCGCCCTCCTGCGCCAAATGCCACAGCACCCCTGGCTACATCGACTTCCTTGGCGGCGACGGTACGGAGGCGGGCGTGGTGGACAACCCGGCGCCTATCGGCAGCGTTGTCAGCTGCGAGGCCTGCCACAATGAGGCGGCAATTGCGCACGACACCGTTACCTTCCCCTCCGGCATGACCATCGCCAACCTGACGGACGAAGCGCGCTGTATGGAATGTCACCAGGGCCGCGCTTCGAAAGCCCAGGTAGACGCTGCCATTACCGAGCTGGCTGCTGACGATGTCGATGCCGTCAACGAGGAACTTGGCTTCGTCAACATCCACTACTATGCCGCCGCGGCGACTCAGTATGGCACCCTCGTCCAGGGTGGCTACGAGTACGACGGCAAGAGTTATGACGGTCGCTTCGCCCATGTGGAGCCCTACGACACCTGCATCGACTGCCACGACCCGCACACGCTGGAAGTGCAGTTTGACGAGTGTACGGCCTGCCATCAGGGGCTGGAGTCGGCCGAGGATCTGGTAAACATCCGCACGCTCGCCAGCCTCGTCGATTACGACGGCGACGGCAACATGGAAGAAGGCGTATTCTACGAGATAGAGACCCTGCAGCAGATGCTTTACGCAACGATGCAGGCCTATGCCACACAGGTTATCGGCACGGGCATTCTCTACGACTCGCACAGCCACCCCTACTTCTTCAATGACACCGACGGCAGCGGCGTGGCTGAAGAAGGCGAGATCTCCGGCGACAACCGCTTCGCCAGCTGGACGCCGCGCCTGCTGAAGGCGGCCTACAACTACCAGGTCTCGCTGAAGGACCCCGGACGCTATGCCCACGGCGGCAAGTACATCATCCAGCTCCTCTATGACGCCATCGAGGATCTGAACAGCGCCATCTCGGAGCCGGTTGTGGACCTGAGCGCGGCTCGCCGCATCGACCACGGCCACTTCGCCGGCTCGGAAGAGGCGTTCCGTCACTGGGACGCCGATGGCGCAGTGCCCGGTACCTGCAGCAAATGCCACAGCGCCGACGGCCTGCCGACCTTCATCGCCGAAGGCGTCACCGTCACCGAGGAAATCAGCAACGGGCTGGAGTGCACGACCTGCCATACCAGCCTGGAGACCTTTGAGCGCTTCCCCCTGGAGGGGGTCGAGTTCCCCAGCGGCGCCGTTCTGGCCTTTGAAGAAGCAGACGCCAACCTCTGCCTCAACTGCCACCAGGGCCGCGCCTTCGGCGGCAGTGTGGACCGCGCCGTCGGCGAGCTGGCCGACGACGAGCAGCCCGAGCAGCCGCTGCGCTTCGTCAACGTTCACTACTTCGCTGCCGGGGCGACCCTCTTCGGCAGCGAGGCGCACGGCCTCTACCAGTACGAGGGCCAGGACTACGTGGGACGCTTCGAGCACGTCGGCGCATTCGACACCTGTATCGAGTGCCACGACGCCCACGCCCTGGAAGCCCGTATCGAGTTCTGCGCCGCGTGCCACGAGCCCGTCGAGCAGACAGGCGACCTGCGCTCCATCCGCTGGACGGATGACGAGGATGATCTCTTCGACTACGACGGCGACGGCGACATGCAGGAGGGTATCAACGGCGAGATCCAGACGATGGCTGAAGCGGTCTATGAAGGCCTGCTGGACTACACGGCGAACACCGTGGGCGTCCCCATCGTCTACAACCCCGCCAGTCACCCCTACTTCTTCATCGACGCCAACGCCAACGGCCGGGCCGACGAGGGCGACACCGAGGCCTACAATGCCTTCACCCCGCGCTCGCTCCGCGCCGCTTACAACTTCCAGTATGTCCAGAAGGACCCGGGCGCGTTCGCCCATAACGCGCGCTACGTGATCCAGGTTCTGTATGACACCCTGGTAGACCTGGGCGTGGATGTCTCCGGCATGACCCGTCCGGAAACGCCCGCCGCCCCCGGGGGCTGATCGGCTCTCCAGACAAAAAGGGCCGGTTGTGAGACACAACCGGCCTTTTTTCTTTCTGTAGTCTGCGCGTGGCTGTTAGCTCCGCACTTGCCAGTGGTCCAGCAGTCGGTTCATCGCCGCAGCGGCGCCGATGGTAATGACCACGGGAACGGCGAAGCGGAGAACCAGGAGCGCGATGACCACGCCCGTCGCTTCGATTCCGCTCATCACTGCCTCCTTCTCTCTGACTCCTCACCGGTAGCGGTTGTGGTCCGGCTGCCGGTCAGATCGTTCTGATTCCTTCACTCGTAGCGTAACATCCGCCGGCCGCTCTCGTCTATCCGGCGAACCGGCCATCTTCGCCTGGGATAAAACACCCAGCCGCCCCGCGCCGCAGGCCGGGCGCCTCGAGAGAAAAGTCAGCCTTCCCCCACGCGCGTGTGGGGAAAACACCCCATCCAAAGATCGGCCCATATCCCAATGTTGCCCGCCTCCTCCAGATGCTAGACTGAAGGTGGTAATACCTGTCAATCCGGATGCCGGTCCTCATGTTTGCCGGCCAGGAGGGGATTTCGATGCTCAAACTCACCAAGTGGCGACTGGCTCCCTTCATCGCCCTCTTCCTGATGGTCGCCGCCCTGTTGCTGCCGCCGCTGCCCGCCGAGGCCGGCGAGCGCCGGCAGGAAGGGGAGCGGGAGGCGCGGCGCCAGGTACAGAACGAAGAGTGCCAGGAATGCCACACGACAATTACGCACGATTATGAGGCGAGCAAACACGGCCAATCCAACTCGCTCTCTTTTCAGCGGGCCTGGAAGAAAGCCGGAGAGCCGGCCGACTGCCTGACCTGCCACACGGGCGGCCTTGAGGACGTGGCCGGGCTGGCCTGTGACACCTGCCACACCCCCATGCCCGACAACCACCCCGAACAGCTCATGCCCACGCCGTCGGAAGCAGAGACATGCGGCGCCTGCCACACCGAAACCTTTGCCGAGTACGAACAGAGCATGCACGGCGCCGAGGGCATGGCCTGCTCCAATTGCCACAACCCGCACACCTCCTCCCTGAAGGTCGCCAACGCCCAGGCGCTCTGCCAGGATTGCCATACGGAGGAGACCCACTTCTTCAAGTTCACCGGTCACGCCCAGCAGGGCCTGATCTGCAGTGACTGCCATCTGCGGGTCACTGGCGAGAAGGCTGTCGAGGCGCACAGCCCCCGGCTGCATACGTTCGACGTGGACCTGGATAGCTGTACCCAATGCCACGGCAACGCCATGCATTTCCCCACACAGGGCAGCAAGGAACTCGACGGACCAGCGACGGGGAGCGAGGAGACCAGTCTGCGCTTCCCGATCAGCCAGCGGGCCGAAGAGCTGGTCGAGGCCCCCTCCGGTGCCAGCCCGGTCACCTACATTCTCGCCGCCGCCGCCGGCATCGGCGTTGGCTTTATCGTCGCGCCCGGCGTGGAATCGCTCTACCGCCGCATCAAGCGCTCCTGAGGAAATTAACCATGTCTGAAAATACGGATGCAAACGTCGGAACCGCAGAAAAACAACCGCTCGGCATAGACCGGCGCAACTTCCTGAAGCTCGGTGTGGCGGGCCTGACCATCGCCGCCACCCCCGCCGTGCTGAAGAAGACCGGCGGCGGCAACGGTCACGGCGCGGCGACCAGCAAACATCGCTGGGGAATGGTCATCGACCAGGACAAATGTGTCGGCTGCGGTCACTGCACCATGGCCTGCCGCGCCGCCAACGACGTCTCCCCCGACATCTCCTGGAACCGCATCATCGAGGATAAGGAGACGGGAACCTATCTGCCCATTCCCTGCATGCACTGCGAAGATGCGCCCTGTGTCAACGTCTGCCCTGTCAAGGCGACCTACCACCGGCCGGACGGCATTGTGATGATGGACTACGACCGCTGCATCGGCTGTCGCTATTGCGAGATGGCCTGCCCGACCGGTTCGCGCAGCTTCAACTGGGAAGCCTTCACCGAAGCAAACCCGGCCGTGCCGCAGTGGGGCCAGCCGGAGGTTCCCCGTCGCCCGCGCGGCGTCGTGGAGAAATGCTCCTTCTGCTACCAGCGCATTGACCGCGGTCTGGAGCTGGGTCTGACGCCCGGCGTCGATCTGGCTGCCACGCCGGCCTGTGTCGTCGCCTGCCCCACCGGCGCCCGCATCTTCGGCGACCTCAACGATCCCGACTCGGCTGTCAGCCGCGCGCTCGCGGAGAATCCATCCTACCGGCTGCGCGAAGACCTGGGGACCGAGCCTCGTGTCCACTACCTGCCGCGCCGCAAGCGCCAGGAGAATGAAGAGGTGAACTGCTCATGATACGCGACATGCGCGAAAAACTGCTCTTTCCCGCCTGGCTGGGCTTTCTCGGCCTCATGCTGGCGGCCGCTCTCGTCGGCGCCTTCTTTGTCTTCACACGCGGTCTGGTCGTCACCAACCTCACCGACCTGGTGCCGTGGGGGCTGTGGATCACCATCGACCTTTCCGCGGTCGCCCTGGGGGCCGGCGCCTTCCTGCTTTCGGCTGCCGTCTATCTGCTGCGTATCAAGCAGCTCGAGCCGGTCGCGCGCACGGCCGTCTTCATCGGCTTCACCGGCTACACGATGGCCTGCATGACGCTCCTGCTGGACATCGGCCGGCCCGACCGCTTCTGGCATTCGCTGGTCTTCTGGAACATCCACTCGCCCCTCTGGGAAGTGACGATGTGCATCAGCTTCTACCTGATGGTCCTGACGCTGGAAGTGCTGCCCATAATCGGCCACCACAGCTTCATGCAAGAGCGCTTCCCGTGGGTAGCCGCGCGGCTGGAGTCGGTGCATAGTCTGGCCCCGGTACTCGCCGTCGTCGGCCTCGGGCTATCCCTGCTCCACCAGTCGTCGCTCGGCGCTACCTACGGCGTGCTCAAAGCCCGTCCCATCGTCTACAAAGAAATGATGCCCATTCTTTTCATCGTCTCGGCCATCGCAGCCGGCCCGGCGCTGACCGTCCTGGCTTCAAAGCTGGCGGCCCGGCTGACCCCGCGCGCCCACGTAGACGACGCCCTGCTCGACAAAATCTCCCATTTCATCGGCTGGGCGCTACTGGGCTATCTCTATCTGCGCTTCTGGGACACGCTGGCGATGAACTACACCTTTGAGCCGGGCCGCACCGAAGGGCTGTTAATGCTGACTTCCGGCTCGCTGGCCTTTACCTTCTGGATCGGCGAAATCCTGCTCGGCACCGTGGTGCCCAGCGTCATCCTGCTCAACAAGCGGCTGCGCAGACGCCCGAATCTACACATTCTCGCCCTGGTCCTGGTCATCGGCGGCCTGGTCGCCTACCGCTGGAACACCAATATCGTCAGCCAGCTTGTCGTATTCAACATGCTGCCCAACGAGCTGGCCCCGGTCTACACCAGCTACAGGCCCTCGCTGGTAGAGATCGCCACGGGCGCCGGCGTCATCAGCTACGGCCTCCTGATGTTCACCCTTGGCGTGCGCTACCTGAACATCGTCGATCACCGCAAACACGGACACGCTGTCCAGGAAACGACGGTGTCCGTTGACCGTGCTCCCGTCCCAGTGGCGGGGGATTAGGAGTTAATTATGAGTGAGACAGAGGGCGGGCTGGTTATGGTCCTGCTTTTCGCCCTGCGCTGCATCGTGCCGCTGGCGATCACCGTCGGTCTCGGCTATCTGATGAACCGTCTGGTTGACCACTGGCAGGCCGAGGATGCGCGCAAAGAGGCGCCAGCCCAGAGCAATGGGAAAGTCGCCGCGCCGGCCACGTTAGCCGCGCTCTCCCTGCCCTGCTGGGTGACCTTTAGCTGTAGTGAGGAGGCCCGCAAGAACTGCGCCGCTTATCAGCATCACGATTTGCCCTGTTGGGAAGCGAAGCGCCAGGCCAACAACGGTGTGTTAGCCGCAAGCTGCGCGGACTGCCCCCGCTACCAGGCAGCTTTCGCCGTCGCCGTGGGCGACTGACCACTGACGGCAGATTTCCAACCTTCCCGGGCGTAGCCGCGCGGCTGCGCCCTGCTTACTCCTCCAGATCGATCAACCCCATCTTCAACGCATACTTAACCAGATCCACGCGGTGGTGGAGGTTCAGCTTGCGCATCAGGTTTTCCCGGTGCCGGTCCACCGTCTTGACGCTGATCACCAGCCGATCGGCGATCTCCGCATTTGTCAGTCCCTCGGCAATCAGGGTGAGCACTTCCAGCTCCCGCGGCGTCAGGTCGTCCTGTACGAGGGGCTGGTCCCCCGACTCGGCGCGCTGCAGATAGTCCTGGACAAGCCGCGTCGCCAGCGACGGATAGAGGAAGACGTTGCCCTCGTAGACGGTGTGCAGCGCGTTCACCAGCTCGTCCGGCGCGGCGCGCTTGGGCACGTAACCCGACGCCCCGGCGTGCAGCATCTCGAAGAAGTAATGGTCGTCCTCGTGCATCGTCAGCGCCAGCACTGCCGTCTGCGGCGACACCTCTTTAATGCGCCGCGTGGCCTCGATTCCGTTCATGTCCGGCATCTGCACGTCCATAAGCACGACGTCTGGTTTCAGCATTCTGACCTTTTCCACCGCCTCGCGCCCGTTTTCCGCCTCGCCCACGATCTCGATCTCCTCGCGGGCCTGCAGCAGCATGCGCAGGCCAGAGCGGACGACGACGTGGTCATCAGCCAGCAGCAGTCGCAGTTTCCGGTTCATCCCTTTCTCCCTCGTCGTGATGCGGCACAACCACGTGCACGGTCGTGCCCTTGCCCCGTTTCGAGGCGATTTCGCAGGCGCCGTCGATCAGCGCCACCCGTTCCTGCATGCCCAGCAGCCCCCAGGCCCGGCGCGTGCCTGCCGTCTGGAGCGCCTCGGTCGGGTCGAAGCCCTGGCCGTCGTCGGTGACGACCAGATGCGTCGCGTCGTCGTGGAAGGTCAGCCGGACCATGACGCGCGCGGCGCCGGCATGTTTAGCCACATTCGTCAGCGCTTCCTGGGCGATGCGGAAGATGACGATCTCCTCTTCTGGCGACAGGCGGCGGCGCGGGCCCCGGCTGTCAAACAGGGCGTCGATGCCGGTGCGCTCCCGGAATGCCTTAACCTGCGCCTGCAGGGCCGGCACCAGCCCCAGATCGTCGAGAATAGAAGGGCGCAGGTCGGAAATCAGGTCGCGCAGCTCCTGCAGGGCGCTGGCATTGAGATCCTTCAGCTCCAGAAGCTGCTGCGCCGCCAGCTCAGGCTCGCGGGAAATGCTCTCGGCCACCGCCTTCAGGCCCAGGCCGAGCCCGGTCAGCACCTGACCCGTGCCATCGTGCAGCTCCCGCGCGATGCGCTGTCGCTCGCCCTCCTGCGCGGAAATGATGCGCTGGTAGAGCTGGCTGCGCAGTGCCTCCCGTTCCTGCGCTTCTTCGTAAAGCGTCGCATTCTCCACGGCCATACTCAACTGCCCGGCGACCGTTCTCAGGAGGGCCAGATCGTGCGCGTCGAACGGCGGCGCGTCTGGGCCAAGGCCGAGGACCAGGCTGCCCCAGGTGACGTCGTGCAGATGCAGCGGCACGCCAATAACCCGGCTCCTGGCCTCCGGTGCGCCGGCGCCCGCCTCTACAGGGACCGCGCCGTCGGCGCCACGCATGGCCGGGACGCGCTGCCGGATCACGTACTCACCCACCTGGCTCATCTGTTCGCAGAGCGCGTCAATCCCGTCGCGGCGCTCGCAGCCCACCTGGAAAACCAGGGCCAGCGGCGCGTCCTCGCCTTCTTCGCCCAGGATCATCCCCGCGTCTACGTACGGGTAGCGCTCGACAATACGCTGCAGCGTGTCGTGCAACAACGTCTCGCTGTCCAGCGTCGCCACCAGCTCCCGGGTCAGCTCCACCAGGAGCGAAAGCTCCTGCACGGCCGTCTGCAGCTCCCGGTTGAGCGCCTCAGTCTGCTCGCGCGCCTGTTGCTCGGCCCGCAGCTGGGCCTCTTCGGCAGCGCGCTGGGCGCTGTGCATTGCCTCCAGCCGCCGCTGGCGCTCCAGCTCGAAAGCGCGCAGCGCCCGGATAATAAAAACGGCCACGCCGACGGCCATCAGCGCCCGGAATAACTGCACCGGCACGCCAAACAGCTCGAGAAAGAGATCGCTGTTGATGATGTTCGCCGGGAAGAGCACGCTCGGCGGGACAAAGAGCTGCCCCACCAGACCGTAGAGCGCCAGGACCACGCCCGCCCGCGTCAGGTCCCGGCCGAACCGCGCCATGCCCTGCTCGTTGAAGGCCCGCTGTTCCAGCAGCATCGCCCAGCCGGCGACCAGGGCGCCTGGTATGCCCAGGATATAGCGGGTGAGCACGTCAATCGCAACCAGGCAGTCGGCCAGACAAAAGGCATAAACCCGCTGTGTGGTGACCACGCTGACCAGCCAGACAACCAGCAGCGCGCCCGTACTGAGCAATACGAAGTTGCGCTCGTTGCCCCGTCCGTGCCCGCTCAGATGGATCAGGCGCACGCCAAAGACGACGAGCATCAGGAAGGAGAGGCCAAGTAGGGTCAGACCGATGATCTCGACCGCCACGCTCTGGCCCACCGTCGGCGCGCCGGGAACCACCTCGCCGAGCCGCACGAACATCTCCAGCCATTCGTGCGCCCCGTGCAGGAAGGCGAACGCCGCCAGCGGCCCCATGGCCCGCGCCAGCCGCAGCTCCGAGGTGCGCCCCGACTCCAGCCAGACGGCGAGCCCCATGCTGAAAAAGGCCAGGCCATACAGGAAGTAGACCAGGACGATATTCTGTGCGAAAATGGCGCTCAAGCCGCTCATAATACCCTGGTTTTGCCCGTTACTCCATCTTTCCGGGTCTTCCCTGCCAGCCAGGTTGTCATGATGCTCTGGGGAAGATCTATCGCTAGCTTATTATCGCATAAACCCTCATAGAGGGAGGGTGAGTTTCTGCTAAACTATCGTGACATTTGTCACTGATTTCATAGGGCTGATGAACTAGTATAATAACCATCACTTATAGTATACTCCTTACCAGAAGCGAACCCGTTACAATACCGGCGCATCAATGACGCCGTTGTGGAGGAGAACCTGTCATGGCCCAAACTACCTGGACGACCGAGCAAGGCGAATCACTCAAACCACGCAGCAACCGCATGCAGTATGTCGTTGGGGGCGTGCTCATTCTTGCTGCCCTCGCCTTTCTGATCGCCAACGCCATGAGCGGCAATACCCAGCTCTACAAAACAGTTGACGAGTTCTACGCCGAGCAGAGCCGGCTGGTCGGCCGCGACCTGCGGGTTTCCGGTTACGTACTGGGTGACTCCATCCAGTTCGTGCAGATCGACGCCACCACGAGCCGCCTCGAGTTTGACATCGTCGACAACATCAACAATCCGGGTCGGCGGCTGCACATCGTCGCCGAAAATGAGCCGATGCCCGATCTGCTGCAGCACGAAGCGCAGGCGCTCGTCGAAGGTTCCGCCGATGCCAATGGCGTCTTCCACGCCAATGCCGGCGGCCTCTTCCTGAAGTGCCCGACCCGCTACGAGGAAGCCGCACCCACGGGCTAGAAGGCAACCCTTCGTCCCTCACGGAGTAAGTTATGATCGCCGATTTCGGCTTTGCGGCTGTTCTCATCGCCTTTCTTAGCGCTGTCTACGCGGCAGTGGCGGGCGTTGTCGGGGGCCGGCGCAACGACGAGCGCTGGATCACCAGCGCGCGCAACGCTTCTGTGGCCACGTTCCCCCTGCTGCTCCTCGCCTCGGCCCTGCTCATCACCCTGCTCCTCCAGAGTGATTTCTCGGTCAACTACGTCTGGCAGGTGAGCAGCCGCGAGATGCCGACCTATCTGAAGATCACGGCGCTCTGGGGCGGGCAGGCCGGCGGTCTGCTCTTCTGGAACCTGCTGCTCGCCGGCTACACGGCGGCAGCCATGTTGCGCAAGTGGGACGATCAGCATGCGCTGATGCCCTACGCCATCCTCGTCGCCAGCCTCACCCAGATCTTCTTCCTCGGGCTGGTCGCCTTTGTCGAGAATCCCTTTGCCCCCATCGCGGGCGGCATCGTCCCCGCCGACGGGAACGGCCTCAACCCCCTGCTCCGCCACCCCGGCATGATCATCCACCCCCCGATGCTCTACCTGGGCTTCACCGGCTTCACCATCCCGTACGTTTTCGCCATGGCGGCGCTCATCAGCGGCAAGCTGGACGAGGGCTGGATCCGCACGACTCGCCGCTGGACGCTGGTCGCCTGGCTCTTCCTCAGCCTGGGCCTCATCCTCGGCGGTCGCTGGGCCTATGACGTGCTCGGCTGGGGCGGCTACTGGGCCTGGGACCCGGTGGAGAACGCGTCGTTCATCCCCTGGCTCTCCGGCACGGCTTTCCTCCACTCAGTGATCATCCAGGAAAAACGCCAGATGTTCAAGGGCTGGAACATGTTCCTGGTGATCAGCACCTATCTACTGGTCGTTCTGGGCACGTTCATCGTGCGTAGCGGCGTCATTTCTTCTGTGCACAGCTTTGCCCAGTCGGCTATTGGGCCCCTGTTCTTCGGCTTCCTGGGCCTCATGATCGTCTTTTCGGTCTACTGGGTCATCCATCGCTGGGACGCGCTGGCGACGCCCAATCGGCTGGAGTCGCTCTTCTCGCGTGAAGCGGCATTCCTCTACAACAACTTCGTCTTCATGGCTATCCTCGTCGCCACGCTCTGGGGCACGCTCTACCCGATCATTTCCGAGCTGTTCACAGGCGAGAGGGTGACCGTGGGCCCGCCTTTCTACAACCGGGTCAACGGCCCGCTATTTGTCATCTTGCTGCTGCTCATGGGCGTTGCGCCGCTGACGATGTGGTATCGCTCCAGCGCCGAGCGCATCGGCATGGCTCTACGCTGGCCTGCCCTGGCGGCGCTGGTGGTCGTCGGTGCGCTGGTCGCCTTTGGCATCACAAGCTGGGCAGCCCTGCTCGGCTTCTGGGTAGTCAGCTTCTCCTTCCTGCTCACCGTGCTGGAGTTTATCAAGGGCACGCGTGCCCGCATGAAGCGCGGCGAGACGCCGTGGGCAGCCTTCTCCAACCTGATGGCCCGCAACCGGCGCCGCTATGGCGGCTACTGGATACACCTCGGCGTCCTGGTGATGGCCTTTGGCATCATCGGCAGCTACTTCTTCCAGCAGGAAACACAGATCCGCCTGGGCCTGGGCGATTCGGTTGCCCTCGGCAGCTACGAGATGACCTTCAATGGGGTGCGCCAGTATCCGGGGCCAGACGATCTGCTGATCAAGGAAGCCAACGTGAGCATCACCGACGACGGGCGAAACGTCGGCACGCTGACCCCGCGCACCGAGCTATATACGCGCACCGGGCAGCCGATGACCATCCCCAGCCTGCGCTCGACCCTCGAAGAAGATTTCTACGTGATCATGGTCAACTGGGAGACGGTTCTGGAGGATGAAGCGACGTTCCGCATCTTCCTCAACCCGCTGATCAACTGGGTCTGGGCTGGCGGCTTTATCTTCATCGCCGGCACGCTGATCGCCGCCTGGCCTGCGGCGGCTGCCCAGCGCGCGCCGGCAAGCGCCCGTCGCGCGACGGTCCGTCCTGCCCTCGGGGGTGACTGACCGGTGAGGTTCGCCGTGCGCGCTCGCTTTCTTCTGCTGCTGGTGGTCGTCGTCGCCGCCTTCGTTCTGGCGCCTCCCGCTGCCGCTCAGGAGCCGGTTACGGACGACGACGTCAACGAGGTAGCCAAGGATCTCTTCTGCCCGGTCTGCGAGAACACGCCGCTCGACACCTGCCCAACCCAGGCCTGCATCGACTGGCGCGAAGAGATTCGCGCCCAGCTGGAGGCAGGACGGACCGAAGCAGAGATCCAGCAATATTTCGTCGATCGCTACGGGCCGCGGGTGCTCTCGTCGCCGCCGCGTGAAGGCTTTAACCTGATCGTCTGGCTGCTGCCTGTCGCCCTCGTCCTTGCCGGCATCTTCTTCTTCGCGCGCTATCTGCGCGGCCTGCGACAGGAGCCGGCTGGAACGCCGGCCGACGGTACGTTTAGCGTGGCCCAGGGCGGCGCGCAGGTCCCCCCGCCGGCTGCCAGCGAGGATGATTACGTATCGCGGATTGAAAAGGAACTGCGGGAATGAACGAAACGATCTCAAGCCCGTCTGACAAAATGGACGCATTGGTCGATTACGTGGCCAAAGAAAAGAAGAGCCGTGGCTGGAGCCGGCTGCTCATCTGGGTCGGCGTGGTCGCCCTGCTCGGCCTGCTGGGCTGGGGCCTGCTCAAGGCAGGCGAGACCCGGCCAGAAGCCGGTGACGTCGCGCCAATCTTCAACGTAGAGCTGTTTGACGGCTATGAGTGGGACGGTCGCCAGTTCGCCAGCCTGGACGACATGAAAGGGAACGTCGTCGTCCTGAACTTCTGGGCCTCCTGGTGTATCGAATGCCGCGTCGAGGCCGAGCTACTGGAGCAGACCTGGCAGCGCTATCGCGACCAAGGCGTCATCTTCCTCGGCGTAGCCTACGTAGACGCCGAGCACAAATCGCTCGCCTACCTCGACGAATTCAACATCACCTACCCGAATGGCGCCGACCTGGGCTCCGCAGTCTCCAGAGCTTACAAGATTACCGGCGTGCCCGAGACCTTCTTCATTGGCAAGGATGGTACGGTCTCGCGCTACGTGCTCGGTCCCGTCAACGCTAACACGCTCACCAGTGAGATTGAAACCCTGTTGGCGCAATAGCCGACAGCCTCTGCCGGCACGGAAGTAAGCAATGATGCCCCCCATTGGCAGTCTCCTCCTCGCTCTGGCCCTTCTCGTCGTCGTGGGCCTTGTTGTGGTGCGGCCCTTCCTGTTCGCGCCGCCTTCCTCTGCGCAGTTGGCGCGCAGCAAGCGCGACCGGCTGGAGGCGGAGAAGGAACAGATTCTGGCCCAGATTCGCGCCCTCGACTTTGACTATGAGACGGGTAAGATGCCCGACGCCGAATACGGGCAAACGCGCGAGCGGCTGCTGGTCGAAGCAGCGGCGCTCCTGCAGCAGATAGACAGCCTGGAGCCGGTGAGCGACGCCCGCACGGAGGACGCCGGCCTGGACGAAATCGAGGCGGCAATCGCCGAGCGCCGCAAGCAGCGCGCCGCCGCCGATATCGAGGCCGCCATCGCCCGGCGGCGGGCGCAGAGCCAGCCGGTCGCCAGTCGCCAGCGGGCCGCCGTCGTCGCCGGAAATGGGCACGGCGGCGAGGCAGGTGGGCCGGCTTTTTGCCCCCAATGTGGACAGCCGCACGACGAGGGTGATCGTTTCTGCGCCTACTGCGGCGCGAAACTGGATTAACCAGAAGCCGGATTGGCGGCCACGCATCCTTTACCAGAACGCGAACATTCTATGTCTTCCTCTCCCTTTCTCGCCGCCGGAGCACGCCTCCGGCTTTCCCCTGCCGGTCTGGCGCTGGCTGTGCTGGCCCTTCTCTGGCTTTCCGCGCCTCGTGTGGGTGCGGCCCAGGACGGCGCGACGCCCCCAGAACAGCCGGACGGTGAAGCAGGTCTGGCGCTCTTCGCCGAGCGCTGCGCCAACTGCCACGGCCCGCTCGGCGCCGGCGATGGCGAGCTGACCGGCAATCTGCCCGTGCAGCCCGCCGCACTGAACGACGCTGCCTTTGCCCGGCAGCAGGTCCCCGTCGCTATTTTTGAGGCCATTACCAACGGCATCGCCGCCTCAGGCATGCCGCCATTCGGACCTGCCAGCAGCAACCCGCTCGGCGAAGCGGATCGCTGGCGCCTGGTCGCCGCCGTGCTCAGCCTCGGCGTGCCCCCGGAGACGCTGGCCGAGGGCGAGACCGTCTATGCGGCAAGCTGCGCCCAGTGTCATGGCAACGGTGGGCGCGAAGCGTTCGACATGACGGCCCAGGACTACTGGACCGGGCGCAGTGACGAAGAGGTCTTTGCCGCGCTGCGCGACACAGAGGCCATCACAGAGCACGAAGCCTACTCGCTGGAAGATGAGGAGCTGTGGGCCGTCGTCGCCTATGCCCGCACCTTCAGCTACGACTACGCCAATCCGCTGGCAGCTTTCGAGCCCATCGAGAGCGTTAACGTCACCGGCATCGTGCGCAACGAGACAACCGGCGAGCTCCTTGCCGAAGGCACGCCGGTCGTGCTCAACACCTTTACCGGCGATTTTGCCCCATCCGAGACGCTGACCACGACGCTCGACGCCACCGGGCAGTACGGCTTCAACCTGAGCATGGTTCCCCCCGATCTGATTTACGTGGTCAGCGTCAATTACGACGGCCTCAACTACGGCAGCGATTTCGGCCGGGCGGAGCGCGATGAGCCGGTTCTGGACCTGCCCGTCACCGTCTACGACCGCACCAGCGATGCCACCGGCGTCCGCATCGGCCAGTTGCACATCATCCTCGAGTTCGGCGAGGGCACGGTGACGGTGAACGAGCTGTACCAGTTCAGCCAGGACGGGAACGCCGTCTACGTGGGCAAGAGCGGCGATCTCGCCGGCGGCACCGTGGAGATCGGCCTGCCCGAAGGCGCCTCCACGCCTTCTTTCAGCCGCACCTTCGGCTCCGTAGATTCCTTCTTCCCTGCCGAGAACATGGTACAGACGGTGCGCGGCTGGGCCGACTCAGTGCCCGTCCGCCCGGGCGAGGCCACGCTGAGCCTCCTGGCTGGCTATACCCTGCCCTATGACGGCGAGGCGACGATTGCCCATCCGGTCTATTACGACGTGACCCGCGCCAACGTAGTGATTGCCGCCACGGGCGTGACGCTCAGCGGCGAGGACGGCTGGACGGAAGAGCCCGGCGGCGCGATGGGCGGCACCTTCGCCAGCTACACCCTGACCGGTATCCCCGCCGGCGACACGCTCAGCTTTACGCTGGAAGGTGACGCCGAGCCGGTCGTCATGCCCGGCTCGGGCGGCAGCACCGCCGCGACCGGCCCCATAGTCCGCGACCGCACGACGGAGCTGGTCATCGGCGCCGGCGCGCTCCTGCTCGTGCTGGCGGTCAGTTTGGTCTTTGTCCGCAACTGGCGCCAGAGCAAGAGCGCGGGCGTGGCCTATGCAGAGGAAGCGGAACTGCTGGACCGGGACGCACTGCTGGACGAGATCGCCGCGCTGGACGATGCCTACGAGGCCGGCGAGATAGACGAAGCGACCTACCTGCGGGAGCGCGAAGCGCTCAAAGAGGCGTTGCTGGCGGTGTGGGAGTAAGGTGTTCAAGTTCGTCACCATCTACCGGCGCGTGGACGATATGGTTGCGCTGGAGGAGTTCTTCTCCGGCACGCACCTGCCGCTGGCCGAACAGCTTCCCGGTCTCCTGCGCAGCGAAGTAGGCCGCATCCGTGGCAAGCCCGGCGGCAACTCCCGCTTCCACCTGATGTACGAGCTTTACTTTGCCTCGGAGGAAGCTTTCCTGCGGGCGCTGGCCTCGGAACCGGGCATCGCCCTCTTGGCCGCCCTCAAGCCGTGGGGAGAAGCGCGTCTGGTCACCTGGTTCTACGCCGAATCCTTTGCCGAACCGCCCTTCCCCGAATCCTGAGCCTGATTCTTGCCGCTTTTCGGGCTGATGCCTCACCCGGAGGATGAAGCGGCGGGAATAAAGAAGCGGTACACCAGCGGCGTGTAAATATAGACGGCCGGCGACAGGGTCGCGCCCAGCTCGCCGCCAAAGACGTAGAGCCGGGTCTCCACGACGGCAACGCCGGGCCGCTCCCAGGAGGTCGCCGCTCCCAGCATCGGGCTCTCCAGCTCCTGCCAGCTCTCCGCACCGGCCTGGTATAGCTCGCTATAAGCCAGATCCCCTTCTCCCTCGCCGCCGAACAGGTAGAGCTTGTTGAGCAGCGTGGCTGCTCCGGCGCCAGCGCGGGCCTGCAGCAGCGAGGGACAGCTCTGCCAGCTCTCCTGCACCGGGTTGTATCGCTCGCAGCTATCCAGCAGGCGATCGCCGTCGCGCCCCCCCACAATGTAGAACTCCCCGTCGATGAT
>Ga0123333_10002300_pt1 | contig 19611 bp, 33 predicted proteins | sample BioC12SIPDNA_3_FD_89957 | JGI IMG/M metagenome (GOLD analysis project Ga0123333, IMG submission 89957) | Anaerobic biogas reactor microbial communites from Washington, USA - Biogas_R2_B C12 SIP DNA | ecosystem: Engineered > Bioreactor > Anaerobic > Unclassified | place: Washington, USA... | reverse complement strand
GGAAGAGGGTGGGCGGCACACGCCGTTCTTCCAGGGATACCGGCCGCAGTTCTACATGCGGACGCTGGATGTGACGGGGAACGTGCAGTTGCCGCAGGGCATGGAGATGGTGATGCCGGGCGACAACGTCGACCTGCGCGTGGACCTGATCGTGCCGGTGGCGCTGGAGAACGGCTCCCGGTTCGCCATCCGCGAGGGCGGCCGCACCGTGGGCGCGGGCGTCATCACCCAAGTCCTGGAATAAGTCGAAAAATCTGCTAGTTGGGTTTACCCTTGGGGAGAGCTATGGCTAGGCAAGAGCGTATCAGAATTCGGCTGAAAGCATACGATCATCGCGTTCTGGATCAGTCGTCCAAGAACATCGTCGAGGCCGCAGAGCGGACGGGCGCCGTGGTGGTTGGCCCCGTGCCTTTGCCGACCAAGATCGAAAAGTTCACCGTCAACCGCGCGACCTTTATCGACAAGGATTCGCGGGACCAACTCGAGATCCGGACGCACAAGCGCTTGATCGATGTGCTGGAGCCGAGCAGCAAGACCATCGAGACGCTTATGCGACTTAATCTGCCCGCTGGCGTGGATATCGAGATCAAACTCTAGTTTTTCCTAGGGGAGAACGTCTGAGGGTTTGATATTTACCAAGTGGTAAAGGGGGTATAAAGGGAATAGAGGTCGCTGGCTGCCAAAGCGGTTGGCGGTCTCTTTCCCTGAACGTCTATGGCTACGAGAGAAGGCTTGATCGGTAAGAAGGTCGGCATGACCCAGATCTTTGTTGAGGGCGGCGTGGTTGTTCCCGTGACCCTCATCGAGGCCGGGCCGTGCTATGTCACCCAGATAAAGACGGAAAAGCACGATTCCTACAATGCGATCCAGATCGGCTTTGAAGAGGCCAAAAAGCTGAACAAGCCGGATCAGGGCCATTTGAAGGATATCCCTGCGGTTAAGCACCTGCGCGAGATCCGGACCGACGACGTGGAAAGATATCAGCGCGGCCAAAAGCTGGATGCGGGTGTATTTGCTGTCGGAGACGTGGTGGATGTCGTGGGCATCTCCAAGGGCAAGGGTTTTGCGGGTAGCGTGAAGCGACACCACTTTCGCGGCGGCCCCAAGACCCACGGTCAGTCCGACCGGCAGCGCGCCCCGGGCGCCAGCGGCGCGACGACGACCCCCGGCCGCGTGTTCAAGGGCACTCGTCGGCCTGGGCACATGGGTGCTCGGCGGGTTACCGTGCAGAATCTGCAAGTGGTGCTGGTTGATCCCGAGCGGAATCTCCTGGCGATCAAAGGTGCTGTGCCTGGCGCCAATAACGATTTGGTCATGATTCACAAGGCCAGGAAACAGTAATCCCAGCGCGCTGGATTTAAGGAGATATTGCGATGCAATTGCCCGTTTATAATATGGCTGGCGAGAAAATCGGCGAGAGAGAGTTGAGCGAGGCGATCTTTGGGGTTGGCGCGCACGAGGCCGTGGTTCATCAGGCGGTCATGCGCCAGCTCGCCAACGCCCGTCAGGGCACGGCAGACACCAAGACGCGCGCTGAGGTGAGCGGCGGCGGCAAGAAGCCCTGGCGGCAAAAGGGCACCGGCCGCGCCCGTCAGGGCAGCACGCGATCTCCGCAGTGGCGCCATGGCGGCATCGTCTTTGGGCCGCACCCTCGCGCGTACACGCAAAAGATGCCGAAAAAGATGCGCCAATTGGCCCTCAAGTCCGCACTGTCGGACAAGGTCACGGCTGGGCAGTTGGTTCTGGTGGACCAGTTGAGCATGGATGCGCCGCGGACCAAAGAGTTCGAGGCGGTGTTGGCCAACTTGTCCGTTACCTCGAACGCCCTGGTCCTTCTGCCGGCGCAGGATGTCGCGGTGGAAAAGTCGGCTCGCAACCTCGCGTATGTCAAGACGCTGCGGGTCACTTGCCTGAACGTGATCGATATTCTTGGGCATGATTTCTTGGTCATGCCGCTGGCTGCCTTGCAAGTTGTGGAAGAGACCTGGGGCTAGAGCCTAGCCTTTGATGGCATCGTAGGGAGAGCGACCAATGGATTTGCACGAGATTTTGAAGCGCCCCTTGACGACGGAAAAGACGACAGCCCTTTCTGGGGAGCTGCGCCAGTATAGCTTCGAGGTCGATAAGCGGGCGAACAAGCATCAAGTTAAGGAAGCTGTCGAAAAGATGTTCAAGGTGCAAGTGGTGGGCGTCAACGTCCTGATGATGCCGAGCCGCCAGCGCCGGTGGGGCCGGATCATGGGACGTAAAGCGGCCTGGAAGAAGGCGATCGTGACCCTCCAGCCCGGAGACAGCATTTCCTTCTTTGAGGGAGTCTAGTCACTCTGGTTCATGCACCAGGTCAAGCATCTGGTGAGTTTGACGGATAGGGGAGTTTCGCATGGCCATAAAAGCATACAAGCCAACTTCTCCCGGTCGGCGTGGGAGCACTTCCGCGAATTATGACGAGATCACCTCGTCCAAGCCCGAGCGCAGCTTGCTGGTTTCGCTGGACAAGTCGTCCGGCCGCAACTTTCGCGGCAAGGTCACGGTTCGGCATCGCGGTGGTGGTTCTCGCCGAATGTACCGGATCATCGATTTCAAGCGGGACAAGGTCGGGGTTCCTGGCCGGGTCGAGTCGGTCCAGTACGATCCCAACCGTTCCGCGCGCATCGCTCTGGTCGTGTACGCAGATGGCGAGAAGCGGTATATTATCGCGCCTCTGGGCCTGAAGAATGGCGATGCGGTCATGTCCGGGCCGACGGCCGAGGTTCGCCCGGGGAACGCCCTGCCGCTCTCCAATATCCCGTTGGGCACCCTGGTGCATAATGTCGAGCTCGAGCCGGGTCGCGGTGGCCAATTGGTGCGCGCGGCGGGGACCTCGGCGCAGTTGATGGCGAAAGAGGGCCTGTTCGCGACGCTGCGCATGCCTTCCTCCGAGATGCGCATGATCAGCCTGAACTGCATGGCCACCATCGGCCAGGTGAGCAATCAGGATCATTCGAACGTCAAGCTGGGCAAGGCTGGCCGGGTGCGTTGGGTTGGCCGGCGCCCGCAGGTGCGCGGCTCTGCGATGACGCCGCGTGACCATCCGCATGGCGGTGGCGAAGGCAAGGCGCCGATCGGTATGTCGTCGCCCAAGACCCCTTGGGGCCACCCGGCCATGGGCTACAAGACCCGCGGCAAGAAGGCCTCTGACGAGCTCATCGTTCGTCGGCGCACCAAGAAGAGATAGGTGGATTATCACGGGCTGGCCTGGAATCTCCCAGGTTGGCTGGGCTTCGGTGAGGAGGTTGTGCGAGCATGTCAAGATCGCTGAAAAAGGGACCGTTCGTAGAGGCCAAGCTCTTGTCCAAGATCGAGGCGATGAACCGCTTGGGCGAAAAGCGTGTCATCAAGACCTGGTCCCGCGCTTCGACCATATTCCCGCAGATGGTGGGCCACACGATTGCCGTGCATGACGGCAGAAGGCATGTGCCGATCTATATCACCGAGAGCATGGTGGGGCACAAGCTGGGCGAGTTCGCGCCTACCCGTTATTTCCGTGGCCACGGCTCGCGGGAAAGAAAGACCACGACTACGGGCACGGCCACGGCCTAAGGGGGATACGAGATGGAAGTTCAAGCTGTAGCCAAGTACATCAGGATGTCCTCGCGCAAGGCCCGCCTCGTGGTGGATATGGTCCGCGGCATGGAAGCGCAGGCAGCCCTGAACATGCTCAAGTTCGTGCCCAAGGGGGCCTCCGAGCCGGTCTCCAAGCTGATTCGCTCGGCCATGGCCAATGCCGAGGAAAACTATGGGCTGTCGCCTGATGCCCTGGTCATCTCCGAGATCGCGGCGGATGAAGGCCCCACGCTCAAGCGAGGGCGCTTTGGGGCGAGAGGGCGGTTCAAGCCGATCCTGAAGCGTTCGACCCACTTGAAAGTGGTGTTGTCCTCGAAGGACTAGTGATCGATGATCCAGCCCATGTGAGGCTGAGCGGTTTAGTCAGAGCTGGAGGCACTAGGCAAGCCGTATGGCTCGCCGCCGAAGGAGGAACATTTTTGGGCAGGAAAGTACATCCCACGATCTTTCGTTTGGGTATCATCAAGGACTGGCAGGCCAAGTGGTATGCCGAGGGGAACGAGTACGTCGACTTGTTGCAGGAAGACGTGCTCATTCGCAAGCTGATCCGGGAGCAATTGGGTCAAGCGGGCATTTCGACGATCGAAGTCGAGCGCTTCCCGAAGCAGATCTCGATCACGATCCACACCGCCAAGCCTGGCATTATCATTGGCCGCAAAGGCTCCAATGTGAATGCGCTTCGGCAGGAACTGGAAGAGCGCAGCGGCAAAAAAGTGCGCATCGATGTGCAAGAGGTCCCGAACCCCGAGTTGGACGCCAACTTGGTGGCCCAGACCGTCGCCGAGCAGATGGAGCGCCGTGTCTCGCATAAGCGGGCCATGAAGCAGTCCGTCCTTCGCGCGCGCCGCCTGGGCGCCGAAGGCATCAAGATCGCCTGTGGCGGGCGCCTCGCGGGCGCCGAAATGGCCCGGCGTGATTGGCAGCTCGATGGCCGCGTTCCTTTGCACACGCTGCGAGCGGATATCGAATACGCGCAGGCCGAAGCGCTGACCATGATGGGCCGTATTGGCGTCAAGGTCTGGATCTACAAGGGCGAGGTTTTGCCCGAGCTTGCGCCGAGCGCTGAGGAAAGCGGCAACTAGGGAGGTTTGTAATCATGTTGATGCCCAAGCGCGTCAAGTACCGTAAGGCCCATCGTGGCCGCATGAAGGGACGTGCTACCCGGGGTAACTCGGTGGATTTTGGCGAGTTCGGCCTGCAAGCGCTGGAGCCCTGCTGGATGACCAGCCGCCAGATCGAGGCGGCCCGTCGCGCGATCGTGCACTATTTGAAGCGCGGCGGCAAGGTCTGGATCCGCATCTTTCCGGACAAGCCCTATACGCACAAGCCAGCCGAAACCCGGATGGGTGGCGGCAAGGGCAACGTGGAGTACTATGTGGCCGTGATCAAGCCCGGCCGCGTCTTGTTCGAGATCGGCGGTATTAGCGAGGAAGAGGCGCGCGAGGCCATGCACCTGGCCGCTACCAAGCTGCCCATCAAGACGCAGTTGATCGCCAGGCATATGGCGGGGAGCGAGGCTTCGTGATGATGGACCGAATTGCGAACATGAAGAGTGAGGATCTGGCCCGTCGAGCCGAAGAGCTATCGACCGAGTTGGCCGAGATGCCTGCCAAGATGGAGCAGGCGCGTCAGGAGCTGTTCAACCTGCGCTTTCGGCTGGCCACTCGCCAGTTGGAAGACACGAGCCAGGTGAGCAAGGCGCGTAAGCAGGTCGCTCGGCTCAAGACAGCCCTATCTGCGCTGCAGCGCGAGCAGGCTTGGATCGAGATCGTTCGCCGCGAGCGCGAAGGCTAAGGTGGAGGGGAATATGCGTAGCCAGCGACAGAGCATGGTAGGGCGCGTGGTTAGCGACAAGATGGAAAAGACGATCGTTGTGGTGGTGGAGAGCCGGAAGCGCCATCCCCTGTATGGCAAGGTGATCACCACCACGCGGCGGTTCAAGGCGCATGATGAAGAGAACACCTGCAAGGTGGGCGATAGCGTGCGCATCGTCGAATCTCGTCCGCTCAGCCGTGACAAGCATTGGGTGGTGGCGGAGATTTTGGAGCGTGCAGCATGATCCAGGTCTATACCAATCTGACGGTCGCCGATAACACCGGCGCCAAAGAGATCATGTGTATCAAGGTCTTGGGGGGATCCCGGCGGCGCTATGCCCGGATGGGCGACGTGATCGTTGCCGCGGTCAAGCAGGCCGCTCCTGGCGGGGCGTTCAAGAAGGGCGATGTGGTCAAGGCAGTGGTGGTTCGCACAGCCAAGGAACAGCGCCGGGCCGATGGCTCCTACATCCGCTTCGACGAGAACGCTGCGGTGATTTTGGACGACGGCAGCAACCCCAAGGGGACGCGCATTTTCGGGCCTGTGGGGCGCGAGCTGCGCGAGCGGGGCTATATGCGGATCATCTCATTGTCGCCCGAGGTTCTCTAGCTGGATGCGGCAGGGGGGCGCCCCGTGCCGGTCTATTTTGAGATGCTCAAGCGACTTGAGCGCTGAGGAGTGAGTAGGATGAAGATCAAAAAGGGTGACACCGTCGAGGTGATCAGCGGCAACGACAAAGGCACGCGCGGCACGGTTCATCGCGTGACCCTGGGCCAGCTTGAGAAACACGCGAATCCGCGGGAGGCGACCCCCGATCAGATCGTTGTCTCTGGCGTGAACATTGTGAAGAAGCATCAGCGCCGGACCGGCGATGTGCGCACGCAAGTTGGCATTATCGAGCGGGAGGCCCCCGTTCATATCTCGAATGTGGCTCTGGTTTGCCCTCACTGTGATCGTGCCGTGCGCGTAGGGTATCAGATCCAAGCCGATGGCACCAAGGTGAGAATCTGCAAGCGGTGCCATGAGGTGATCGAATAGCACGTAAGGCCCCGGCCGCGCCCTCCATGGGCCGCCGACGAGGCTCCTGGTCCTGAAAAGCAGCAGTGAGGAGACCGCAGGAATGGTAGCGAGACTGAAGCAAAAATACTCGAATGATATCCGGCCCGCGCTGATGAAAGAGTTCAACTATGACAACATCATGCAGGTGCCGCAGTTGACCAAGATCGTGGTCAATATCGGTCTGGGCGAGGCGCTGCAGAACCCGAAGGCCATGGAAGCGGCTACCCAGGACCTGACCACCATCACGGGCCAGAAGCCGATCATTACGCGGGCGCGCAAGTCCATCGCCACGTTCAAGTTGCGCCAGGGCAACCCCATTGGTACATGCGTCACGCTGCGCGGCAGCCGGATGTACGACTTTTTGGATCGCCTGTGCAACGTGGCCCTGCCTCGGCAGCGCGACTTTCGCGGGATTTCGCCGAGCGCCTTTGATGGCCGGGGCAATTACAGCCTGGGCCTGCAAGAGCAGCTCGTCTGGCCCGAGATCAACTATGATACGATCGACAAGGTGCGCGGCATGAGCATCACCATTGTGACGACTGCCAAGACCGATGCAGAGGCTTTCCGCCTGCTGCAGCTCTTCGGCATGCCCTTTGCACAGCAGTAGGTAGCGAGGAGGAACTGTGGCCAAAAAGTCGATGATCGCGCGCGAAACCAAGCGCAAATATGCGGTGCGTGTTCGTAGTCGCTGCAAGCTGTGCGGACGTCCGCGTGCCTATATGCGCCGCTTTGGTTTGTGCCGGATTTGCTTCCGCGAGTTGGCCGTTCAGGGCAAGATCCCTGGCGTCGTCAAGTCTAGCTGGTAGTGCCACGGCATAGGTATTGATTCTAGTCTGATCAAGCCAGCCCGAGATCGAACGAATCTATTGACTTGAGATGGCTTTGAGGGGAGAGTTGGTGCATGATAGTCACTGATCCTGTTGCGGATATGCTGACTCGCATTCGGAATGCGATGGCTGTGCGCCATCGTTACGCTCTGGTTCCAGTTTCCAAGCTCAAGCTCGAGTTGGCTCGCGTCATGGCCGAAGAGGGTTTTGTCGAGAGCTTTGACGTGACCAAGGATCGCCCTCAGGCGATGATCCGGCTTTGGCTCAAGTACACGGATGAGAAGGATCCCGTGGTCATGGGCCTCCGCCGGGTGAGCAAGCCTGGGCAGCGCATCTATGCGCAAAAGGCGGATGTGCCCTGGGTGATGAGCGGTCTGGGCGTGGCGGTCCTGTCGACCTCGAAGGGGGTCATGACTGATAGGCAGGCGCGGCGTCTTGGCGTGGGCGGCGAGGTGCTCTGCTACATCTGGTAGAGGCTTTTTACCCGATGTCGGAGCCAGTACCCGTTTGACGGCAAGGCTTGTCGCGTAGTTCGGGAGTGTGGAGGTTACCGTGTCTCGAATTGGTCGTTTGCCAATCCCCGTGCCAGCAGGGGTCAAAGTCGATATCAAAGAGTCCGATGTGGTCGTCACCGGGCCCAAGGGCCAGATGATGCGCTCGTTCCATCCCCATATGGCGATCAAGTTGGAGGACGGCGCGGTGGTGGTGGAGCGTCCCTCCAACCACCGTTATCACCGTTCTCTGCATGGGTTGACGCGCGCGCTGTTGGCCAACATGGTCACAGGGGTCACCGAGGGGTTCAAGCGGGAACTGGTGATCGAAGGGACGGGCTTCCGGGCGGCGCTCGAAGGCGGCGGCCTGGTGCTGCGCGTGGGTTATTCGCACCCCATCAAGGTCGTTGCGCCCGAGGGCGTCAATATCGAGGTCGATCGCTCGGCCGTCAATATTACCGTGTCGGGCATGGACAAGGAATTGGTGGGAGAGGTTGCGGCCAAGATCCGCGAGGTGAAGGTGCCGGATGCCTACAAGGGCCGGGGCATTCGCTATGCGGACGAGAAGGTTCGCATCAAGCCTGGCAAGTCCGGTAAAGCTGCTGGTTAAGCTTTGAGCTGAGGTAGGAGCCAAAATGGGCAATAAAGATTTGTCGCGGGTGGCGCGCGAGCGAAGACAGATCCGCGTGCGCAAAAAGATCGAGGGAACGAGCGAGCGTCCTCGGCTGAATGTCTATCGGAGCCTGAGCCACATTTACGCCCAGGTGATCGACGATACCGTGGGAAACACGTTGGTGTCCGCTTCCACGATCGACGCCGAAGTCCTCCCCCAGTTGGAAGGGAAGGACAAATCCGCCCAAGCCCGCGTCGTGGGGCAGGTGGTGGCCAAGAGGGCTTTGGCTAAAGGCATCGGCAAGGTCGTTTTCGACCGCGGAGGCCACTTGTATCACGGGCGCATCAAGTCCTTGGCTGAAGGCGCGCGCGAGGCTGGCCTAGACTTCTAGTGTTGGGCCAGACGATCGCTGGCCGGTGATTGAGGAGGTTTAATGGCAGAGAGAGACGATGATCTGGAGTTCTCTGCAGGCGAAGAACTGCAGGAGCGCGTTGTAGATATCATCCGCGTGGCCAAAGTCATCAAGGGCGGCCGCAGGTTCGCCTTTCGCGCCGTGGTGGTGGTCGGCGATGGCAATGGCAGCGTCGGGATTGGCATCGGCAAGGCCCGTGAGGTTCCCGATGCGATCCGCAAGGGCACCGAGCACGCACGCGCCAACATGAAAAAGGTCGTCTTGGATGGCACGTCCATCCCGCATCCAGTCCTGGCTCACTATGGAGCGGCCCAGGTCTTTTTGCGCCCGGCCGCGCCTGGCACCGGCGTGATCGCGGGCGGCGGCGTCCGTGCGGTCCTGGAGGTCGCGGGCGTCAAGGATATCCTCACCAAGTCTTTGGGCAGCGCCAATACCCTGAACGTGGTAATGGCGACCTACGAGGGCCTTCGGCAGCTAAAGGGCGTTGAGGAAGTGGCGCGTTTGCGCAGCAGAAAAGCCGGCGACCTGCTTCCTCCGTGGAGGAGATCGGATGGCTAAGAAGCTGCGTATTACCTGGGTCAAGAGCAGCATCGGCTACACGGCGCGGCAAAAGGTGACCATCAACACCTTGGGACTGCGGCGGCTGAATCAGTCGGTGGAGCATTACGATACGCCGGTCCTGCGCGGCATGTTGGACCGGGTGGAGCATCTGTTGAACATTGAGGTGATCGAGGGCTAGTTATCTGGCCCCCGACCTGTCTTTGGCGAGGAGCACTACTGATGAAGTTGCATGAGCTACGTCCCACTGAAGGGGCCACCAAGAAGAGAAAGCGCGTCGGCCGCGGGCTCGCGGCGGGCGGTGGCAAGACGGCTGGCCGTGGCACCAAGGGCCAGAATTCGCGTACCGGCGGCGGTGTGCACCCTTATTTCGAAGGTGGACAGCTGCCCTTGGTCCGTCGTTTGCCTCACTTGCGCGGCTTCAAGAACTATGCCCGTGTCGAGTTTGAAGTGGTCAACGTCGGGGCCCTGGAAGAGATGTTCGAGGCGGGCGCTGAGGTTTCGCCGGATTCGCTGGTGGCCGCGGGGCTGCTCAAGTCGTCGTCTGCCCCGGTCAAGGTTCTGGGTGATGGCGAGCTTACCCGCGCGCTGACGGTGAAAGCCAATCGCTTCTCGGCCACGGCGCGGGCCAAGATCACGGCGGCCGGCGGTTCAGTCGTCGAGGTCTAGAGCTGCTGGTTTGCGGCGCGCTCCGTTGCCGCGGGCCTGCTGACATCTGGAGGAGACCCATATGCTACAAGCTGTAGCGAATGCGTTCAAACTGCCGGATCTGCGGCGCAAAATCCTGTTCACGCTGGGCATCCTGGTCGTGTTTCGCTTTTTGGCGCACGTGCCGATTCCGGGCGTCAACGCGGAGGCTTTGCGGCAGCTGTTCCAGTCCAACCAGTTCCTGGGTCTGCTCGACATGTTCTCTGGCGGCGCCATGTCCGACTTTTCGATCATGGCCATGGGGGTCTATCCTCTGATCACCGCCAATATCGTCTTTCAGTTGTTGCAGCCGGTCATCCCGCAGCTCGAGCAACTGGCGAAGGAAGGCGAAGCGGGCCGCAATCGTTTGAACCAGTACCAGCATCTGCTGGCGGTGCCCCTGGCCGCGCTGCAAGGTTACGCGCAGTGCGTGGTGCTGCAGCGCAGTGGCGTCCTGACCGATTTCGGCTTTTCCCGGGGCGCGATCCTGCCTACCCTGGCGACGTTGGTCACCTTGACCGCTGGCACGATGATCGCTGTCTGGCTAGGTGAGCTGATCGACCAGGACGGCATCGGCAACGGTATTTCGCTGATCATTTTTGGCGGCATCGTGGCGGATATCCCGTCGCGGGTGGGGCAGTTGCTCGTCACCAGCCCGCTGAGCCTGGTCATGTTCCTGCTCGTGACGGCCATCACCGTGGTGGGCATCGTGTACGTGCAGGAGGGACAACGGCGCATCCCGGTGCAATATGCCAAGCGGGTGCGCGGGACGCGCATCTATGGCGGGCAGAGCACCCACATCCCTCTGCAGGTCAACTCGGCAGGCATGATCCCCTTGATCTTTGCGGTCTCGTTCATGCTCCTGCCCGGCGTCATCTCGAGCTATTTCCTGTACTCGAAGACCAAGTTCGTCGCCGATATCGCGACCGCGGTCTATGGGCTGTTCGATTCGAGCTCGCTGCCTTACTGGATCATCTATTTCCTGCTGGTGGTTGGATTTACCTACTTTTACACCGACATTGTCTTTCGCCAGCAGAACCTGGCGGAGAACCTGCAGCGGCAGGGCGGCTTCATCCCGGGCATCCGTCCGGGGCGCAACACGGAAGACTTTCTCAATCGGGTGGTCCGCCGCATTACCCTGGTGGGCGCGCTTTTCTTGGGCGCGGTGGCGATCCTGCCCTTCCTGTCGCAGCAGGTCACCAAGACGAGCACCATGCTGGTGACCAGCACCGGACTGCTCATCGTGGTGGGCGTGGTGCTGGATTCGATGAAGCAGTTGGAAGCGCAGTTGTTGATGCGGCACTACGAGGGCTTTATCAAACGGTAGCCGGGGCGCACCGCGCGGCCGCACGCTGCTTAACAGGATAACACTGCGAGGACCAGGGTGAACATCGTACTACTGGGTGGGCCTGGCTCCGGAAAAGGCACGCAGGCCAAGACCCTGTCCGAGATGCTGCATGTTCCGCATGTGGCCTCCGGCGACCTCTTTCGGGAGCATCTTAAAAATCAGACATCCTTGGGCGAGACGGCCCAAGCCTACATCAACCGCGGCGAATTGGTGCCCGATCAGGTGACGATCGGGATGGTGCGGGAGAGGCTTGGGCTTCCGGATTGTCAGGCGGGCGTGATCCTCGATGGCTTTCCGCGGACCGTGCCCCAGGCGGAGGCGCTGGAGGGCATGCTCTCCGAGTTGGGCCGGAGGCTCGATGTGGTGGCCTATATCGAGGTCTCGCTGGAGACGCTGTTGAAGCGCCTCTCCGGGCGGCTGATTTGCGCCCAATGCGGATTTGTATATAATCTGTACTTCGGTCCCCCAAAGATCGCGGGCCGGTGTGATGCGTGCGGCGGGTCGCTTGAGCAGCGCCAGGATGATCGGCCTGAGATCCAGCGCCACCGCATCGAGGTCTATTGGGAGCAGACGGTGCCCCTGATCGACTATTACCAACGGCTCGGCAAGCTGACGCGGATCGACGGCGAGCAGGACATCGCTGGCGTGCAGGGACAGCTTCTGACGGCGATACGGGCAGCCGGTCGACGCACGAGGCGGAAGGGTTCGAAGAGCTGAATGGTTCTGCTCAAGTCGCGTTGGGAAGTGGTGCGGATGCGCCAGGCAGGCCGGATCGTGGCCAAGGCGCTGGAAGCCATCGAGGCGGCCATCAAGGAAGGCGTAACAACCGCCGAGCTGGACGAGTTGGCCTTCAAGGTGATCACTCAAGAGGGCGGCATCCCCTCTTTCAAGGGATATCATGGGTTTCCTGCCTCGATCTGCGCGTCGATCAACGAGCAGATCGTGCATGGCATCCCGGATCAGCGCCGGCTGGTGGAAGGCGATATCATCAGCATCGATGTGGGCGCGATCCACAAGGGGTATCAGGGCGATGCGGCGCGAACCTTTGCGGTAGGTCAGGTCAGTAAAGAGGCGCTGGCGCTTTTGGCGGCAACGGAGGGCGCTCTGAAGGCAGGCATCGCCAAGGCGGTGCCGTCCAACCGCATGGGCGACCTCTCGGCGGCGGTGCAAGAGCACGCCGAGTCTCGGGGCTTTGCGGTGGTGCGGGAGTATATGGGGCATGGCATCGGCCGCGAGATGCACGAGCCGCCCCAAGTGCCCAATTTCGGGGTGGCGGGCCAGGGCCTAGTGCTCAAGGCGGGCATGACCTTCGCCATCGAGCCGATGCTGAACGTGGGCACATGGCGCACGAGGGTGTTAGCGGATCAGTGGACCGTGGTGACGGCTGATGGCAAGCTGTCGGCCCATTTCGAGGATACCATTGCCGTGACCGAGGGCTTGCCGGAGATCCTGACCGCTTTGTAGGAAGCCAAGAGCTAGGAGTGTGTGTCGTGAAAGTTAGACCAGCTGTCAAGCGTCGTTGTGCAAATTGCAAGATCATACGTCGGCGCGGCATTGTGCGCGTTATTTGCACCAATCCCAAGCACAAGCAGCGCCAGGGCTAGTTGGCGACAGGAGCTGTAGGAGGCGAAAGTGGCGAGAATCGCGGGCGTTGATTTACCACCCAACAAGCGAGTTGAGATCGGGCTCACTTATATCTATGGCGTTGGCCGGACTCGCAGCCAGGATATTCTGGCGCAGACCGGCATCAGCATGGATACGCGCATCAAGGACCTGACCGAGAGCGAGGTGAGCCGCCTTCGCGAATACATCGACAGCAACTATATCGTGGAGGGCGATCTTCGTCGCGAGGTCTCGATGAACATCAAACGGCTCATCGAGATCGGGTCCTATCGTGGCTTGCGCCATCGGCGCAACCTGCCTGTGCGTGGCCAGAGGACAAAGACGAATGCCCGTACCCGACGCGGTTCGCGCAAGACGGTTCCTGGGCGCAAGCGAGCCAGGGCGAAGAAGTAGTGATTATCTGGGCCGGGCGGCCTCGATCCGGGATTGGATTCTGGGCGAGGCCCCCGGTTTGATAGCTTGGGTTTAGGAGGCAGAATGGGTCAGAGAAGGCGAGCAGCAACGACGACTCGGCGGACGGGTAAGCGCGAGCGCAGGGTCATCCCGGTGGGGCAAGCGCATATCCAGGCGAGTTTCAACAATACCATTGTCACCATCACCGATCCTGACGGCAATGCCCTGACTTGGGGCACCTGCGGCGGATCCGGTTTCAAAGGTTCTCGCAAGAGCACGCCCTATGCCGCGCAGGTGGCGGCGCAGTTGACCGCCCGTAAGGCGACGGACTTGGGCATGCGCGAGGTGGATGTGTTCGTTAATGGGCCTGGCCCTGGCCGCGAGTCCGCCATTCGCGCCTTGCAGGCGACGGGGCTGCGTGTTCGGTCTATCACGGATGTGACGCCGATTCCGCACAACGGATGCCGTCCCCCCAAGAAGCGGCGCATCTAGGCCGTCGCTTGCTGTTGGGTTTGGACGAGGTGTTGTGATAGCTACGAGGTTGTTTGTTCTAGGAGGCTAAATGGCAAGGTACACAGGACCGGTGTGCAAGCTGTGTCGTCGTGAGGGGGAAAAGCTCTTCCTGAAAGGGGAGCGCTGCTTTTCCAAGTCCTGCGCGTTCGAGCAGCGGGCCTTCCCCCCTGGCGCCCATGGGCGTAGGGCACAGTTCCGGCGCAAGGTTTCGGATTACGGCATGCAGCTTCGCGAGAAGCAAAAGGCCCGACGCATATACGGGATTCTGGAAGCGCAGTTCCGCCGCTACTATCGGCTTGCGGAAAAGCAGACGGGCATGACCGGCCCGAATTTGCTGATTATCCTGGAGCGTCGGTTGGATAATGTGGTGTATCGCCTTGGCTTTGCGGATTCGCGCAGCCAGGCCCGCCAGCTCGTTCTGCACGGGCATTTTGACCTCAATGGCGACAAGGCCACCGTGCCTTCCATGCTGGTCAAAGCCGGGGACAAGGTCGGCGTGCGCGAGATCAGCCGCCGCGCCACATATTTCCAGGGCATGACCGAGCGCCTTGAGCACAGCTCCGCGCCTGGTTGGTTGGCCCTGGACGCCCAGTCTATGTCTGGGCAAGTGCTTGCTCTGCCGATGCGCGAACAGATCGACGTGCCCTTGACCGAGCAGTTGATCGTCGAGTATTACTCGGCCCGGTAAGCTGTATGTACCGCGGACGAAGCGGCGAGTCTACACTGGCAGGTGGCAGGCAGAGGAGGAAAGCACGTTGTATAAAAGCGTAACACCCAAGATAGAGATCGAGGCGTTAACCAAGAACTATGGCCGGTATGTCATCAGCCCGTTGGACAGTGGCTATGGCATCACGGTGGGCAATGCGCTGCGCCGAGTCCTGCTCTCTTCTTTGCCGGGGGCCGCGATCACGTCGATTCGGGTTAGTGGTGTCACGCACGAGTTCTCGGATATACCGAACGCCAAAGAGGACATGACCCAACTGATCCTCAACGTCAAGCAGATCCGCTTGCGTTCGTATGCGGATGGCCCCGTGACTCTGCGCGTCAGCGCGGCGGGCAAGGCGATCATCACCGCGGGCGATATCGAGACGGTGGGGGACGTGGAAATCATCAACCCCGAGGTCCAGCTGCTCTCGCTGGACTCGCCCGATTCGGAACTCGAGCTCGAGTTTGTGGTCGAAACAGGCCGTGGCTATTCCGCGGCAGAAGAGCGGGAGAAGCTGCCCATCGGGCAAATCCCGGTGGATGCGATCTTTAGCCCGGTTCGCAAGGCGAGCGCTACGGTGGAGAGCGCGCGCATCGGTCAGATGACCAACTTTGACCGCCTGGTGATCGAAGTGACGACGGACGGCACCATGGCTCCGACGGATGCCTTGCGGCAGTCGGCCGATATCCTGGTCCGGCACTTTAGCATGGTTTTAGCCTTTGGCGTCGAAGGGGCCCTGCCGACGGAATCCCGCGAAAAGGCTGAGGAGATCCCCAGCCACATCGCCGAGATGCCGATCGAGGAACTGGGCCTCTCCATGCGCGCCTATAACTGCCTGAAGCGCGCCGGGATCACGAACGTCGGGGAAGTGCTGGTCAAGCTGGCTAACGGTCCGAACGAGATGCTGGCGATCCGCAACTTTGGTCAAAAGTCTCTGGACGAACTGCTGGCGCAACTCCAGGACCGCGGCATCATCGGCGAAGGCAAGCCCTGGGAGCAGGGCGCTGAGGCCGCTGATTCCGATGAAGGGCAAGAATAGCTTTCGACGGGCTCTCAATCGCTTGAATTCTGGTAGAGGGGTTTATCATGAAGCATCGAGTGGCTGGTCGCCATTTTGGACGTTCAACGGGGCATCGCACGGCGATGTTTCGGAATCTGATCACCGAGTTGTTTCGGCATGGTCGTATCACGACCACGGAGGCCAAGGCTAAGGCCATTCGCGCGGATGCAGAGCAGTTGATCACCGTCGCCAAGAGCGTTGATCCCGAGAATGCGGCGACGCGGGTCCACGCGCGGCGCGAGGTGGCCAAGGTCCTGTACGATAAGGATGTGGCGATCAAGCTGCTGCAGGACATCGCGCCCAAGTTCAGCGAGCGGAAGGGCGGCTATACGCGGCTGCTCAAGCTGGGGCCGCGCCAAGGCGATAACGCCCCGATGGTGTTGCTCGAGCTGGTGGACTGACGCCCGTCCCGGCTGATCGCGTCTGAGGTGAATGCTAGGGGCAGATGGCGGAGAGTCTGAGGGTCAAGGCTGTCGTCGAGTATGATGGCACCGACTATCAGGGGTTCCAGCTCCAAGCCGCTGCCCCCACAGTGCAGGGAGCGCTAGAGAAGGGCCTGAGGGCTATCGCGGGTGAACCGATCCGCGTGATCGGCTCCGGCAGGACGGACGCCGGAGTGCATGCCCAAGGGCAAGTGGTGCACTTTGACATCAGATGGGGCCATCCTCTCCCGGCTCTGCAAAGGGCCTGGAACGCGAGCTTGCCGCGAGATATCGCGGTGCGCGGCCTGGAGGCGGCTCCCGCAGAGTTTCATGCCCGCTTTAGCGCCGTGAGCCGGGAATATCGCTACAGTCTCTATGTCGGCCCGGAGCGCCGGCCGTTGGTGCAGCGGTTCGCGCATCATCTGCCCCAAGCGCTCGATGCGCTGGCCATGGCCGAGGCGGCTCGCGAGCTGTGCGGTCGCCACGACTTTTCGGCCTTTGGCCGCCCGCCAGTGGGCACGAATGCGGTTCGCACGGTCTATCGCGCGACATGGCAGGGCCAGGGCGAGATGCTGTACTTTGACATTATGGGCGATGCCTTTTTGCGGCACATGGTGCGCATCATCGTAGGGACCCTGCTTCTGGTGGGGATGGGGCGGTTGACGGCGCCGGATGTGCGCGCGATCTTGTTGGCAGGGGATCTGAACCATCCTCAGGCGGCGGCGCCGGCCTGCGGGCTCTGCCTGATGCGGGTCAACTATCGCTGATGGTGATGCGCCGAACTTTTGTCGGGGCTAGAGTCTTTGGTCAAGGAGTAGTAGCAAGGTGAAAACATACGCTGTTAAAGCCTCGGATATCGAGCGAGACTGGTACCTGGTGGATGCCCAGGGGCAAACCCTTGGCCGGCTGGCCTCCGAGGTCGCCAAGATCCTGCGCGGCAAGAACAAGCCGATCTACAGCCCGCACATGGATACCGGCGATCATGTGATCGTGATCAATGCGGACCAGATCGTCGTGACCGGGCACAAAATGTCCGACAAGATGTACTACCGCCACTCGACTTATCCCGGCGGGTTTAGGGTCACGGATCTGGAGACGCTCATGCAACGGCACCCCACCCAGGCGATCTATTTCGCGGTGCGTGGCATGTTGCCGGGGAACAGGCTCGGGCGGCAGATGCTGGGCAAGCTCAAGATCTATGCTGGCGACAAGCATCCGCATGCTGCTCAGAAACCTAAGGCACTAGAGTTGTAGGAGAGGCGAAGAGAATGACGACAGCGAGGTATTATTACGGCACCGGGCGTCGCAAGAGCGCTGTGGCGCGGGTTCGGCTTTACCCCGGAACCGGCGAGATCGTGGTCAACGACAAGCCCATGGACGAGTACTTTACCCGCGATCGCGATCGCTTGGCTGTGGCCGCGCCGTTGCAGCAGACGGAGACCGTCGGCAAGTTCAGCGTGATCGTCAAGGTCGCCGGCGGCGGCGTGACGGGCCAGTCGGAGGCTGTTCGCCATGGCATGGCTCGCGCCTTGCTGCATGCGGATGAGAACCTGCGCTCCACCCTGCGGCGCGCGGGCTACCTGACGCGCGATCCTCGGGAAAAGGAAAGAAAGAAGCCGGGCCTCAAGCGGGCGCGCAAGGCACCGCAGTACACCAAGCGTTAATGCGGCTCCAGGCTCGGGCCCGGTCTTACCAGATCGGCTCGAGGCCATCTGCAGGCATAAACAAGGGCAGCGCCGTTGGTCGGCCTGCCCTTGTTCTCGTTGCCAGCACATGCCAGCGCAACCCCGGGCGCCGGCAACGCGTATACTAGCCGGGGATCTGGCGCTATTGCAGGTACATGACCAGAAAGACGATCCCGCCATAGAGCAGGCAGGTCGCGATCAGCGGAATGTCCTTCAGAAAGATCTCTTCCGGCTCGCCTCCCATTTCCTTGACGTGCACCAGGTACAGATACCGGAGAACGCCATAGATCAGCGGCGGGATCGTCAGCATCATGGTGTTGTTGGCCGGCAGGTTGGGAGAGGAAAAGGTGTACAGCGAATAGGCCATGATGGTGCAGGCGGCGACGATGGAGGTCATCTCGTCCACAAAGCGCACGTTGTATTCCTGGAGGATGGCCCGGTGCTCGTTGGCGTTCTCCTGCAACAGGGTCAGCTCGTGCCGCCGCTTGTTGAGCGCGATGAACAGGGCCAAGAACGTGGTAAAGATGTACAGCCAGGGCGAGAACCGCGCGACGTGCACGGCGGCGGCGCCGCCAGCGACGCGCAGCAAATAGCCCGCGGCAATGGTCATCACGTCCAAGATCACCACGTGTTTGAGCCAGAACGTATAGGCGACGTTTTGCAGAAAATAGATGACCACGATGACGGCAAAGGTGGGGCTGAGCAGCCAGGAGAGCGGGATGCTGATCAGCGGGAGGGCGATGGCGACGGCCGTGGCGACCTTTTTGGGGAGCCTGCCGGCGGCCAGGGGCCGCAGCCGCTTGACCGGGTGCAGCTTGTCCTGCTCCACGTCGCCCAGGTCATTGAGGAGATAGACGGCGCTGGAGATCAAGCAGAAAAGGGCGGCGGCCGCAACCGCTCGCAAAAAAGGAGCGGGCTGCAAGAGCTTTTCGTCGAACAGGAGCGGCACAAAGATAAAGACGTTCTTGGCCCACTGTTTGGGGCGCATGCTCTGAAAGAGTGCCTTGAGCACGTTGTATCATCCTCCACGAGAGTGGCGTCTACTATACCGGGAACCTCCAAAATAGTCAATTGGCCGGGTGAGGGCGAGTTGACGTTTTCCCGGGCTTGGGTATGCTAGGGTATGAGTAGAGCACGTTTGGATGTGTTGCTGACCGAGCGCGAGCTGGCCGAGACGCGGGAAAAGGCCAAAAGGCTGATCATGGCCGGCCAGGTCTGGGTGGATGGTCGCCCAGCCACCAAGCCCGGCAATCAGGTGCCGGTGGATTGCGCGATCGAGGTCCGCGGAGCGTCACTTTACGTGAGCCGCGGGGGTTTAAAGCTAGAGAGGGCTCTGGAGGCCTTTCCCGTGGAGGTCGGTGGGCGCGTGGTGGTGGACGTGGGCGCCTCCACGGGCGGCTTTACCGATTGTCTGCTGCAACACGGCGCGGCCAGGGTCTATGCCATCGACGTGGGCTATGGCCAGCTCGCCTGGTCCTTGCGCCAAGACCCGCGGGTGGTGGTGCTGGAGCGCACCAATATCCGCTACCTGGCAAGCTTGCCCGAGCTGGCTGACTTGGCGACGGTGGATGCCTCGTTCATCTCGCTGACCCTGGTGCTGCCGGCGACCCTCCATCTGCTCAAGCCGGATGGGCAGATCATCGCGCTGGTCAAGCCGCAGTTCGAGGCGGGCAAGGCGTTGGTGGGCAAGGGCGGCGTGGTCACGGACCGGCGTGTGCATCGGCAAGTCCTGGAGCGGCTGGTCGCCTGGAGCCTGGAGCGCGGCCTGAACGTGGGGGGGCTGATCCCCTCGCCCT